>Ga0209121_10006082_pt1 | contig 10717 bp, 5 predicted proteins | sample Cruoilmetagenom3_FD_187292 | JGI IMG/M metagenome (GOLD analysis project Ga0209121, IMG submission 187292) | Oil polluted marine microbial communities from Coal Oil Point, Santa Barbara, California, USA - Sample 3 (SPAdes) (version 2) | ecosystem: Environmental > Aquatic > Marine > Oil seeps ...
CTTTAATCCGTTAAATGCGGGGGGCGTGATTCGAACACGCGGACTCCTACGAGACAGGGTCCTAAGCCCTGCGCCTTTTCCAGACTCAGCAACCCCCGCATATAATGTTATTCTCTTTTTAGACATTAACGTTTTTATCTTTATGAAGGAATTTTAGGCGTGGGATATTCTTCCTGACTTTTCGATTTTGGTGAACTTTGAACTTCCAACTGCTTATGCCAAAGCTTAATTAAGACTATTAGCGGTAAAGCTGTTCTGAATATTTTTTCTAACTCAGCATGAGTGCGATAACAAAAATAAAAAAGCAATCTTTATAAGCATGTGCTGATATGTTGCTATTACAGAACGGATTGTTGAAAAGGAGATGACAGATGACCTCGGATCTGACATTCATAACAAATGAGGAAGGCAAGGATTTATTAAGCAGGTTCGCCACACTTATAGCGGATACACGGTTTTTTGATTGTTTAGTAGGGTATTTCTACGCAAGCGGTTTTTATTCGCTTTACAGGTCATTAGAAAAGACCGAAAAAATTAGAATATTAATAGGTATAAGCACGGGGGGAGAAACTTTAGATCTTATCCAAGAATCAAAAAAAGAAGTTCAACAAACCTTAAATTTATCCCATAAAGAGACTAAAGAAGAATTTTCAAATCAGGTAGTAAAAGAAATGGAATCCTCAAAGGATTCGATTGAAGTTGAAGAGGGAATTAAAAAATTCATCGAATGGCTTAGATCTGAGAAGTTAGAAATACATGCTTATCCTGCAGAGACAATTCATGCTAAGTTATACATTATGACTTTTAAGGAAGGAGATAGGGAACCAGGAAGAGTTATAACGGGATCAAGTAATTTTTCTAAATCGGGTTTATCAGACAATTTAGAGTTTAATGTGGAGCTAAAAGATGATCGAGATTATAGATTTGCCAAGGAAAAATTTGAAGAGTTATGGGAAAATTCAGTTGATGTTTCAGAAAAATATGTTGATACAATCAGGAATAAGACATGGTTAAACGATTCAATTACCCCTTATGAACTCTACCTTAAATTCCTTTATGAGTACCTTAAGGAAAAAATCAACATTGATAAGGCTGAAATCTTTAAGGATTATCTTCCCGAAAAGTTTATGGATTTGGAATATCAGAAGGATGCGGTCCGAGATGCAAAGATGAAACTTGAAGAGTACGGCGGCGTATTTATAGCTGATGTTGTTGGATTGGGTAAAACGTATATTTCTGCAATGCTTGCTAATCAATTAGACGGTCGAAATTTAGTTATTGCTCCGCCAGTTTTGCTCGATAAAGATAATCAGGGATCATGGCTTAATGTATTCTCTGATTTTGGAGTGAGACAGACCAATTTTGAATCAATAGGAATGTTAGATAAGGTAATAAGGAGAGGCACGGATAAGTACAAAAATGTATTCATTGATGAGGCCCACAGATTTAGGACTGAATCTACACAGATGTATGAGAAATTATCCCAGATATGCAGGGGTAAGAGAGTGGTTTTGGTATCTGCAACACCACTTAATAATACCCCTTTAGATATCTTGAGTCAAATAAAACTATTTCAAAATGCGCATAAATCAACATTACCTAATCCAAAAGTAAGAGATTTAGAAAAGTATTTTAAGAAACTTCAGAATAGATTGAAAGGATTAGACAGGCAAAAAGATAAGGAAGATTATTTAAAAATTGTTCAGGAAAATGCAGAGGATATTCGTGAGAATGTTTTACAACATTTGATGGTAAGGAGAACCAGAAGTAATATTATAAAATATTACAGTAAAGACCTTAAGAAACAGAATTTAAAATTTCCTGATGTAGATGACCCCAATCCAATTTTATACCATTTTGATGAAGACCTGGATAAAATCTTTAGCAAAACATTGGAGTTGATCGTTAAGGAATTCAACTATGCGAGATACACTCCTCTACTCTATCTAAAAAAAGACTTTAAAATTTCACAGCCAGAAGAATTAGCTCAGAGGAACATGGGGCGGTTTATGAAAATCCTATTATTAAAAAGATTAGAGAGCAGCTTTTTTGCGTTTAAAAAATCCGTTGGAAGATTCATATACTCTTATGAAAGATTCCTGGATGAATACAAAAGAGGAAATGTATATATGAGTAAGAAACACATAAATAAGATTTTTGAATTATTGGAGAATGATGATGAAGAAAAAATTCAGAAACTAATTGAAGAAGAAAAAGCCTACCGGTATTCTTCTAAAGACTTCACTCCACAGCTTATTCAAGATTTAGAAAAAGACCTAAAAACACTCGTGAAAATTCGGGATATGTGGCTGAACATAGAAAAAGATCCTAAACTTGATAAATTTATAAAAATTCTATCAGAAGATAAGATACTCAAGAAAAACAAATTGCTTGTGTTCAGCGAGTCGAAAGAAACAGTGGAATATCTTGATGGAAAATTAGCCCCTGTGTTTGCTAATAAAGTATTATCCTTCTCCAGTGGTTCCGGAGAAGCTACAAGAAGTAAAGTAATTGAGAACTTTGATGCAAGAGCAAGACATCCAAAGGATGATTATCGCATTTTAATTTCAACAGAAATTTTATCAGAAGGGGTGAATCTGCACAGGTCAAATGTCGTTATAAACTATGACATACCCTGGAATCCTACAAGAATGATGCAAAGAGTGGGTCGTATTAACAGGGTTGATTCTAAATTCGATAAAATATATACGTATAACTTTTTCCCCGCAGGACCCATAAATGTGAATATCAGCTTAAAAGAAGCTGCGGAAGCGAAAATTACAGCTTTTATCGAGATGCTGGGTAATGACGCGCGGCTTCTGACCGATGAGGAAATAAAGTCTCATGACTTATTTGCTAGATTAACGTCAAAAAAGGTTTTAACAGGTGAGGATGAAGAAGACGATCCAGAATTGAGGTATTTAACGTATTTGAGAGACATACGAGATAATAACGTGGATTTGTTTGAAAAAATCAAAAGAATGCCTAAAAAGGCACGGACAGCAAGGGAATATACCGAAGATTACAACTCGGTATTAACGTTCTTCCGTAAAGGCAAACTGAGAAAGATTTTTCAAACGAATGGAGAAGATACTGTTGAAGAGGTTGATTTCTTCAAAGCTGCGGAGATTTTAGAAGCGGATCAGAATACTAAAAAGGAGAAATTAGATGCCTTGTTCTACAAACATTTGGAGGAAAATAAAAAAGAGTTTGACAAGGTATTTATTGATGCAGGCGAGGAAATAAGACATTCTGGTGGCGGTGGCAATGAGGCGAGATTAATTAAGGTTCTTAGAGCAATTGAAAGGTCAAGAGAATTTACCGATGATGATGAAGATTATATCCACGAAGTCTTACAACTCTTGAAAGATGGAGCGTTACCGAAAGCAACTATTAAGAAATTGGTGAAAGAAACAAAGGGTGAATTAAACCCGCTTAAAATCTTAGCTAAAGTTAAATCGGGGGTCGCTCCAGAGTTCTTTCAAAAGACTTTTGTTACGGGGGCGGCTGACATTTCAGGACCAAAAGAAGTTATACTTTCAGAATATTTGATAAAGGGTAATTAGGGATGGACAAACAAAGTGCAATTAGATTATTGGATGAAACATTTAATAGCGATTTTGAGATAAACAGATTTATCAGGTTTGTTAAAGAGTTGTTCAATGATTTTGCTGTTAATCAAAAAGAATGCACGAAATTCATCGCAAGCCAATATAAAGAGTATATCGCATCCTTTGACAAAATAGGGGATTATGAGAATGCGAGAAAATCAATGGAGGTTCTTGTTGTTCAATTGAACAAAACAAGTTCAAGGGACAGGGCAAGAACAATGCAGAGGAATTTCATTGCCAACTGGCTTGGAAAAACTGAAAAGGATGCTGCATTGGTCGCTTTTTATGGAGACGATCCTCAAGACTGGCGATTTTCTTTTGTTAAAATGGAGTATCAACTTACAAAAGATGAAGACGGAAAAGTCACTATTGTAAAAGAATTGACCCCTGCTAAGAGGTATTCCTTCCTAGTCGGCGTAAATGAGCCGAACCATACGTGCAGGAGACAGTTTTTAGAGTTGGTTCAGCAGGAAGAAATTAATCCCACTCTTGAAGAGCTTGAAACTGCTTTTAGTATTGATAATGTAACAAAGGAATTCTTCCTTGAGTATAAAGGCTTATATTTAGGATTGAAAGAATCATTAGAAGAGGTTATTGAGCAAGATCCCTATGTTAAAAAGGAGTTTGAAGAAAAGGACATTTCAACTGTTGATTTTGCTAAAAAGTTATTGGGTCAAATAGTATTCATTTATTTCTTGCAGAAAAAAGGTTGGTTAGGCGTTGGAAAGGATGAAACTGGCAGATTTAAATCATGGGGAACCGGTCCTAAGAATTTCTTAAGGAAATTGTTTGATAAAGAAATAGTTCCGTACGATAATTTTTTCAATGACATCTTAGAACCTTTATTTTATGAAGCTTTAGCTACGGAACGTGATGATGATTATTACAGCAGATTCAACTGCAAAATCCCTTTCTTAAACGGTGGCTTGTTCGAGCCAATCAACGATTATGACTGGGCAGGAACAGAGATTGTATTAGATAATAGTGTTTTTGAAAAGATTCTAACAACTTTTGACAGATTTAATTTCACGGTAAAGGAAGACGAACCGTTAGAAAAGGAAGTTGCTATTGACCCTGAGATGCTGGGGAAGGTATTTGAGAATTTGTTGGAGATAAAGGACAGAAAATCAACTGGAAGATATTACACGCCAAGAGAGATCGTCCATTATATGTGTCAGCAGAGCCTGATAAATTATCTTGAGACAAATACTCCTATTTCTATTCCAAGAGACGATATTGAGAAGTTTATACAGTTGGGAGACTTTGCTCTGGACCTTACAATCCGGGCGCAAGAACAAAAGAGACAATATCATGGGAAAACTTTTGATATTGATGAAAGCTTAGCAACCCCTAAACCAATTGAAGATAATTATAAAGAGATTGACAAAAGGTTAAAAGAAATTAAAATCGTAGATCCTGCCGTCGGCTCAGGGGCATTTCCTATCGGAATGATGAATGAGATTGTAAAGGCACGATCTCTTCTCACATTATTCTTTCAAGAAGATGAACAGAGAAAAAGGGCAGTCTATAATTTCAAAAGAGAGACGATTGAGAACTGTCTTTACGGTGTAGATATTGATTCATCTGCTGTTGACATTGCCAAACTTCGATTCTGGCTTTCTCTGATTGTTGATGAAGAGGATATAAAGATAATTAAGCCCTTACCTAACCTGGATAATAAAATAATGTGTGGAAATTCATTGTTGGAGGAATTTGAAGGAAAGAAATTGTTTGATGAGGAACTGCTTGGAGAAGTAAAGAAAGATTATTCTTTTGAGGTTAAGCAGATTGAAAAAGAGATTGCCGAATTGAATAAGGAAAAAGGGGGAATTGCTCTTGGAAAATTAAACGGGAACAGCATAAAAGAAATAGATAAAGAAATTAAGAAGCTGGAAAGAAAAAAACAAAAAATCCTTTTAGGTCCTAAGGAATCAATAAAGAATTTGACTTTAGATGAAGCAATGACAAAAAGGATTAAAGAATCTCAGAAGAAATTGAATGAGCATAAGAAATTACAAAACCAGTTATTCAATGAGCAGAATAGAAATAGAAAAAAGCAGTTAAGAGAAGACATTGATAAGATTGAGTGGGAACTGATTGAAGAAACCCTGAAAGAGCAGGGCAACGAAGAAGCCATGCAGAAGCTTGAGCAATACAAAAAGAACAAATCAAAACCTTTCTTCTTGTGGAAGTTGTATTTCTCTGAAGTGTTCCAAAGAGATAATCCTGGATTTGATGTTGTTATTGCTAATCCACCTTATATTCAAATAAAGCAGATTAATCAAGAATATAAGAAGATATACGAACATGTATATGAATTCACTAATGGGAGGTTTAATATTTTTTATTTGTTTATTGAACTAGCGGGCAAAAAATTAACTAGAAAATATGGAATATCTTCATTTATTGTACCAGATAGATTGTTATTGAATACTCAATGCTCTAATCTAAGGGAATGGTTATTAAAACAACAAATTATAATTGAAATGGATTCTTTCAAGGAAGAAGTATTTGAAAGTGCAGTTGTAGATAATATCCTCATCTTTTTTAAGAATAATATAGGGAGTTATGATTACATAAATATAAAAAATAAAGTCGAACCAAAGGAACTAAATCTAAAAAGTAGCGAATTAGTCCCAATAACCTCTTTTATTGATAGTCCAAACATGCAATTTGATTTAAATTATGACCCAAAAAGATTTAGTTTAACAAAAAAAATAAGGAACCAATCTGTTATCTTGGGAGATATAAGTGATATACGTGATGGAATCATTCAAAGTAAGATTCCTGATATTCTCTTTTTAAAGAAAGTTGTTGATGAAGACACAAAAAAGCTATTATTTGGAAAAGATGTAACTAAATATAAAATTCGATTCAATAATAATTGGGTAAATTATAAGCCCGATATGATGATGAAAATTGAACTTCAAAGAAATGGTGGCGGTTTAAGACTACGAAAAAAAGAGATATTTGAAAGAAATAAGATATTAACCCGACAAACTGCGGATAAGATTATTGGAACATTTGATGATAGTAATTATTATTATTCAAATACTCTGCATGGAACTACAATAAGGGATAAAAAATTCTCGCCATTTTTTGTTCTCGCCATCTTGAATAGTTCCTTAATTAATTGGTATTATAAGACCACAACTGCTGAAGGTGGTAAAGTTTTTGCTCAAGTTAAGATTGAAATACTAAAATTAATACCTATTAAAAAAGCAACCGAAATACAACAAAAACCTTTCATCAATTTAGTTGACCAAATCCTCTCCATCACAAAAGACAATGATTACTTAGACAATCTGGACAAGCAGTCAAAAGTAAAAAGATTAGAAGAAGAAATTGACAAATTAGTTTATGAGTTATATGAACTAACCCCCGAAGAGATTGAGATTGTTGAGGCACTTAATAAGGAGAAATAAGAAAAATAGTCAAAACGCCCCCTTTCAAAAATAAATAAGGAAACTCCCACTATTAGGAATTACTTTAATGCTTCTGCTCATACACCGAACCGCCCTTACTCCTTAAACCTCACAAACCTCTCCGGCACGCCCTCAAACTTCGGATGATAAACATAATCCAGAGCCGTCCCTTTAGCTTCGTTTATCTTCATCCACTCGATCAACTGCTTGAATTCGCCGCCAGCCAACCCGTCTGCGATGACGGCGTAGCCCTGCGCAGTCTCCTTCGTCTTTGCCGCACCTTCCAAAAACCCTACTGCACGCACGTCCGCGTGATGTGAAAGCCGCGTTATCAGCTCCTTCTTTATCTCGTTTTGCTTCGCCCACCTACCAGAGAGTAGAATTTCCCGTGGATTATTTACCGATACTTTCATTGACGCAACGGCTTTCTTTATCCCCTCCATCATCGCGTCAAATGCAATCTCATTTTTAGCGTCTTTCCTTTGCACGAATGCGTCAGGATCCATTTCGCCGGTAACGGACACCACGCCGCCCTCGAATACGTCCTTTCGCTCCCAGTTACGGACGAGCTGCACCAATTCGCCATCCAGCGCCGAAGCGGTTAAATACCCGATACCCGGGAAATTCGTGCCACCTATGCCGTCAACGATTCTGCCGCCTTCAACGCCCATAACCGCATTGTAGCCAAAGCCAACTTCCACGAGTATGAATGACACGTCCGAATACGGAATCCCTAACCGGCTCGCCTGGTCGTGAACCCCGAGAGCAGTCACGGCTAACTTGTCCGCAGTCCCCATATCCAGCTTATTTATCTTCCGGTAGTACGGCACGGTCGGCAGTTCGATCACTCCGGGTATAAACGTAACCGGGAACTTCTCCCGTCTCAGCCAGACCGAGAAATCCGTCATGTTCTTGTACAGGATCGCACCAAATACGCCGTCCTCTATCCCTTTCTGTATCTCCGTCTTCGTGGTCAGTAGGATATAATTGTAATACCAATCCTCGAAGATGCGTTCTGGGATCTCATCTATTCGCGTGGGCTCCACGCCGTAACCTGAAGGTCCGGTAATGAGATCCACGGGTAACGCTTCTCGTAACGCATCGTTTATCCGCTCTGGATTCTTTGCTAATTCGACGTTGTCAAGCGGATTCTCATAGTACACCTTGCCATCTTCAATCGCACAGATGTCCATGCTCTTCGTTCCCGGATCAACACCTGCTGCTCGCGTCATAAAATCACCGCTCATTACTCAATATCCTTTGTGTTTATAAATACTAAACCCTAAATTCGAAATACTAAATAAATCCAAATGACCGAAATAAGAAAATCAAAACAGTATGATTTAGAAGAACGAACGCTAAAATTCGCAAAGGATGTGATAAAATTCGTCAAAAGCCTTTCACGGACAATTGCCAACATTGAGATAATAAAACAACTTGTCCGGGCTTCTGGATCTGTCGGAGCAAATTATATCGAAGCGAATGAGGCTTTGAGTAAAAAAGATTTCGTCATGCGGATAAAGATTTGTCGAAAAGAAGCTAAAGAAAGCAGGTATTGGCTGAAACTTATTGAAGTAAATGGCGAAAGTTCTGAAAAAAAGAGGCAATTATTGATTCAGGAAGCAACTGAGCTTATGAAAATCTTCGGCGCCGTACTGGAGAAGACGAAATAGGTTTTGATATTGCGATTTTGGATTTTGGTATTGTTTAGAGTTTAGATATTAGGATTTAGGATTTTTGAGTAGCCTTTTATCGGGTAAAAGTTTCTTCTATTCCCGCTCTTATCTCTTTATTCATATAGATGTGGCTGAACACCCCGCCTGAACTCTTGCGCAGCTCCATAGTTTCGATCAGGTTCTCGTATTTCCCGCCTGCTATCCCGTTTGCGATAAGTGCCGCACCTTCCGCAGCTTCTTTTACTTCACCGCCAGTCCTTGTCAGGGTTCTTATCCCTGCTTCGATTCCGAGCCCCTGGAGATTATCACGCAGTATAGCGGTTACGTCCTGGACGAAGGGCTTTATCCTCGTGAACCGACCGCTAAGCAATATCTCCTTTGGCTTCCTGACGGACGAAAGCATCAGATACGTGTCCTTGATTATTGATTCCAGCATGGCTGAATAAGCAAGCTTCACATGCTGCTCTGAGTCCTGCCGTGCACGATTAACGAATTCATCAATAGAAACCTGTTGTGGGTTTATCTGTGAAATAGCGGCTGCACCGCCATCGAAGAGCATCATCTTTGAAAAGTCCGTTACAGTATTTGCCAAAGCATATGCGAGTTCTCCGTCTACCGCACCCATGCCCTTGTACCCAACTCCGCCCATGGTTCCGCCGACGCCATCAACTATCTTGCCATTTTCTATTCCCATCGCAGCCGTGTAGCCGAAGCCGATTTCAAGCGCGATGAACGACGTTCCTGAGTACTCGATCTCATATTTCTCCGCTTGATCCTTTATCCCTGAAACCGCAGTGAAGACCTTGTCCGCCGTGCCCAGGTCTATTTTGTTTATCTTCCGGTATTCCGGAACAGTCAGTAGATGGATGACGCCAGGCGGAAACCAGACGTTGAGGTTCGACTTCTTCATTAGGAACATCAGCTCTCGTAACCCGACGATGTTCAGCCTTCTCGCAACGTCTGCTTTTGTGATGAACGTCGCCGCATTGATCTCTGCGTCCGCAGCTTCCGAGGCTTTAACCATCGGCAGTCCGTAGCCGCTTGGACCAACGATTACGTCTATCTCCCTGCCTATTTCACGTATCGCATCCAGCACGATTTCAGGTCTCTTCGTTACCTCAACCCGTGGTATTGCAAGGTCTATAATCACCTCCTCGGTCTCGTCATCAAAGCCAAAAACGTCCATGCTCTTTGTTCCAGGGTCTATTCCGATTGCGGTTACCATTTCCTTATTCTCGCTCCTTGATTGTTGCCCGGAGTGTAAAAGACTTCCCCTCCGCCTTCGCTATCTAAAAGATCCTCAAGTTTCGCAACGAGCTTTCGCGCGGTGTCCCCGTCGTCCACGAGCCCGTAGAACGTTGGACCCCAGCAGGTTTGGCACGCCCCATAAGCTCCGTTCTCTAACAGTATTTTCACTCCCGCCTCCACGATGGGGTCACAGTAAGTGTTGCCTTCCTGGAACTCTTCCCAGAAACCTCCAAGACGGCTGTTGAACGCCGTTATGTATTTACCGAACGTCTTTATGTCGTGCTCCATGATGGCGGGCATAACCTGCATGAGCATTATCCTGGAGAGACGGTCGGACGTCTGCTCCGGCATCGGCTTCAGAGTATTAAGTATCTCTTCCTCGTTCTCTTTTATCTTCAATATCGCCGGTATCGGCTTTTTCGGTATACAAACGACGAATAGCCAGTCCTCTGGTATCGGATACCTGAATAAGCAGGGTGGAACCCGCCTGCCTTTGTCTTTTATATTGTAGCCGCCGTCAACGATGAACCCTCCGGCTTGGAACGAGTTAAAGCCAAGCGCAACGATGTCTGACCTTCCGAGCGCAATAGCCATCTCCTCCACATCAATAGAGCGGTTGTAGAGTTCTGATATCGCACTGCCGATAGATAACGCAAGCGCGGTCTGAGATCCCATGCCAAGATGCTTTGGGATGGTTTCCTTGACGTTAATCTCGATTCCACCCTCGACATTGAATCTCTCCATGAATGCACGTACA
>Ga0209121_10006083_pt1 | contig 10714 bp, 10 predicted proteins | sample Cruoilmetagenom3_FD_187292 | JGI IMG/M metagenome (GOLD analysis project Ga0209121, IMG submission 187292) | Oil polluted marine microbial communities from Coal Oil Point, Santa Barbara, California, USA - Sample 3 (SPAdes) (version 2) | ecosystem: Environmental > Aquatic > Marine > Oil seeps ...
ATTCAACAGGATTCCTCCTGAAATCCAAAACTACATAGAATAGGTGCAATATATGTGTTAGCTGAGGAAGCAAAAACCGAAAAGAGGCAAACATGTTGAAAAAAGCAAGCATAAACTTCAGGTTAAAATGACTATTTCGGCAATTTTTGTTTTCTAAGAAAAATTCAGATGTTCAACTCTTGTTTTCTTCTTTTCTGAGAGTCTTTTCCATGAGTTTCCGGAGGATGGGGGCAGCTTCATTTTCGTTAACGGTTTTGGTGAAAACTGAGACTAAAGCCATCTTTTTCGTGTTTTGGGCGAGGAGTTCAGCTAGAACGCGGGCAATCATCTGGTTCCTGTCTCCGAGCAGGATTGAGGATAGAGGTGGTCCAACCAGTTTCTGCTGTTGAGGTAATGCTACAGCCAAGGTGCCCAGCCGGTCTTCGCCCTCACTCAAAAACAGTTGGTTCGCGTTTTCTGTTTCAATGTAAACGGCAAAAAAAGACGTGTCTCTTTCAACTATCTCTTCTTTGACAATCTTGGCTCGTGACAACCGCGACTCTCCGTGTCTATCTATAGCTTTGTTAACAGTCTATTTAGTATTTTCAAACAAAACTTAGAGGAAAGCCTCTGTGCAAGATTTGTCCAGTCAACACTTTTTGCCCTTCCAGACGAGCAGAAGAGTAGGTAACGAGAAGTTTTACAGGAGATAGCTGGAGTATACTGTGCTTAAACCGATTTCCCTGCAGTTTTTGTCCAGTTTTATCTGACCGAAACACAGCATAGACACTTTCTCGCTCACAGGAGTATAGACTTTCAGGACTCTTCGTTTGTAGTCAACTCCATGCAGAATGCCGATTCCCAAAAAATTATCCTCTTCATCTTTCAGCCCCACAAGCAAGCCCTCCTCGTCTCCCTCCCGTATCACTTTAACCCTTTTTCCGAAGTACTCCTCGACGTCTTTAATCTGCTCTTCAGTAACCGCTTTACTTTTACTTAAAACAACAAGGATGGCAGTAACGGTTTCTTCGGAGTAGATGGGTCTCGTTCCCAGCAGATTCGTCAAGGTTTCCAAACGTTTATGAGGTAATGGACCGCCAGCTCCAAAAAGAGAACCTTTAATTTTGATCCAGTTAAGAGAAAGGGAATGTATCTTGGCTCTTTTCAGATACTTCTTATAACTAAGCTCCCGCAAAAGCTTCCTTTTCTCTCTACTCCTCGGCTGAATCAGCTGCGGAGAGTCTATAACAAAAACCTTGACGCCATGCAACTCGTTTAAGATGGCGGTTAACTCGTTCCCTCGTTGCATTCCCACGACAGCGCTTGGACCAACTTTTACAGCCAACCGAGTCTTATATGCGGCTGCCTCTTCGCCTTCAACCCAGCCGTCAGTATTTATGACAAGAAAATCCACGCCTGCCTCCATCACCCTATCTTTCAGCTGAGTCAATCCCTCAATAACCTTATTTATTGCCCCGCTTGGACTCGTCGACCCCACAAAAACCGCGTCTTGAGCATCGATCTCGAAAAGGTCTTTCACTGGCCCAGTTACGAAATTGAACCCCACAGTTGAAGGCGGCCCCACATCAGACTGCCCCAAATCAGCATCGATAACGCTTGTCCTCCACTTCTTCATCACCGCTTCATTCGCAAGAAAGGTGCAGAAGCTTGTCTTGCCCGAGTCCATGCCGCCTATGACCATGACAGTTACCGGTTTATTTAGGGACAAAATCTCCTTTGCGGCGTCATCCCATGAGGAAGGAACAGTTCCCTCGTCAACTTCGTTGATAGAAGCCCCTTCCCCCAGCATCAATTCAAGAGTAACCCTTTTTTTCACCCATAAGGGCAAGCGTTTTCCTTCCCTGACTACGAGTTTCTCGCTGATTCGAAGAGGCGCCCCCAGAACGCTTATCTTTCCGGAGAGAAGGCTCACGGAAGCAGGGCCATCAACCAGCAAAGTCTTTCCTTTCTTGAAAACATGCTTCATTAAACATTCTTCCTCGAAAAAACTCGGCCTTTTCTTCCCGCGATTTCTATGGCGGAAACAGCGTCCCTTAACACTCTGCGGTTCACAGACTTGTTCATGAGCCGACTTGTCCCGGCTTCACTAACTATCTCCATCAAAGTCTCTTCGGGTAGATCTTCATCCAATGAACTGAGTAAACTTTTGGTGTATTCAGGAGGTCCGTTACCCACCCGTACCACTCTAACCTCGGATGGAAACCTCTTTAAACTGTCTACAACGAGGTGGGCTGCATCTTCTATGTTTGAAGACGTTAGGGTTTCTAAGACTTTGGCGTCACCTAGAACGGCTATGCCGCAGGTTTTACCCGGGTCCACTCCGACAACAACTTTTTCGTAGCCTTGTTTTCCCTGAACGGCCAGAATTGCCTTGTCCACAACAGATTCAGGGTTTGATCCCTGCTCGAAAGGCAGAATCTGAGGATGTGAAATCAGATGGCTCTCGTCTCTAGTGGTTATAACCACTTTGATATCCAATGGAACAGAATCCCAAGGCTTCAAACTCAAGAAGGACAAACCCTGTCTCTTCAGTTCTTTCACAAGTTCGTAATAGGCTCTTCCAGAAACAGTTGCAACGGCTATTTTCGTCTTCATGTGATTACACTTTCCACGTTCCACGCAGAAGGCATGACCGATTAAAAAAGGGAAAGAGATGTGCATGCATAACTTTGAACCCTGCGTGACTCTCCTGTCTTCCTTTTCCGCTTAAATATGTTACGAAAGATTATTCACTGAAAGGATGCCAGCAGAGAGAAGGCTTATAATTCCTGAGTTTATACTTCGCTTCTTGTGTGCGGGCATTGCAGAGACTCATTCCAACAGGTTGCATTTCGCTTGACAAACTGTTAGGGGGAGGATTCCCTACTGAAAGAGTCTCCCTTGTCTATGGAGAAGCTGAAACAGGCAAAACCTCTCTCGCTGTTCAATGCGCAGTTAATTGCGCGCGGAGAGGCATCAAGTCCCTTTTCATAGACACGGATGGAACCTTTTCTTATGAGCGCCTGTCACAGATAGCTGAATACGATTACGAGAAAATCTCGCCCCTTATGATCATAATGAGACCAACAACATTTCAGGAACAGGCCAGAGCAATAGATCAGCTTGAAAAGGTTATAACCAGAAAATTTGGGCTGATCATCGTCGACACCGTCACATCATTATATCGCGTTGAACTTGATGACCCGAAAGAAACGTATGCTGCGAACCGTGAGTTGAACAGACAACTAGCGGTTTTGACCCAAATCGTCAAAACTTGTGGAGTGGCAGCGCTTATTATTAGTCAAGTAAGAAGCGTTCCTCTTGGAGAAACGATTGAAATTAAACCTGTGGCAACACGGGTTCTAAACTATTGGTCAGACATCGTGCTTGACATGAAACAAACAGGTCAAACACGGGTCATAAAGGTTCTCCGTGAAAAACATCCATCAATCAAAGGAACAGGTTTCTGTTACGTCAAGATAGAAAGCACAGGAATAAACGATTACAGACGCTAGAGTTATTTTCTTCCAGTAAGAATAAGGGATGAAAGAACATGACGGAAATAATGATTGGCATCGCCGCCGCCATATGGTTTATTTTCCCAGCTTACTGTGCAAATGCAGCCCCTGTGATCTTCGGCGGTGGCCAACCAATGGATTTCGGCAAAAGTTTCTTGGACGGTAAACCATTACTTGGCTCCCACAAGACAGTTAGAGGCTTCTTGGCGGGTCTTATTGTGGGAACGTTGGTTGGTTTAGTGCAAACGCTTCTCTTTGAGCATGTTCTTTTTCAATATAGCACTCAGTTTCGATACACTATATTCCTTGGATTTGTGTTATCTCTAGGAGCATTAACAGGTGACCTAATAGAGTCTTTCATTAAGCGGCGGTTAAACCGTTCTCCCGGGAGCTCCCTTCCAGTAGCGGATCAGATCGACTTCATATTAGGAGCATTCCTCTTTTCCATTCCGGTTTCGCCCCCTTCCTTGCCAGCGGCTCTGATAATCCTTCTGATAACAATCCCGATACATTTGATGACAAACCTAGGGGCTGCTCTTTTGAAGATGAAAAACAAAGGAAAACAGGTGACGCTACGTGGCTTTGGCGTGTAGCGTGTGAAGGCTAGAGACCGAATTTGGACATCAGACCACTTTCGATGAGAACATAGCCTATAATGAGCAGAACACAGCCAACCAGAAGGAAGCGGTATGCTTGGCGGGGGTTATAAGCATACTTGGTGCTTCGATGTGCTATGAGAAAGCCCGCGAACCCTATGGCATAGAAGACCATGATAATTATACTCTCTAAGAGAAACTGGTCAGTTAGGGAGGGATAAAAAACAATCATCCTCCCACCCGAAGCGAAGTATGCTACGATGGGCTTGATCAGGATGTCGTAGATTCCTCCACTCAGCAGGAAGAAGGATAGGGCGACAGCTGAGGCGCCGACAAGGAATAAGGAGGGCTTAGCAGTAATTATTCTCTCGTAGGTTTTTTGCAATGAAAAGGCAAGCGAGGAGATTTGTTTACTAAACCCTTTAGCCATAGTTTATCCATCCTTGTTCTTCAATAAACTCTCTGCCACTTCTCTTGCCCAAGAGCCTGTGTATGCATTCTCCACAACCTCTTTTAAATATTCCTTCCAAGAGACGCCTGTAGCCCTTTTCCAATCCTCAAATTTCTGAACAACGTTTCGATAAGCTTTTTCGTGGAGCTCGCAATATTTCTCCAAGGCTTCTCTATCGCAAACCATGCACTTCACGATTTTTTCCTCCTCTTTCCCTTAAGAGGGCAATCGGGATTGAAGCACAGTCTCCAAGGCCTCCTGCCTCTGATCCACACCAGCACTTGGGGCCATCCACATGCTTTACAATTGTTTCCTGTGGGTTTGACGGTTCCACGTTGGGGAAGAGGAAAGGATGTTTTGCAGAGGCCCTTGAAGTAGTTGGTGCAGCCTATGAAGCGCTTTCGGGTCTTTCGTGAATAGATAATCATCAGTTTGCCTGTGCCACAGTTTGGGCATTTTCCCACGATTCGTTCCTGTGTTTGTGCTCTCTTGGTAGCTTTGGTCAAGGCTTCACCTATAGGCTCTTCGTTTTCTTTGAACTGTTCCAGCTGGGGTTTCAGCTGTTCAACGACTTCTGCGAGAACATTTTCCCTCTTCATTCTATTGTTTTGGATTTGCTCCATTTTACTCTCGAGTTCTTGAGTGAGTTTCGCCGAGGTTACCATAGGAGCATACTTGCCGAGAATCTCGATTACATCGAAGCCCAGCTCGGTTACCATGATTCTCTCGTCTCTGGTGTATCCGCGATTGTAGAGAGTTTGGATGATGACTGCTCGGGTCGCCTTTGTTCCGATTCCAAGCTCCTCCATCTTCTTCAGGAGGCTGCTTGGATTGTAACGAGACTGTGGATAGGTGAACTTGTCTTCCCGTATGACCCGCCTTAGCCGAACCTTATCGCCTTCTTTGATAGGAGGCAAGAGCACCTCTTCGGCCCTGACGTAGGGCTTGTAGAATTCCATCCAGCCTTCCTTCAGAATCCGTCTCCCCCTCAAAAAGAAAGCATTACTGTTCACCTCTAAACGAACCTTTAGGCTCTCCTTGAGCGCCTCCTCCCCGAAAACAGCCATGAACCTCCGGACAATAAGGTCCCAAACCCTCTTCTCGGGTATTCCCAAGGGCTTTTCCGGCAGGTTACCTGTGGGATATACAGCCGGATGGGCGGGGTCTTCTTTAGCGCCCTCTCTAGGTTTCAACGCTTTCTTTTCCAGAAGTTTTGAGGCTAGTTTTTTGTATGCAGGTTTTCGTTTAAGGGAGTTGAGTATCTTTCTGTAGTCGATTATTGGAGGAAGTTTTTGGCTGCTTGTCCTAGGGTAGGAGATCAAAGCGTCAAGATATAGGTGCTGAGCGATTCCTAAGGTGCGTCTAGGGGTGTAGCCGAAGAGGCTGTAGGCTTCCCGTTGTAACGTGCCTACGTCGAAGGGGATAGGAGGCTTCTGATGAACCTTTCTCACTTCAACCTTCATGACTTCCCCAGTTTTGCCCGCGCAGGCTCGCACAACAGCGTCTGCTTCCGCCCTTGTTTCAATTCGTTTTCTTTCATATTCTGCCTCAATTACAGAGTTTAGGATTTCAGCCTCAGCGTTTATTTCCCAGTATGGGGTGGGCACAAAGCTGCGGATTGTCTTCTCCCTTTTAGTCAGAAACTGGAGGGTTGGTCCTTGCACTCTTCCTGTGCTTAAGGTGGAGTATCTGCCGCTCCAGCGACGCGCTGCCAAAGTTAATGCTCGTGAAAGATTTATGCCGTATAGCCAATCCACTTCATGTCGGGTTCTTCCGGCTTCTATGAGGGCAAAATCGAGGTGGGGAAGAGGCTCTTCGTAAGCTTTCTCCAACTCACTTTTCATGAGAGTAGAAAATTTCATCCTTTTTGCTGAATCTTCCTTGCTACCGCAGGCGTACTTCAATATACAATATCCGATGAGGCTTCCTTCAATGTCGTAGTCGCAAGCAGACACAAACTCGTCAGCATCATGGGACAGCTTCGAAAACGTTTCAACCCAGTTACGAATCCCTTTTGCGCCTCTCTCTGCCAAGTGTCGCGGTGCCCACCTGAAGTTGAAGACAGGATAGTAGTTTCTTTTTCCTCTTTCGTGAACGATGGTGTAGAGGTGTCCGAGAGCGGGAACAACAACGAGTTTTCGGTTCCTGTGAGCGACAAAATAGGGTACGCCGTTTTCCTTAAGCTTCTTGGGTTTCCCATGACTATCAAGGGCTTGAGCTATTCTTTTAGCGGCATCCGGTTTTTCGGTAATTATCAGGGTGTATTTTTCCATCGGCGCACCCATTCCATTCTCCTTCAGACACTTAAAACTCTATAAATGATTTACGACCAACAACTATTTACAGTTCACAGAAAGGCAGCATCATAAACAATCGGAATGGATTCTCTGGCTATCGAACAAAAAAGAAGGAGATTTAGTTGAGGTCCCGATAATGTGCTCAGCAAATAGAAAAAACACTCTCTAAAGAGCCTCTGCGCTTCGTCATAATATATAAATAGCTTGTAACGATTGTATTTCGGTTTACAACGGCTGTGAGACCTTGCCTCAAAAGGTAATTTGCGAAAAATGCGGTTTTATTCTCTATGAAGGCCCAGAATTGAAACCCCCAGACGAGATAATTCAGACTCACGATGGTAAATGCCCCAAATGCGGCAAAAAAATATCTTTTGTACCGAAAAAAGTTGAGGTCGGATCTGCCAACGAAACAGGTAGAAGACACTGAAGGCTCCAGCCCCAGAAGGTTCTTTACAACAAATGCTCATTTACGATGGAAAAAATTAAGTGCTTCAATGTAGATACCGAGATTTGAAGGAAGTGATGAAGCGTGGCAGAGTGGATATGCATGAAGTGCGGATATAAATGGGCTAATGAAAGCAAAGTGGAGCCTAGGCAGTGCCCTATGTGCGGAGGCTGTAATATCTACGTTCCGAAGGTTATCAAACAGAAATAGGTCAGATAGGTAATTGACGGGGGCGGCAGAACCTTCCAAATTAGGCTTTTTATATTCAAATTGCTATCCTTTACGTCTTTGTTTGAGTGTAGGTTAAAAAGTTAAAATATCTCTTCTTTCAAAGAAGGAGGATAATAATAGTGGAATACCACAAGAAAAATAAAGGGTTCAATGCTTTCATTGACGAGAGAAGGGTTTGCGGTGAAGATTGGAAGGTTATTTAGCAAAGAAAGTGCAGTTAATGCCTTAACGAGCGTTGGAGCTCTCCGCTTCCGAATATCTCATTCTTCTCTGATGCACATATCTCTACTTCTCATCATTCTTGTTATAGCAGCCACTGTCAGATTGCTTCCTCTCCGCTGGGGTTTCCAGCTCTCAGAATTTGACCCCCACATTCATTACCGTTTAACCAAGCACATGGTTGAAAACGGATTCTTCGCCTGGACATCATGGACAGACTCCATGAGCTGGTATCCACAAGGATATGACATTTCAGGCGCAATTTTTCCGGGTCTAGCAGCAACAGCAGCGTTCTTATATCAGATAGCCAATGCAGTGAATCTTGCTCCAGCGCCGATTCTCAGTTCAGACCTCTACCATCCTCTAACTGCCGACCCCATTTTTAATTTCTGCATAATATTTCCAGTGATTATGGCGACGTTGACCGTTTTGGTTATCTACTTTTTGGGAAGAGACATTGGCGGTAAAGAGGTGGGTCTTTTTTCAGCTTTCTTTTTAGCCCTAAGTTCAGCATATATTAGTCGTACCTCCCTTGGTTTTTTTGACGATGAAACCGTTGGAATCTTCGGCATACTCTTGTTCATCTTCTTCTTCCTAAGGTCCATTGACTCCGAAAGGCCTCTCAGAAATAGCGTTGCCTATGCAGTCGCTGGAGGATTATCTTTGGGTTATCTCTTTGCATCGTGGGGAGCAGCACGATATCCCCTCGGAATTACATTGATTTTCGTACTTGTTCTAATCTTGCTACGGCGATATTCATCTCGTCTCTTGCTTTCCTACGGCACAACCTTTGGCGTGGCACTTTTGATAGCTGCAAATGTACCAAAGCTAGGCTTCACTTTTCTAAAAGAGCCTACAGTTTTGGCAGTGGCTGGAATGTTCCTTTTGTTGGGCATAATTGAAATTTCTCGGCGCATAAAAACTACTAGGAGTAAAATGTTGTTTGTAGTTGGCTTCTTAGCGCTTATTGTAGTCTTGTTCTTTGCGCTTGATAGGCTCGGGTTAGTTGGGTCATTAGGAGACAAATTCATCTCAGTTATAAATCCCTCTGCACGTTTGGGTGAAGGTCCTGTACAACAACTTGTGCAGTCTGTGCAGGAACACAGACCTGCCACTTGGGGATCCTTTTACTTTGACTTAGGCATAGGAGTCCTCTTCGTGCCTGTCGGTTTGTTCTTCGCCGTGCAGAATCCCACAAACCGCAACCTTTTCCTCACAATCTTCGGTCTAACATCCATCTACTTTGCCGGCTCCATGGTTAGGTTAACTTTGCTCATGGCTCCAGCCTTGAGCATCTTATGGGCATTAGCTTTGGTTCAATTGATCAGACCCTTTGTCACCATTCTGCGGGAAAGCCCCAGAATTCCCAGGCGTAAAATGCGTTTCAGGGCTCGTGTGGGCAAGGAATTCAGCGCGGCATTTATTATTTTGATGTTTCTCTTGTTGACGGTTACGTTTGTATTGCCAAGCGCGGGCTCAACGTTTCCAAGAGTCGTAGATCGCGCGTATTCGCCTACAACCATTGCCGCTGCGAGTTTGCCTCTTAAGCCTACTGAACCAGTTAGAGACTGGTTAGATGCTCTCAACTGGATGCGGGTTAATCTGGAACAAGCTGATGTGGTGTGTAGTTGGTGGGACTACGGCTACTGGATCACGGCTATCGCCAATAAAACAACTCTTGCGGATAACGGTACAGTGAATGCTACGCAGATAGGCGGAATTGGAAGAATGTTTATGTCAAACGAAACTGAAGCCATCAAATTCCTAAAAGAATACGATGTCACACATGTTCTGATCTACCAAACCTTCAGACAAGACGGAAGTGATGCAATATATGGTGATGAAGGGAAATGGAGATGGATGGCGCGGATTCCAGGATTGAATGATACTAAATTTGGAAACTATACTTTAGGAATAGATTGGGCAGACACAAACGAAGACAATCAACCAAGCGCTGATGAGCTGATAATGAATGAGATGGGAAACAGCACGGTCTTGTACAAACTGATGCATTACGCAAGAGACATGGTTATTCAGGGTTATTCAGAAATCGAACTAGAACATTTTGAGGAAGCATACTTCTCACAGCAATTCGGCGCAGTCACATGGTTTAGAGACTCACAGGGACCCTTTGCACCTATGGTGTGCGTCTATGAAGTCATTTACGATTAAGTATGTGCCTCAAGAAATGTAGGTGATTCTCTCCTCTTCTACCCTGCGCATCTTCTGCACATACTTAACGCGTCTCTTCTCAATATCCCGCATTCTACCCAGTATCTCTTTAGAACGCTCTATCTCCTCATCCAATCCTTTCAAATCAACATTAACATTAAGCATTCCTTGCAGAACCTCAATAACACTCTTCGCCGTCTTCGGATCAGGCAAATAGCCACGAGTCTCCCCCAAGAGACAAACCGCATCTATCTTCCTGAATTTCGCCAACCCTAGAAGCAAACCAGCTGTACCGACAATGGGAGTTCCTGCGTCGCTGGATATCGCCCTAGCTTTCAGAGCCCTTTCAAAGAGAGCAGGATTTGTGGACACTGCGACTACTTTCGGGGTGCCTTCAACTTCGTTTCTGTATCCGCCAAGGGTTATGATCGTTTTCACTTTTTTCTTTTCAGCGAAGTCGAGGATGCTGTTGGCTACCTCAAACTGCCCCTCAATTGTCTGGGCTTGGCTGTCCCCTGTTAAGAAGATGAAGTCGTTTTCTCCGGTCTCGTTTTTCCAGAAGTAAAATTCCCCGCGGAGAAGCCTGGCGCCTCCTTTTTTGTCGACGAGAACATGGTAGGGAAAGTGGGGAGAATACAAGATTGCTAGTTTTTGTGCTTTTAATTGTCTTGCAAGGTATTGGGTGGCTATGCTTCCCACCATACCTAATCCAGGAAACCCTTCCACCAGAATCGGATTCTTCAGCTCAACGTTCACTAGTTCCTTAATGACTGTTGTTTTCATTCTGACCATAACCTCTCATTGCT
>Ga0209121_10006088_pt1 | contig 10709 bp, 5 predicted proteins | sample Cruoilmetagenom3_FD_187292 | JGI IMG/M metagenome (GOLD analysis project Ga0209121, IMG submission 187292) | Oil polluted marine microbial communities from Coal Oil Point, Santa Barbara, California, USA - Sample 3 (SPAdes) (version 2) | ecosystem: Environmental > Aquatic > Marine > Oil seeps ...
CCAGTTGATGTCCGGCTGCAGGATATCGACGACCCGGTGGCTGATCGCCCACTGGAACGGCACGTGGCTGTACCAGTGCTCTCCCGTTGCCAACGTCTGCCAGGGGAGACGTTCTCGCAGCGTGACGTGCGCATCGAAGTCCTCAGAGAGCAGGCACTCCTCCATCCACTTGAGCCGATAGGGACGCAGCACCTCGGCCAGACGGACCGTGTACTCGACGTCAAAGGCCATCCAACAATCCAGCATCAGCTCGGCATCATCGCCGATGATCTCACGCGCCTTGGCGACGAAGGCTTCATTGCGCTGGATACCGTCCCAGCCATCCGCCGGGCCATAGGGACATGCCAGCTTGAACCCCTTGAATCCCAGCTCCTTGTACCAGTCCACGTCGTTGCCCGTGGCATAGCAGAAGATGCGGTCCTTCTGGGGTCCCCCGAGCAAGCCGTAGACCGGCTGATCCAAGAGCTTCCCCTTGAGATCCCACAGAGCCAGGTCGATCCCGCTGATGGCATATGAGGCCAGACCGACGGTGCCGTAGGGTTTGGTCATCCGGAACATCATATCGGCCGACTTGTCGATGGCCATGCACTCCTCCCCGACCAACTGCGAGGCGAGGTGCTCGACGACCGGCGTGGTGGCGCGCGCAAAGTTGAGCGTACCCAGTCCCCACGTCCCATCCTCAGCGGTCACTCTGACCCACGCACCCTCCCACCTGGGCAGCCATAGGCTGCGATGCCGCTTAACTTTGGCGTAGCGTGACATCGGGTTAGCAACCTCAGCTTCCGCCGCCCAGCCCGGTCGGCGCGGCTCCGTCTTGGACTCACGCTTCGGCAATGCAACACGTACTACGCTGATGTCAGTGATCTTCATACGACCTCCTCATGGAGACAAATCAACAAAATGCAAATGACAAATCACAAACCTCAAATCACAGATCCTCCAGGGTAAAGGTCTGCTACGTCGACAACAGCGCCGTTCACGGCGGCTGAACGATAGGCAGCATCCAGCAGCTCCACGGTGCGCCATCCCACCTCGCCCGGAGACCCATTCTCCTCGCGTCCCAGGACAACGTTCACGAAATTACGCGTCACCATATAGTGGGTACGAGGTCGAAGGAGCTGGGTCAGGTCCTCGACCACGCCGTCATTGCGGCGGATCGTCGCGACCCGCGCCAGTGTATCCACCAGGAAGCATCCGGCCTCACAGTAGACGGCCAACGCCACCCGACGGCTGACACCGGCGTTAGCGGTACCACCGACCATCCCCACCGCCCCACCCTCAAAAGCCACGTTGAAGACATCGACCAGGTCCACCTCCAGGCCATGATTGCGCATCATAGCGCTCACCTGCTGTGCGCGCAATCCGGTCACAAAGAACATCAGACCAGCGGAATGCGTGATCTGGAGATGGCCTTCCCCACCGCCAAGCAGCTCCGGCCGGTTGTAGGCCGTGCTGGGACCGTGTACGCGGTAGGTCGGTATCGGAGAGTTGTCCGGCGCCACGTGCCCACCCAGGAAGCCCGAAACACTCGTTGATGAGGAGCACGTCACATACTGGACCGCCCCCAATTCTCCGGAGAGGATTACCTCCCGTGCGCGCAGCACCTGAGGGAGATAGTGGTAGGGATAGCCGATCAGGAGCTCGCAGCGCTTCTCCCGGGCCAGATCCACCAAGGCCTTGGCCTCCGCAGCGTTAAGGGTCATCGGCTTCTCCAGCAGCACGTGGAGACCGCGGTCCAGGCACGCTTGGGCGATCGGAAAATGTGTCGCGTGCGGCGTGACAACGATCACGCCATCCAGGGTCTCCCGATCCAGCATGGTTGCATAATCGCCATAGGTGTGCTCAACACCATAAGCCTGAGCTGCCGCCTTCAGACGCGCCGGATCTGTGTCACAGGCAGCGACCAACTCCGCATCTTCGTGAGCGAGGACAGCCGGCATATGGGCATCGGTCGCCCACCAGCCGGTGCCGATGATACCGATACGAGCTCTATTCGCCATAGGTTCGCCTCAACGCGTTCAATTCGGTCACAACAAAGATACTCTCGTAGCCGGCCAGTGCCAGGGACGATGCAGTGTCGTCAGGCAGGACATCCCCCGTTAGCGGCCGGTAGAGCGTGTATGGGCCAACCTGCCTGAAGTCCGGCTGTATCGTGACGGGTTCCGGGGAGTTATTGACCACGAAATAGACGTGCCGTCCATCCAAATACCGGTGCGTAATGAGCACATCCGGGTTTGGCGCGGCCAACATCACATCGGGCAGCACAGCCGCACGCACACTCTCGACAAGTCCATCGAGAGCGATCACACTCCCCGTGCCGCCGGCCCCAAAGAGACGTGCCATCATCCCGCGCAAGATGACCGTGTTCTCCGCAGAATCGGCAAGGTCAGGCGGGGGTCCAACGCTGATCAACGTCCCGCCGGCATCGCAGAAGGCCCCCAGCGCGCGGGCAGATACCAATGAGAGAGTATCCAAGGGCGGGAGCACAATCACGTGGTAGGCTTCCCCGGTGACGCAGAGAGCGCCGTCCTCTAGTACCCCTTCCCACAGCGCCTGTTCGTCCACGATATCAAGGTCCAGTTGATGGCAAAGAAGCTCCTTGACCACCGCAGGATAGCTCTCGGCTACTCTTCCCTCCCATTCAGAGCGTGCCGGCCGGTCAGCCCAACTCGCGATGGGCTCCAAGGGAGGTACGTAGTGTGACCACAGCGTGCGAACCGGGTACAGCACGGCCACATCGCAGACGTGCCGACCGCCGGTGAGCAGGGCCCCAAGCCGTCCCACGTAGTCGTGGTACTCTCGTTGTTCGGCCACGGTGAACTCCTGCCAGCCAAAGTACGACGTGATCTGATTGATGCCGAGGACGTACTGCAGGGCTGCCTGGCCACGTCGTTGGTCCAGCGAGGCATAGTGCCCTGTGTTCCGCTGCTCCCAGTCAGAGCTCTCACTGTGAGCACGCTCGCACCCCGTGAGATGCGCAACCGAGGCAACCTGCTTGATGGCCATATACGACGCCCCCATAAACGAGCCACCGTGTAACATATCGTGGGGGTCGCTGTTGAGCATGTCGATGCCCGGGAGATCCATCAGGCGGATCACAGCAAAGAGATCACCGTGAAACGCAACGTGATCCACGATGTTCTCCTCCAGCAGCACGTGCCCTGAGGAGGCCACACCATGTGCCCGGCACCACTCCCGAATCTGGCCGTAGAACGCATCCACGTAGCGTCGCGTCAGGGTGTCATAGAAGTCCTGGCGCACATAGCAGGCCTCTTCTGTCTGCGAGAAGAACAGTGAGAAGAGATGCGGCTTGAGATCATACCCCTTGTCCGCCTGGAAACCGGCCAGGAAGTCGCGTGCCCAAGGCACCGCCGGGGGACGGTCTTTGAACAGTGGCATGTCCACAACCGGCACCTTGCCCTGGTACCGTTCCGGCAGCGCGGGTACGTAGAACGTCATCAGGGAAGGCTCATCGGTGAAGATCGCCTCGATGTCCGGCCAGAGGTCCGGCCCCAACTCGCGTGCATAGGCCTCGTGGGTCACGCGCAGGAAAGCCCTGGTCGCCGCCGGCTCCAGCAGGTTGACATAGTGCTTGAACTCGCAGACGTTACCCTGCGAGTGCGTTCCTTCGTAGGCCACGCGCTCGGCAAAGGTCAAGATCGTCCACGTTCCCTCTGGAACCCGCCATCGCAGCACGTCCCAGTCGTCGATATAGGCATCAAGCGCGACGACATCGTCCGGGGTAGCGTGATCAGGGTCACGCAGGGCCACCGCGCTGACAAGTGCGCGGCAGCTTGCAGCCATCGGCAGGGCGACATCCCTCGGGCCGGGCACCTTGGTGACATAGCACGCCAACCCCAACGCCGCGGCCTCCGGCAAGGCGCGCGTGACAATGCCACCGGCCGAGCCGCTGGGATATCCCTTCTCATCGTAAAGCCACACCCGCAACCCTAACTCGGACGCCTTGCGCTGCCCATAGCGCAGCAGCTCCCACTGCTGCGGGCTGACAAGGTAGTCCTGGTAAGAAACATTCGTGACGATCCCTCCCAGACCGGCCTCGAGCAACCGCTTCAGCTGAGCATCGATACCCTCGAGGCCGGTCAGCTCATCCGACTGAGCCTCCATCGCCAGCCGTTCTGACCATTCCCCCGCGGGGTCTTTCTCCTGGGGTTCAGGGGAGCCATCGGCACGCGTCAGAAAGCCGTCCAGCCCGTGTACGATCTGCAGCGGGCGGTATCGGTTTGGTGGGTTCGCGAACACCTCGGGATCGAAGATAGTCATGGTTTGGTCCCCTTTCCAGCATCAGGAATCCTTACGACCTCAGCTATTCGACTGTGTGACATAGAGCCAGTGGCCGACTAACGTCTCATCGATATCCAGCACCAGATCGCCCCCCTCGACGAGGAAGGAAACCTTGGCGATACCCTGCCCCACAGCCAGGTGAACCGGGGAAATGGGCGGAACCGTGCTTGAGACATAGGCGCCCTGCCAGACCTCGATGGCCTGGTCGCCAAGCCTCAGGGGAACGCGAACCGATCCAGTCGATCCCACCCAAACGCGGTACAGTGGTGCCGCACCCTCTGTGGCATAGGCCTCGCCGAGAGGGTGCCAGGCAATATCCACCGGCGCGTGCGACCAGGCATACCCCACGCCATTCACCTCAATGCCAGTGCACGCAGAACCCGCGAAGGCCACGAGCTCGTCACCATCTGCGCTGGAATCACCCGTCGCGGCCCGCCAGATCACCGCGTGGCGACCGTGATAGCGGACGCTCTGGCCGGCCACGCCGAGGCCGTCGAGCACGATCTCGTCGTCGGGCACCGGGTTCTCCGCCAACAGCCGAGCGTCTTCCTCCTCGTCACGATAGAAACCACCGGGCCAGTTCTCCGGGTGGGTGCGGTAGTGAGGACACAGCGCAATCGCCCCGTTGGGAAACGTAGTTGCGAGATACTTGGTTGAGCGGGACACCACGGCCGGGTTGCCATCCCCGGCGTACATTCCCAGCGCGTTCAGGATCTCGAACCAGGTACGAATCTCAACACCGGTCGACGCCGACTGGTCATCTTCAGGGCGGAACCCTAACAGGACCACCTGGCCGCCACGGGGTGTGACCTTGCGTGTGCCGACGCAGATCGTCCCTTGCGGGCCACCGGTGGGCATTGAGGCGACCGGCTCACTCCCTTCCTGGACCGCCAGCGGGAAGATCCGATCGACCACGAAGTCGGTCAGCACCATCTGAACCGGCACACCGGCGAGGCTGTTCTCAAAGATCACCTGGCGCGACGGGAGCGGCAGCCCAAGGGGATCAGCCAGCGATGCATAGGTTGCGCCGGCAAACGCCTCCAGCGTCGCGCGTGCGTCAGAGGCCAAGGGCGGCGTACTGGACCAGATCACCGTTCCCCCCTTCTCCGCAAAGGTTCGCAACAGGGCAGACAAGGCCGCCGTCGGGAACGGCTCGTAGAGCACGCAGACAGCCCGGTAGCGAGCATCTTTGACGGCCAACCAGCCATCTTCCGTCACCACGCCATTCGCCACCAGCTTCTCCGCCGTGGCGTAGTTGGCATAGCCGTAGAGCACCATCCAGCTGCCGAAGCGCTCCTCAACCGCAACCAAATCCTGTGGGTAGAGGAAGAGCACCTCGCTTTGACGCGGTGCGTAGTCAGCCACCGAACGATAGGCCGGGTGCCCAGCGGCGCCAAAGACCTCGCTCACCGCCGTCATCCGCTTGCGCACCTCAGGGGGCATCCCCCACATCCCGGCACTGGCCAGAGGACGGCGGTTCAACACCGCCAAGGAGCAGGCCAGCGCGCGTCCATAGTAGTTACGGTCGGCGTAGCCGCCCTCCGCTGTATCGTCGTTGCCACCAGTGAGGAAATCGTTCCACAGAAAGTAATTGGCGCACGCCGCCGACGCCTGCTGGATCGTGTTGGACCACAGGAAGTCAGGCGTGTAGACATAGCGCCGGCTGTGCTCGTCCGCCGACCAGCTCCGGTGTACGCCACCCGGGGCCCAGGCATCGCACGTAGGCGACTCGGCCCACGTCGCGTGATAGAAGAGATCGAGATCGTGGCCGTTAAGCGCCTCCAGCGTGTCGCGGGCTTCGATCGCCAGGTCGACCACTGTGCGCTCCAGGAAATCGTAGTAGTCGCGCCGGAAGCGCAGTGTCTCGGCGATGGCGTCCGCCGAGGCACCGAAGACGTGCTGGCTGGGCAGCTTCGGCTCGTGGGTCGGCAAGAAGTCGTGCTGGTGAGCCGTAAAGTAGACCATGTACTTGGCGAAATCCTCATACTCGGCGCCGAACTTTTCGGCGAAGGCCCGCTCGAATCCCTCAGAGACATAGCGCACGGTGAACTGGCCGTTGTCGAAGTGGGTGTGATAGGACCAGTCCTGCTGAATATGCATCTCGTCAGAATAGATCCCTGCCAGCGTGATGCCGCGCTCGTGATAAGCCCTGACCAGGCGATCGAGAAAGGCCGGGGCGCTGGGGCTGAAATAGTCCATCTCCACCGTCTCATAGAGCAGGACGACCAACACGCGATCAAGGCCCAGCACACCCCCCGCGCCGTGGACCCGGATGCGGGTGGCCTGGAACATCGCGTCGAGCTCCGCCACCCCGCCGTCCAGCGCCCCCACACTGACACGGGCGCCAGGCAGCGTTTCGATCTCCGCTCCATCCAGCTCCACAAGTGATTCCGGGGGAACCACAAAGAACTGTGTGCCCGGCACGCGCGTCTCGGAGAAGGCAAAAGCCCGCACGCCGGCGAGCTTCACCGGCATCGGCCCTTTGTTGTTGCACCAACGATTGTGCTGCCACATCATCACCGAGTACATGCCGGTCTTGGGATCACGCACTCCCTCACGATAGTGCATCCAGCGGCCCGACTCGCCCGTCTCGGCATGGTAGCCAACGCCTAGCTCAAGCGGCGAGATGATGCTGGGCTCCAGGCCAATGCCGACCTCCTGCGCCACGTCGTGGATCTTCTTCAGCGCGTCCTGAAACGCCTCCGTGTCGGGGTAGAGGCTGCGCTCCGTGCCCCCGAAAAAGTAGTCAAAGGCGACGCGCATTTTGGTCGCGCCGCGCGCGGCACTGCGCCGGCAGTGTTCGCGGAGACTGATGGGCGCATCCGCCTGCGGATGTACCTTCTCGACCGCCTCATCCGGATGCTCCGCCAGGTTGATGAGCTGCGGGTCGGAGACCAGGATGATGTGAGTCCCCGGATCCTCTCGTTTCCATGGCCAGTCCATCCTGGCCAGCTGCTGCGGTCTCTGTTCGTTCATGGCTGTCCTTTCTGAGGACTGGTACATCTTCTTGATGGGGAGCTTGGCACCGACATCTGATCTGCATCTGCGTAGCGGCGAACAGTCGTGTTCGCCCACTCTGCGCTTTCCGTCCATTTAGGGTGTGCAACGGCACCTATCCTCTACGTGGCGAACCCCTCTGGATGGCTGGGGAAGGCCACCAACCCACGTCTCAATGCGGCGTCATTGTGCAACAAGCAACCTCCAAGCGTGTGCCGGGCTCGGCACACGCTTGGAGGCAAGAATCCGAAGGTCTAGGCTGAGTAATCAAAGACATCGGCAACGTCGGCCGATTCCAGCGGCGGGCTATCCTCGTACCGAAAACAAGCGACGGCACGATACTCACCGGTCACACGGGGCTGCGGCGCCGTGCTCCAGCACTTATCCATCGCGTACGGGCACCGTGGTGCGAACCGGCAACCGGTAGTCCGGCGATCGGAGACCAGAATCGCGGGGTCGGTGTCGGCTCCTGCCAGATCCACCCACCGCTGGCTGGTATCCGGCAGCGGGATCGACGAGATCAACAGCTGGGTATAGGGGTGTTGGGGATCGCGGATGACCTTCTCGACCGAGCCGGCCTCAACGACGCAGCCCGAGTACATGATCATGATATTGTCGCAGATCTGGTAAGCCGTCGCTAGATCGTGCGTGATGTAAATCACAGGGATACCGAACTGCTTGTTGAGCGCCTGAAGGCTCGACAGAATCGTCGCCCGCAGCGAGGCATCCACCATAGAGACAGGCTCGTCGGCCATGATGATCTTGGGCTTGCAGATCATGGCGCGGGTGACCATCAGCCGCTGGCGCTGCCCGCCGCTCAACCCAAATGGATACCGTCCCAACGTCTCCTCTGGCCGCAGGCCGACCAACTCGAGAGACTCCGTGATCAACTCCTCGGCCTCAGCCTCCGAATTGGCCAGATTGTAGTGTGAGATCGCCATATTCAGCACGTGGTCAACCTTGTAGAACGGGTTGTAGGCACTATAGGGATCCTGATAGATAGGCTGAATCTCCCGCCTGAGCTGAGCTCTGTCTTCCCGGGTCATCTCGCTCAGATCCTTGCCCATATAGCGCACAGAACCTGACGTTGGCTCGTGTTGCCCCATGAGCAAGAGCGCCAGGGTGCTCTTGCCGCTACCACTCTCGCCGGCGATGGCAACCATGGTCGAATGTCCCTCGCGCAGGGTGAAGGTGACATTGTCCACAGCGACGACTTGGCCGCCGCCGCGACGTTTGAAGATCTTCGACACCTTGTCCATTTCAAGTATGTTAGTCATGGATTACCTCGCAGGCCCTAGTCTGCCGCCGTGGCAACAAGGCCACGGATCGGAAGCGGCGGCAGAGAGCTGTGGCTTGGGTAGAGATGACACGCCACCTGGCGACCGGGCCCGGGAGTCTGAACCTCTGGGTTCACTTCCCGGCATCGATCAAAGACGAATGGACAGCGTGGGGCGAAGGGACACCCCGGCGGCAGATTCAGCAATTGCGGCGGCATGCCGGGGATACCGATCAGGGACTTCTTGTGTGTCAGTGTCGGCAGACTCTCGATCAACATGCGGGAATAGGGGTGGTAAGCATTATCGAGAATGTCGCCCACCGGCGCCCACTCCACCAACCGTCCGGCGTACAGCACACCCAGCGTGTCGACGAACTGCGTCATCAGGCCGATGTCGTGGCCGATGAGCAACACCGCGGCACCCAGGTCTCGCTGGAGTCGCATCAGCGTGAGCATCATGCGCTTCTGCACCACCACATCCAGCGCACTGGTCGGCTCGTCCGCAAGGATGACCTTGGGCCGCAGCGCAACGGCAATCGCCATCGTGGCGCGCTGCTTCATACCACCGCTCAGTTGATGGGGATATTGCTTACCGACCTCGATCGGCAGATCCACCATTCTGAAGGCCTCATCCACACGCGCCTGCATAGCACGCTTGGACATGCGACCCTCGTGCACCACAAGCGCGTCCTTGATCTGGTCACCGATGCGCATGACCGGATTGAGTGCGTTCATGGACGCCTGCGGCACCATCGCGATCTCCTTCAACCGCATGCGGCGCAGCTCGTCATCGTCGATGGACATCAGGTCACGTCCCTCAAGAAGCACCTGGCCCTTCGTGATAAAGGCAGGAGGACGGGAGAGACGCATCATGGCTATCGCTGCCGTGGTCTTGCCCGACCCCGACTCACCGATCAAGCCCATGCGCTCACCCGGTTTGATCGTGAATGAGACATCGTTCACAGCCTTGACCGGCCCTTCCGCGGTCTCGTAGACGACGTGCAGGTTGCGGATCTCCAGCACAGCGTCCCTGTCCGGGGGCGCCATCGTCTTCGCAGCATCCTTACGCGCCAGCAGCAGCTCCTTGATACGCGCTTTCGTCCTGCGCTTGGCCGCTGCGCCAAAACTGGCGAGCCTCGGGTTCACCAGGACATTCATGCCGGAGGAGAGGAAGAAAAGCCCAGTGAAAATAAGCGCAATCAGGACGATGGGCGGGCCCCACCACCACCACATGCCGCGCAGGATACCACCCATGCGCTGCACCCAGAAGATCATGAGGCCGAGGCTAAGATAACGCCGCGTTGGTACCAGGCCCAGGACCTCCAACGCCATCGCAGTGCCAATGCCACCATTCACCGCCCCAATGAACTGCGCCAGCAGCAGCGGGAAGATGTTGGGCATGACCTCACGGAAGAGGACCTCGAGCTCCTTCTGCCCGTTCGACCGGGCAATGGAGATGTACTGGCGCTCCCGCAACGTGAGAACCTGTGATCGGATGGCGCGAGCCGCGCCGGGCCAGGAGAGTACCGCGATGGATAGCGCGATGATGTAGATGCTGGGATCATCCATCCGGGCGACGAAGACCATCAGGAACGCGAGGGTCGGTATCGCCACCAGGGTATCTGAGACAAAGCGGATGCCTATGTCGATCCGCCCCTGAAGGAAGCCGGCGAGGACGCCCATCAGGGCACCGAAGCCCAGGCTGATAAGACCGGTCAATATGCCGACCAGCAGGGTCTGCGGGGCCGCATAGACCACCGTCGTGAAGACGTCACGGCCTTGCAGATCGGTGCCGAAGAGGTGCAAGACATCATCGGAATGAACGGTGGACCTGTCGCTTTGCTTGGCCCAGAAAGGCGGCTGCTCCTCGCCGAAACTACCCAGAAGCGAGTCGTCCTTGTCGACAAAGAACGGGCCGATGACCGAGAAGAGGATCACAAACCCCAGCACGGCTGCGCCGAAGACGAGATGTGCATTGAGCTTGGTCAATTTCCTTTTTGATCGTGCCATTGTCGTTCCCTTGTCACCTAGTTGTACCGCACCCGCGGGTCGATCAGCGGGTACAGAAGGTCTATGGCCAACATCGCCAGAGCGGAGCTGAGTATCATGAAAAAGGCCGCCCCACTGATGACGA
>Ga0209121_10006089_pt1 | contig 10706 bp, 8 predicted proteins | sample Cruoilmetagenom3_FD_187292 | JGI IMG/M metagenome (GOLD analysis project Ga0209121, IMG submission 187292) | Oil polluted marine microbial communities from Coal Oil Point, Santa Barbara, California, USA - Sample 3 (SPAdes) (version 2) | ecosystem: Environmental > Aquatic > Marine > Oil seeps ...
GGAGGAGATTTGGGGTGGAGGGGGGAGGACTATGAGTTCTTCAATGCTGTGTTCAGCCTCAAGCAGGGCGAGATAACCCCACCTTTGTCTTCATCTAAAGATGGCTACTGGGTGCTTAAAGCAGAGGATAAGAAGGCGCGTGTCTCAGGCATCCTCCTGGGAACAAAGCAGGAGGCCGAGGAAGTGATAAAGAGAATAGAGGGAGGAGAGGAATTTTCTGATCTGGCCTCGGAGCTTTCTCTGGATTCATCCAAGGATAACAGAGGAGATTTGGGGTGGAGGGGGGAGGACTATGAGTTCTTCAAGGCTGTGTTCAGCCTCAAGCAGGGCGAGATAACCCCACCTTTGTCTTCATCTGAAGATGGCTACTGGGTGCTTAAAGCAGAGGACAGGGCAGTTTATGTCCTGGGCATCCTCCTGGGAACAAAGCAGGAGGCAGAAGAAGTAATTTTAAGGCTTAGGGGGAAGGAGGATTTTGTTCATCTAGCTTCGAAGCTATCCCGGGATGAGGGCTCCAAGGATAAAGGAGGAGATATGGGATGGCTTCCCTGGGGAATATGGGGGGATGAGTTTGATAAAGCAGTATTCGACACCCTCGGCATCGGCGAAGTAAGCGGCCCCCTATTTTGCACTGATTTTGCCGGCGCACCTGAATATACCCAGGGTGGCTACTGGGTGCTTAAGGGGGAGGATAAGATGGCGCATGTCTCAGGCATCCTCCTGAGAACAAAGCAGGAGGCCGAGGAAGTGATAAAGAAAATAGAGGAAGGAGAAGAATTCTCCGACCTGGCCTCAGAGCTTTCCCTGGATTCATCCCGGGATAACGGGGGTAATTTGGGGTGGAAGGGGGAGGACTATGAGTTCTTTGATGATATCTCCACCCTCAACCATCATGCTCTCTCGGAGCCTGTATTTGACTCTGGTTGTTCAAAGCTGGGGGGATACTGGGTAGTTGAGGTTTTGGAGCGGGAGGAAGAAAGAGAACTTGAGCATGACATGCAGGAAGTCATTAAGGGAAGGACTATCAATGAGTGGATGGCAAAGGAGAGGGAGGAGGCAACGCTGGAGGTCTACCTTGATGATGAGCTTATATATTTTGCTATGGAGAACCTGTGAAGGAAAGCGTCAGCATAGGACTTATGGGCCTGGGGGTGGTGGGAAGCAGGGTAGCTCAGGTTCTCATGGAAAGAAGGGACATGATATCCTCCCGAGTGGGGGTTCCCATTGCTCTGGCCAAGGTTTTAGTCCGTGATCCCCATAAGAAGAGGAGCGTCCATATCGTGCCTCTCATTACGCTTGAATCCAAGGAGATAACTCAAAACCCCGTGATAGATATCGTGGTGGAGCTTATGGGAGGTGAGGATCCGGCTACCTCCTACATCAGAGAAGCCCTAAGTTGTGGTAAGCACGTAGTCACGGCCAATAAAGAAGTCATAGCCAAATACGGCCCAGAGCTCCTGGCTTTAGCGGCAAAAAAGGGGGTGGGGCTCCTGTTTGAGTCCTCAGTGGGTGGAGGGATACCCCTGGTCTATCCCTTAACCCGGGAATTTTGTTTAGACAGAATAGAATCGATAATAGCTATCATCAATGGGACTACCAACTTTATCCTCACCCAGATGGCGAAAGGGGCAGACTTCATTTCCGCACTCAAAAACGCCCAGGAACTGGGGTACGCTGAACCTGACCCCCAAAATGACATTCAGGGCCTGGACTGTGCCTATAAGCTATCCATCCTGGCTACCTTAGGCTTCAGAAATATAATCCACCCCCACGAAGTATACACTGAAGGTATATCCAAGCTTCGTCCCCGGGATTTCGAGTATGCGCAAGAGCTGGGATATACCATAAAGCTCCTTTCCATAGCCAAGGATGAAGGAGGATATGTGGAGGCTCGGGTTCACCCCACTCTCATCCCCCAAAGCTCCTCACTGGCTGAGGTGGATGGGGTGTACAATGCCGTTCAAGTACAGGGAGACCTGGTGGGGAAGGTGATGTTTTACGGGGAGGGAGCGGGGGCATCCCCTACCTCCTCAGCGGTTATCTCTGACATCATCGATGCCGCCCAGAAGGTTGTCCGGGAGGTAAAAGGTCAGACCATAGATCTTAGGCAGGAAAAACCTTTACGGCCAATGGGGGAGGTGAGGACGCGGTACTATCTCCGGATGAGAGCAGAAGATAAGCCCGGGGTTCTGGCCCAAATAGCTCAGGTTTTAGGGGATAACGAGATCAGCATTTCCTCAGTTATCCAGAAAGAGACCAGCTCGGGGAGCGCTGAGCTGGTCATCATGACGCATATAGCCTCTGAGGGTAAGATGAGAAGGGCCATCCAGGAAATAGAACTCCTTCCTTCTGTCCTTCAGATAGAAAGCTTTATACGGGTGGAAGATTAGTGGGAGTATTGAAGACTTATGGCGAATTCCTTCCTCTGACTCCGGATACGCCGTCCATCAATCTCGGAGAGGGAAACACTCCTCTAGTCCGCTCCCAGAATTTGGAAAGGGAGCTTAAAGTGGGGGAGCTTCACTTCAAGCTTGAGGGGTGTAATCCCACCGGTTCCTTCAAGGATAGAGGAATGGTGGTGGCAGTAGCCAGGGCGGTAGAGGCGAAAAGCGAAGCTCTCATCTGTGCTTCCACCGGAAATACCAGTGCCTCCGCGGCCGCCTATGGAGCACACTTGGGGGTCAAGACCTTTGTCCTTGTACCTCAGGGGAACATCTCTCTGGGAAAGCTAGCTCAGGCCATGATGTATGGGGCAAATATACTGGCCATAAGAGGAAACTTCGATCAGGCGCTTAAGCTAGTTCTCGAGCTCACCCAAAAACATCCCCTGACCCTGGTCAACTCCTTAAACCTCCACCGCATAGAGGGTCAAAAGACCGCTGCCTTTGAGATCGTGGACTCCTTGCTTGACGCTCCTGATCTTTTATTCATCCCGGTAGGGAATGCCGGCAATATCACTGCCTATTGGAAGGGATTCAAAGAATATTGTGAGCTGAGGAAGGCCAGGAAAAGGCCTCAAATGATGGGCTTTCAGGCACAAGGGGCAGCTCCTATTGTTTTGGGCCATCCGGTAGAAAACCCTGAGACCATTGCCACCGCCATAAGGATTGGAAACCCTGCTAGCTGGAAGAAGGCAGAAGAGGCACGTGATGAATCGGGGGGAATGATCGGCAGCGTAAGCGATGAAGAGATCCTGGAAGCATACCAGGAGTTAGCTCAAAAGGAAGGGATCTTCGGCGAGCCAGCATCGGCGGCATCGCTAGCCGGGCTTATAAAACTTATAAGGTGCGGAGAGGACTTTAGCCAAAAAAGGATAGTATGCATTATAACCGGAAGCGGACTCAAAGACCCTGATACTGCCCTGAGGGCGGCTTCCCCTCCCCAAGAGCTGGAAATGGACATCAACCTTATCGAGGATGCTTTAGGCCTATGATCGATGAGGAAAAGATTGTAAAAGCGGTGAACCTTATTCTTGAGGCCATCGGCGAGGATCCCCATCGTGAGGGACTTTTAGGGACTCCCCAGAGGGTAGCCCAGATGTATACTGAACTCTTCAGTGGCCTGGGATGCGATCCCAGGCAGGAGCTCACCGTATCCTTCGAGGAAAGACATCATGAGATGGTGATCACCAAGAATATTCCCTTCTATTCTATGTGCGAGCATCATTTACTTCCTTTCTTTGGAATGGCTCACATCGGCTACATCCCCGGCCAGAATGGGGAGGTAGTGGGAGTCAGTAAGCTAGCCCGCGTGGTGGAGATAGTCTCCCATCGCCCCCAGATTCAGGAGAGGATGGCATCTCAGATTGCCGACGCTATTGTGGAAGCCATCCATCCTGGGGGGGTAGGGGTAGTGGTCGAAGCTGAGCACTTATGCATGACGATGAGAGGGGTCAAAAAGCCAGGGTCGATACTCATTACCTCAGCCATGAGGGGCACGTTCAGGAGCAGGCCGGAGACACGATCTGAGTTTCTCTCTTTAATTGGCTATCATCGTCTGGAGAGATAGATGGGAATACTGGACAACTTAAAGGAAAAAGGCCATCGTCTCACTCCCCAGAGAGTGATGATTGTAAACATACTGGAAGAAAGCGAAGGACATATAAGTGCTGAAGAGATTTACTCCCATCTTCGTGATAGATATCCCTACACCAACATCTCCACTGTCTACCGGACCTTAGAGCTCCTCAAGGAACTGGGGCTGGTGACCCAGACCGACCTTGGTGAAGGGATAGTTCGCTATCATGAAGTCACCAAGGGACACCACCATCATCTAGTCTGCAAGGGGTGTGGTAAGGTGGAAGATTTGCCCGAGTCTGCCCTGTTCGTGCTCCGAGACAAACTATGGTCGGATTATCATTTCAGGGCAGAGCTTTCTCATCTAGCCATTTTTGGCTACTGTCAAAAATGCCTGGAGGAAGGCAAAACCTGACATTGCCATAATAGCGGACAAACCCCAAAACAGGTCTCATTACGAGCTAGATCAGGTAGAACTCGCCTGAACTTCTGTAAGCTGACGGCCAAGAGCCAATAAATAAACCTTATTGCATTTATCTGCAATTGCAATAAAACTTGACAAAACTCTGGAAAGCATGCTATCCTTCTGAGCAGTTATGCAACAAGTTGCAATAGCACTGAGTTGAGAGAAATGGGGGAGCTTTTTTTGATGAAGAGAATGGTAAGCACAAATGAAATGAAGGAGGGCGATGTCCTGTTATAGCGATTCGGTCTATCCCTTTACCGCCCTGGTGGGGCAGGAGAAGATGAAGAGTGCTCTTTTACTTAATGCCATCAACCCTAAGATTGGTGGGGTGCTCATCCGGGGAGAGAAAGGGACGGCCAAGTCCACCGCTGCACGCGCCCTTGCCGACCTTCTTCCGGAGATTGAGGTAGTGGCAGATTGTCCTTTTGGTTGCAATTCTAAGCTTCTCTCTGAAATGTGTCATAACTGCCAGGAGCGATTAGCCAAGAAGGAGGAAGTCCCCATTGCCTTACGCAAGATGAAAGTGGTAGACCTCCCCCAGAATGCCACTGAGGATAGGGTGGTAGGCACGCTGGATATTGAACACGCCATCAAGACCGGGGAGAAGAAGTTTGAGCCCGGGGTTTTAGCCCAAGCTCACCGCAACATCCTGTATGTAGACGAGGTGAATCTGCTGGACGACCACATTGTGGATGTTCTCCTGGATGCCGCGGCCATGGGGCAAAACACCGTGGAAAGAGAGGGCATCTCCTATTCTCACCCCTCTCACTTCATCCTGGTGGGCACGATGAACCCTGAGGAAGGGGAGCTTCGCCCCCAGCTTCTGGATAGATTTGCCCTGTGCGTGGAGATAGAGGGAATAGCCGACCTTGAGCAAAGGGTGGAGATCGTTAAGAGGCGCGCTGCTTATGAGAGTGACCCTGAAACTTTCGTACAAGGGTGGGGAGGGGAACAACACGAGCTTCAGGATACAATTTTGAGAGCTAAACACCTTCTTCCGGAGGTCAAAATCTCAGATAGCTTGCTCCACCTCATTGCTGAAATCTGTATCAGTATGGCAGTTCAGGGGCACCGTGCCGACATCGTGATAGCCAGGACCGCCGCCACCATCGCCGCTTTTGAAGCAAGGCTAGAGGTGGTGGAGGAAGATGTTAGAAGAGCAGCCGAGCTAGCCCTCTCTCACCGCATGAGGAGAAAGCCTTTCGAGGAGCAAAAATTAGACCAGGATAAGCTAAACGAAACCATCGAAAAACATCAGGACCAGGAGAAGGAATATCCAGGAGAGCCACCGGAGATGCCCCCGGAGGATGAAGGAGAATCACCCCCACCCTCCATGTCCCCTGAGGATGAAAGAGAAGGAAAACTCCGCGAGGAGGTGTTTGAGGTTGGGCTACCCCAGCAACTTCCCGGAATAGAACTTGATAGGGATAAGATTTCCCGGGATAATCCGGGGAGAAGAAACCAGAGTACCGTCCTATCTAAGGTGGGTAAGTATGTGGGAAGCGTTTTTCCCCGGGGCAAGGTGAGCGATATCGCCTTCGATGCTACGCTGCGGGCGGCGGCTCCTCACCAGAGGGAAAGGGAGGGAAACTTAGCCATAAACATTCAAACTCCCGATTTGAGGGAGAAGGTTAAGGAAAGGAAAGTGGGTTCAGACATCCTGTTTGTGGTCGATGCTTCAGGCTCCATGGGAGCCAAGAAGAGGATGGTGGCAGCCAAAGGAGCAATACTTTCCCTTCTTACCGATGCCTACCAGAGACGAGATAGGGTAGGAATGGTGGCCTTCAGGAAAGAAAATGCGGAGATTCTCCTGCCCTTCACTTCCAGTCTTGAACTAGCTCACCAAAGGTTACGAGAGCTTCCCACGGGAGGGAAAACTCCTCTGGCTCTGGGGCTCCTCAAGGGGCTTGAACTTTCAAGCCGGGAGAAGGACACCCACCGCATACTGGTGCTGTTAAGCGACGGGAAGGCCAATGTGGGCTTTGATGGTTCCCCCCTGGAGGATGCCAAGGGAGTTGCCCGAAGGATCAGAGAGGAAGGGATAGAGATGGTGGTTATCGGTACCGAGGATGGCCGTCTGGAGTTGGCCAAAGAGGTTGCGGAGGCTGCTCAAGCTCAGTATATAAAACTACCGGAGGTTACACCCGACCTGGTGGCTGGTACTGTAAAAGGTCTCCATTTTCCAGGGTGAGGCGGATAAGATGAAGAAACTGACATTAGTATCCCTTTCTCTTGTACTCATCCTGAGTACATGGATGCTCAATTCAACCAATGCCCAACCTCCCAGAGCTAAAATCCTGGTGGATCTCACCCATGCCGAGAGAGTATCTCTGGATGGCAAGACCTCTCCCGATCTTTTAACTTCGAAAAACCCCCGGATATTGTCTTTGGACACCTGGGCTGACTTCATGAGGGACAATGGTTATTTCATGGATGCACTCACCCAACCTCCCATTACCGGGGAGAAGCTTTCAGGGTACGATATATTGATGGTGGCCCAGCCGGACGTAGATAAAGAAGGAAAACCAACTTACTTCTCCCCCGATGAGGTTCAGGCTATACAAAGCTTTCTTGAGGAGGGGGGAGGACTATGGCTGGTGGGTGATCCTGTAATATGCTGCGACCTTGCCTGGGAAAGGCCATTCATGGAGCTTATAACCGGGGCCATGGAGTACATTCTCTTTCGAATGCCTCTCTTTCCCGATGTTCAGCTATATTTCCTGGACTTCTCCGCCCTGTATCATTATCCTGAGGTCTTAAATGAGCTCATGGAAGGGTTGGGGCTGGGGATGAAGTTCAACTTCGACTTAATCCTGGACACCAATCTGATGACCGACCCCTACTTCTATCAGGGCATGGCCTCTGCAGTCCCCCCTCAAATCCTAAACCAAGCATGGGTGATGGTAAAAAATGTCGCTGGAGGATGGGAAAACCTGGGGATGGGAATGACACTAATATTACCCGAGGACAATGATGCCGCTCACCCTCTATGGGAGGGGGTGGACCGGTTTATGGTAGGGTGGGGGTGTTCAGTGGATGTTGCTGGGGAGGCAAAGGCAATAGGCAGAGGAAGCAAAACTGCCTTCACCATCGACAGGATGGGGATAGTGGGAATGGGGGGCGACATCGTAACCTTAGTGACAAACCTTGTTCCTCTGTTTCTTAATCCTTCATTCTTAAAACCTCCGGGAGGCCAACCGGTGGCTATGGCGATCGAAGAGCATGGACGGGGCAAGGTATTGGCCTGGGGGGATCTAAACTGGGTGCAAAAGGAAGTATGGGTAGGGGTGGAGATATTTCATGATCCCTACTGCGGATATGAGCAGTTGGTCCTGAATATAGCTGACTACCTCTCGTCAAAGGCATAAATGGCGGTTTTGAAGGTAGAGCACCTGTATAAGAAGTTCCGTAAAAAGGCGGCTGTCCTTGACTTAAGCTTTGAAGTGGAGGAAGGGGAAGTATTCGGCCTGGTGGGACCCAATGGATCGGGGAAAAGTACCACCATCGGTATGATTCTGGGACTTATCGCTCCTACCAGGGGCAGGATTGAACTACTGGGAAAGAATGTGAGGACGGACCTTATATCCGTCTCTCACCAAGTAGGGACGACCAGGGAAAATCCTGGCTTCTACCCTTACCTTTCGGGAAGGGATAATCTTGCATTCTTCTCCCGGATCCGGAGCAATGGGGTAGAAGGAAGCATAGATGATGCCTTGAAGATAGTGAATCTCTATTCTCGTGCTGAAGATAAGGTAGGAACCTACTCCCAAGGCATGAAACAGAGACTTCAGATTGCGGGGGCTATTCTCCATGACCCCGACTTCTTCATTCTGGATGAGCCCACCAATGGCCTCGATCCTCTGGGGATACGGGAGGTGAGAAAACTAATCCTGAAGCTGAAGGAAGAGGGGAAGACCATCCTGCTGGCTAGCCATCTTCTGTCGGAAGTAGAACAGCTTTGCGATCGTATAGCTATAATCAAGGCCGGAAGGTTGCTCACTTGCGGAAAGATCACCGAGCTGCTCCAGGGGAAGAGTTTGGAGGATTTCTATGTAGGAATAGTAAGTGAGAATGGGGAAACTGGTTGGTGCTGAGCTATTCAAGATAAGAAAGAGGAGGATGAGCTTTGCCCTCCTGGGAGTTCTCATCTGTTTCTTTCTGCTGATCTTCTTTCTTCATTACCGGGCTGTGGGGGGATCCTCAGCATCTCTTGAGGCGGCTCACCCTCTCCTCTTTCCTCAGGTATTTGCGCTCATCTTCAACACTGCCTCAGGAATTGGTACTTTGCTCTTGGTCATCCTGGCCTCCTTTGTGATGGGCGAGGAATATGGCTGGGGAACCATAGGGAAGACGATGGCTGGCGTGGTGGTTCGTCATCGCTACCTGGGAGCTAAGGTGGTAAGTTTATTCATTGTAGCTCTCATCATCACTCTGATATCTCTGGTGCTGGGAATTATCCTTGGCTTTGCCACCACCGCCCACTTTTCTGAAGTGAGCCTCGATTTTGTTACCCTCTCCCTTTTAGGTAAGGTGGGGAGGATGTTGGGAGGGACAGTACTTGTCCTGATGACAAATGCTCTCCTTGCCTTGATGTTTGTCATCCTCACCCGTTCAGCATGGTGGGGGGTAGGAGGGTATATACTGTATGGATTTTTGGACCTGGCCATTACTGCCAATTCCCTATGGGGAGGGGGGTGGATTAGCCACATTCCCCGGTATCTCATCATCCCCAATACCAGCTCCATCCTTCAAATGGAGGAAGGTGTATCTACCTGGTTATTACATTCTACCATCCCTCATGCCACCGTGGTGCTGCTTGCCTGGTGTCTTCTATTTTCGGGGATGTCATTCTACTTATTCCGGCGGCAGGACATTACTGTCTAGTTATGTCAAAGGGAAAAACTAAGATAACCTATGTATCCATCATACCCTCAGGAAATATTCTGGAGGCACTGAAGGAAATCCAAAAAGAGTACGGCGATGTAATCGACCTTGCGCTATACGGGGTGCACGATATAGAGAAAGAGCTGGTTTCCCTGGATGCTTTTAAGGAGGACCTGGCTTCCAGTCACTTTGTGTTCATAGATGGTAGGGGCGGTGACAGGCTGGGCCAGATAATGTCCGAGGTCCTCTCCAAAACAGACAATGCCGTTTTAGGGGGAGCCATGAGCTTTGGCACCTACTACGGCTCCCCTGAGGATAGCATGTTCTTAAGATTGGGAAAGTTCCGGTCTAAAGGGATGGGGAAGATGAAGGGGTTTTCCAATTCCCGGACAGGAAGGTGGGTTTTAAGAACCGTAGTCCACTTCATGGATAGAGATATTGATGTGAGCAGTATCATCGATAAGTTTGATATGACCTCCATAAAGGACCCCCAGAAGTTTATGAACGCCATGATGCGGGTAGAGCCCTTGATGAGATTTATACCCGGGCTAGGGGTTCTGAGAGATATTAAGAACATGGTGTTCATATTTATGTGCTTTGGGATGGGCTCAAAAGAAAATATGAAGAATTTTTTGCTTCTGGCCGCCTCCCAGTACGGAAACTTAAAGCTCCGGGAAAAGCTAAAAGCTCCCCTGATCCCCAAAGAGGATATGATATACCATCCCGATGCCCCAAAGCTTTTTGAAACCCTGGAGGATTATAAAAGCTGGCGTAGCCTGGAAAAGGACGTAACCGTGGGGATGATCTCCTACGGTATGCAGTTCTTCGAGTGGGCTCGTCCCACCCTGGATTTATTCATCAAAGAGCTTGAGCCCGAGGCAAATATAATTTGCATTAACGCCGCCTCCATGTCCTGGTGGAGGACGATGGAGAAGTTCTTCCTCGATGGTGAAAGACCGACCATAGACCTCTTCTTGTGGGTGGGCGCTTACCACCGCATGACAGGAGGGCCAATGTGGGCTGGACCGGAGGAGCTCTTTCGAGTGCTTCAAAAATTAAATGTCCCTGTAATGGCCCCCTTTAGTATGGCTATCACCCCGCTTGACTTCTGGAAGAAGTCAAATGTTATCGCCCCCCTGGATGAGTTATGCGCGGTGGCAGCGCCCGAATTTGATGGGGCCATCGAGCCTTTACCTGCCTGCACTATGGTGGACCAGATTGATTCGGAGCTGGATATAAGGTGTATAAAGGTGCTGCCCCTTCCGGATAGATGCCTTAAGTCCTGTCGACGGGCCTTGAGATGGATAAGACTGCGTAAGAAAGAAAACAGGGATAAAAAG
>Ga0209121_10006090_pt1 | contig 10706 bp, 11 predicted proteins | sample Cruoilmetagenom3_FD_187292 | JGI IMG/M metagenome (GOLD analysis project Ga0209121, IMG submission 187292) | Oil polluted marine microbial communities from Coal Oil Point, Santa Barbara, California, USA - Sample 3 (SPAdes) (version 2) | ecosystem: Environmental > Aquatic > Marine > Oil seeps ...
CTTTTCATTTTTTCACTATTTTTTCTTTTAACTGTGAGCGCCGGCAAATCCAGGGCAGATTTGGTAGTCAAAATAGCTTATGTAGATACACAAAAGATTTTTCAAGAATATGATAAAAAAAAGGATTTAGAATCAAAATTAAATATCCATTTTGAAAATGAAAGAGAAAATTTAAGGAAGAAGAGGGAAGAGGTAGAGAGTAAGAGGAAAGAGATGGAGCTTCTTCAAGAGGAATTAAAAGCGCAGGAAGGGCTGCTTACCGATATAGCCAAAAAAGAGAAGCTAATGCAGATAGAAGAGAAGGGAGAGGAATTGCAGAATTTAGGAAAGGAGCTGCAGGATTTAAGTGCTTCCATAGAGAAAAATCTACGAACGCAAGAGGAGAAGTATACACAGGAAATAGAAAGAGATATTAAGAATGCTGCAAAAAGAGTAGCCGAAAGAGAAGGTTATAGATTTGTTTTTCATAAAGAAGCTTTAATTTATGTGACTCCTGAGTCTGAATTCAATTTAACAGAAAAAGTATTATCCCTTTTGAATCAGGAATATCAACCTTAAAGAGAGGATTAGAGGGGTAAAAATCAGGAAAAAAGTAAGAAAAGAGGATTAAATGAAAAAGAGTCTGCAGGAATTAGCGAAATTAGTAGAAGGAGAGGCAGTAGGCGATGGCAGCCTAAAAATAGAAGGAATAGCTAAAGTGGAAGAGGCAAAAGAAGGGGAGATTACTTTCGCCGTCTCTAATAAATTCTTGTGCGAAGCTATAAAAAGTAAGGCTTCGGCGGTTATTGTTCCCCTGGAAGTGAAAGAGTTCCCCAAGCCTGTTATTCGAGTAAAGAATCCTCGTTTAGCTCTTGCTAAAATTTTAAAATTTTTCTATTCTCCTCCGCTGAAGACAGCCGGTATTCATCCCACAGCTTTATTGGGTAAGAATGTAAAAATAGAAAAGGGTGTAACCATTGGTCCTTATGCGGTGATAGGAGATGAGGTAAGATTGGGAGATGAAGTTTTCCTTTCTGCAGGAGTATACCTGGGTGATGAAGTAGTCATAGGTAAAAGAAGTTTTCTTCATCCGGAAGTTACTATCTTGAATAACACCACTATTGGGGAGAGAGTAATTATTCATTCAGGGGCAGTTATTGGTTCAGATGGTTTCGGTTTTGTTAAAAAAGAGGACGGAACTTACTATAAAATACCCCAAATAGGTAGAGTAGTAATAGGCGATGATGTAGAGATAGGGGCTAATGTAACTATTGACCGAGCTACGATGGGAGCAACAAGGATAGGTTCAGGGTCTAAAATTGATAATTTAGTCCATATTGCTCATAATGTTACCATAGGTAAAAATACAGCTATAGTGGCTTTAGTAGGAATTTCAGGAAGTTCAACTATAGGGAATGGAGCTATCCTCGCCGGTCAATCAGGAGTAACCGATCATGTAAATATCGGCGATAATGCAATAATTGCTGCTAAATCCGGGGTTACCAAAGATGTACCTGCTGGTGAGTTCGTTTCAGGCTTTCCTGCAAGATCTCATTATAAACAGAAGAGAATAAAAGCGATTATTAATCATCTGCCTCAATTGTTGGAGAGAGTTAGAAGATTGGAGAGAGAGGCCTCTGAAGAACCTCCAGAGTCCTCTTCAGAAATCTTGGAAAAAAAATTACAAGAGGGATAAAATGGGAGAATTACAAAAAACAATTAAGAATACTGTCTCTTATAAAGGGATAGGACTGCATATAGGCAAAGAGGTCAGGCTTACCTTGGAGCCAGCGTCTCCAAACCAGGGGGTAGTTTTTATTAGAGAAGACCTGCCAGACTCCCCTAAAATTAAAGCTCAGGTAAATAAGGTGGTAAGTAATACGCGAGGAACCGTCATTGGAGAAGGAGAGGTTAAAGTTCGAACAATAGAACATATCCTCGCTGCTTTATCCGGTTTAGGTATAGATAATATAAATATTAAGATAAATGGAGAAGAGATTCCTGCTGCTGATGGAAGCGCTCTTCCCTTTGTGAATTTGATTCAAAAGGCAGAAGTTGTGGAGCAACCTCTTCCTCGTAATTTTTTTAAAGTAGAGAAACCCCTCTGGATTGAGGAGGGGGATAGAAGGCTGATAGTTCTTCCTGATGAGAAGTTGAGAATTAGTTATACGGTGGATTTTCCTCGCTCCCCTCTTAAATCTCAATTTGCTGAGTTTACCATTACTAAAGAGACCTTCGTTCAAGAAATTGCTCCTTCCAGGACTTTCGGTTTTATGGAGGAGGTGAAGGAGCTGAGGAGGAAAAACCTGGTGCAGGGCGGCTCTTTAGAGAATGCGGTAATCATTGATGAAAAAGGAGTTATTAATAAAGAAGGCTTAAGGTTTCCCAATGAACCAGTACGCCATAAAATACTGGATTTGATAGGTGACCTTTATCTTTTAGGTAGACCAATTAAGGCTCATATTTTAGCAGTGAAATCCGGGCATCTTTTCAATGTGAAATTAGTGCGAAGATTAAAAGAGCTAAAAAGTGAGGAAGAGGTGAGCCTGGATATAAGAGCTATTGAGAGAATACTTCCTCATAGATATCCCTTTCTTTTGGTAGATAAGATTTTGGAATTGGGAGAGAGGGAGATAGTGGGAGTAAAGAATTTTACTGTAAATGAGCCATTTTTTATTGGTCATTTTCCGGAACATCCTATTGTCCCTGGTGCATTAATTATTGAAGCTATGGCTCAGGTGGCTGGTGTTTATCTTTTAAATAAGAGTGAGAATCAGGGTAAGTTGGCTTATTTTGCAGGAATTGATAAGGCAAGATTTAGAAAACCTGTAGTTCCTGGTGACCAGCTAATTACCAAAGTGAAAATATTGAACTTGAGAAAGACTACAGGAAAAGTTCAGGCTGTCTCTACGGTGAGAGGGAAGATGGTTGCGGAGGCACTTTTTTTATTTACATTAGTGGAAAGGTAAGGAGGAATTGATGGAGGATACTCTTAAGAATAATATTCCTCGGCATTTAGCTATTATTATGGATGGGAATGGGCGATGGGCAGAGAGAAGAGGTCTTTCTCGTAACGAGGGACATAGGGCAGGAATGAAAAAAGTGAAAGAGATATTGGAAGCTTGCCTTGACCTTGGAGTTGAAGTTTTAACTCTTTATGCCTTTTCTTCACAGAATTGGAAGAGACCCCGAAGGGAAGTAAATTTCTTAATGAAAGAGTTTGAAAGATATATAGATGAAGAGATGGACGAACTGAATAGAAAAGGTGTTCAGTTTAGAGTCATTGGGAGAATACAGGGTCTTTCACCCAAGCTTCAGAAAAAGATAGCCAAAGCTATGGAGTATACTAAAAATAACCAAAAGCTCATTCTTAATTTAGCTATAAACTATGGTGGCCAGGAAGAGATTATAGATGCAACAAAGGAATTAATTAAGAAAGTTAAAGATAAAGTCTTTTCCTTGGGAGATATAGATGTTAATCTATTTGGAAAACATCTATATACAAAGAAGCTGCCTTATCCCGATCTTTTAATCAGAACGAGTGGTGAATACAGGGTGAGCAATTTCTTGCTCTGGCAAGTTGCTTATACAGAGTTCTGGTTTACTCCCACTTTTTGGCCTGATTTTAACAGGGATGAATTGATTCAAGCTATTAATGATTATAAAAGAAGAGAGAGAAGATTTGGGGGACTAAAAAGGCAGGATTAAACAAATAGCTCATAGCTGATAGCTCATAGCAAATTCAAAAACAAAGGACAAATAGCTGATAGGAAAAAAAGAAAAGAAGACTAGAGAGAAAAATAGCTCATAGCTGATAGGAAGCTCAAGGAAAAATAAGGTGCTTTTAGAGCGGATAATTGTTGCTGTCGTTTTTATTCCTCTTCTTATTCTTCTTATGTTATGGGGAGGGATAGGATTTTTAGTTTTTGTTTGTTTAATTATCTTTTCTGCCTTATTTGAGTTTTACCGGGGAATGAAGAGAGAGGGGAGGAATCCTTTCTTAATAGACGGTATTATTTGCGGCATTCTTGTTCCTCTTTTCCTTCATATGCAGGGAGAGCAGATTCTTTTTCCTCTGTTAACTTTGATTGTTTTCTATATCTTTTTCAGACAATTTTTTAAGTTTAAGGTGGAAGATGCTTTTGTTAATATCTCCTTGACAGTGGGAGGAATTTTTTATATAAGTTTTTTGTTCAGTTATATTTTACTTTTGAGAAGTTTACCTTTGATAGGAGCTAAATTAGTAGTAACTGTTTTTTTTGTAACCTGGATGAGTGATAGCGGAGCTTATTTTATAGGTAGAGCTTACGGTAGGCATAAATTTCTTGTCCTCATCAGCCCCTATAAATCTATAGAAGGACTTGGAGGAGCTGTTTTAACAGCGGTTGCAAGTATGTTTATTTCTCGGATATGGCTCGCCTTTCCCTTTATGCATACTTTAGTTCTGGGAATTTGTATAGGAATAATGGCTCAGATGGGAGATTTTTTTGAGTCTATGTTAAAACGGGAAGTAGGAATAAAGGATTTTGGCAGGATGCTCCCCGGTCATGGAGGTGTTTTGGATAGATTTGATAGTTTGCTTTTCACTATTCCTTTTTTTTATTATTATGTGAAATTGTTCATTTTTTCATAGTAGAGGCCTCTGAAAAACCTCTATAGTCCTCTGATCTAATCTGTGTAATCTGAACTTTTATCTGTGAAATTAGAGATTTCTGACTTTTTCAGAAATCTCATAGAAGGTATCTAAGTTGAAAAAATCTATAATTGTCTTGGGGTCTACTGGGTATATAGGAAGGCAGGTATTGGAAGTTATCCAGAAAGAAAAAGATTATTTTAATATAGTAGGGCTTACAGCGAGGAGTAATTTTGAGCTCTTACAGAAACAGATGGACATCTTTTCACCGCAAGCAGTAGCTTTAGTCGATAAGGAAAAGGCAAAGAAGCTGAATGTTAGAGGAAAGAGAATAAAAATTTATGAAGGCAAGGAGGGGGCAGCCGAAATAGTAAGGTCTTTACCAGCGGATATGGTATTTTCCTGTATTGTGGGTAAGGCTGCTCTCATTCCCACATTAGAAGCCATAAGAGCAGGCAAAGATATAGCTTTAGCTAACAAAGAGAGCATGGTAATCGCAGGAGATATATTGAAAAAGGAAGCTAAAAAAAGGGGTGTTTCCCTTGTCCCTGTAGATAGTGAAGAGGTGGCTATTTTCCAATGTTTAGAAGGCAATAGTATCAACGATATAAGGAAAATATACCTTACCGCCTCCGGGGGTCCTTTATATAAATGGAGGGGAGATTTTAATGAGATTACTCCCGAGCAGGCTCTTTTTCATCCTCGTTGGCGGATGGGCCAAAAGATTAGCTTAGATTCTGCTACCTTAGCCAATAAAGCGTTAGAAGTGATAGAGACCTCCCGTTTTTTTGATATAAAAGTAGAGAGGATAAAAGTGTTAATCCATCCTCAAGCTGTAGTTCATTCTCTGGTAGAGTTTGTAGACGGTTCAATTCTTGGTCAGTTAGGGGTTACTGATATGAGGCTTCCCATTCATTATGCTTTAAATTATCCCTACAGAAGGGAGAGCTATCTTCCCTCTCTTTCCTTGACTCATTTAGAGAAGATTAGTTTTGAATCTCCTGATTTTCAAAAATTTCCTGCTTTAAGGTTGGGTTATGAAGCGGGGGAAAAAGAGGGAACTTTACCCGCTGTCTTTAATGCTGCTGATGAGGTAGCTGGAGAGGCTTTTTTGAAAGGAGAGATAACTTTTACTTGCATTGCCCATTTTATTGAAGAGGTGATGAAAAGGCATAAGGTTATCCATAATCCTTCTCTTGAGGAAATATTAAATGCAGATGAGGAGGCAAGAGGAGAGACCTGTAAGTTAATAAAGGGTATTAAATGATTATCACTCTAATATTTGTAATTTTTCTTTTTATCCTTCTTATTCTTCCCCATGAGTTGGGACATTTTCTTGCAGCTAAAAGGTGCGGGATGCAGGTGGAGAAATTCTCGTTTGGTTTAGGACCTCGTTTATGGGGGGTTAAGAGGGGAAAAACGGAATATTCTATCTCTCTTCTCCCTTTTGGGGGATATGTGAAGATAGCGGGCATGGAACCTGGGGATAGAGGGAAGAAAGATGATTTCCAGAAATATCCTCTTTGGAAAAGAATTTTTGTAATAAGCGCCGGCTCTATAATGAATTATCTGGTAAGCATTATCCTGTTTTCCTTAATCTTTATTATAGGTTTTTATACCTTTGACCTTAACAAAACTGTTATAGGAGAGATTAGTAAGGGCTCTCCCGCTGCAAAGGCGAACCTTTTACCAGGTGATGAAATCTTGAGCATAAACGGGCACAAGGTGGAAAGATGGGAAGATATAGCTTTTTATATAAAGAATATTCCCGAGGAATTTTTAGAATTAGAAGTTCAAAGAAGGGGGAGGATTTTTTCTGTTCAAGTAGAACCTGAATTTGATTCTCAGTTGAACAAGAAGATAATTGGGATTACTCCTCGTAAACTCTTTATGCGATATAACCCTATAATAGCTATATCTAAAGGTGTAGAGAGAGCATTTTTGTTAACTAAACTTATTCTTCTCTCCATACGAGGAATAATTATGGGGAAAATCTCAGCAGAGATTACTGGACCTGTAGGAATTGCTCATTTTGTAGGAGAAAGTGTAAAAATAGGAATAGTTCCCTTTCTTTCTCTCGCTGCTCTGTTAAGTGTTAATTTAGGATTATTGAATCTTTTTCCTATCCCCGCTCTTGATGGGGGAAGATTGCTCTTTTTGCTTTTGGAGGGAATTAGAGGCAAAGCTTTCAATATAGAAAAAGAGGAGCTTATTCATTATATAGGATTTATGCTTCTTATTTTTTTAATGCTTCTGGTAACCTATCAGGATATACTCAGGTGGGTGGGAGGCTAACAAGTTAAATGCAGGAGGAAAAAGTGAGGATAGAAGGTAAGGTGATAAAATACGGGGATAATATTAATACAGATGAGATTATTCCTGCTCGTTATCTTAATACATCAGATTCCAAAGAGCTTGCTAAACACTGCATGGAAGGTCTGGATAAAGATTTTCTTGCTAAAGTTAAAGAAAAAAGTATCATTGTGGCCGGAAGAAATTTTGGTTCCGGCTCTTCAAGGGAACATGCTCCTATAGCTTTAAAGGAAGCAGGAACCAGGTGTATAATTGCTGCTTCCTTTGCCCGTATCTTTTTTCGAAATGCTATAAATATAGGTCTTCCTGTTGTAGAATGTAGAGAGGCAGTAAAAAATTTACAGGAAGGTGATAGGATTAAAGTAAATATATTTGAAGGCAAAATCTACAATTTAACTCGAAAAAAGAGTTACTGTACAGCCTCCTTTCCTCCTTTTTTGCAGAGATTAATAAGGGAAGGCGGGTTAGATAGTTATGTAAAGGAAAAAATGAGAGATGAGTAGATATCTAATTGCAGTTTTAGCCGGTGATGGTATTGGTCCGGAAGTGATGAGGGAAGCTTTAGGAACTCTCACTCTTGTAGGAAAAATGTTTTCTCACTCTTTCAACACAGAAAAAGCGTTAGCAGGAGGAGAAGCTATTGATAAGGTAGGTAAGCCTTTACCTGAGGAGACTCTCACATTGTGCAAAGAGGCTGCTGCTATTCTTTTCGGAGCAGTAGGAGGACCTCAATGGGATGATTTGCCACCTGGGAAGCGCCCGGAGCAGGCACTTTTGAGATTGAGGTCGGAGTTCGCTCTCTTTATTAATCTAAGGCCAATTAAGATATACAAGAGTCTTCTCCCTGTCTCTCCATTAAAAGAGAAGGTAATAAGGGAAGGAGTGGATATACTGATAGTGAGAGAGCTTACCGGAGGAATCTATTTTGGTCGTCCTCGTGGAATAACCTCTCTTCCCAACGGGACGATTAAAGCAGTAAATACTCTTTTTTATACAGAGAAGGAGATAGAAAGGATTGCCAGAGCAGCCTTTAATTTCTCCCTTGATAGGACCTGCAAGCTTACCTCTGTGGATAAAGCTAATGTCCTGGAGAGTTCCCAGCTCTGGCGAGAGGTTGTAAAAAGAGTATCTAAAGATTATCCCCAGGTAAAGTTGAATCATCTTTATATAGATAATTGTGCTATGCAGCTGATAAGAGACCCTCATCAGTTTGATGTTATAGTTATCGGAAATATTTTTGGGGATATTTTGTCCGATGAAGCTTCTATGCTTACCGGTTCTATTGGTATGCTTGCCTCAGCTTCCTTGGGCAAGGGGAGGATAGGTCTTTTTGAGCCTGTTCATGGTTCAGCTCCTGATATAGCAGGTAAAAACAAAGCAAATCCCGTAGGTATGATTATGTCTGTCTCTTTAATGCTAAGGTATGGTTTAGGCTTGGTTGAAGAGGCAAGAGCAGTAGAGAAAGCAGTGGAGAGGGTTTTAGAAAAAGGTTATCGCACGGATGACCTTAAGCAGAGAGGAAAGAAATTGGTGGGGACAAGAGAGATGGGTCAACTTGTAAGAAAGGAGCTAAGAGATGAGGGTTAAGATTTATGATACTACTCTGCGAGATGGAACACAGGGAGAAAAGGTCTCCTTTTCTGTTTTAGATAAGATAGAGGTAGCGCGGGAATTAGATAAATTGGGAGTTCACTATATAGAAGGAGGATGGCCTGGTTCCAATCCCAAAGATATGGAATTTTTCGAGAAAGTAAAAAGCATCTCTTTTCACCACGCAAGGATAGCCGCTTTTGGAAGCACAAGAAGAAAGGATGTAAAGCCAGAAAGGGACCCCAGTATCTGCGCCTTGTTAAAAGCGGAGACAGAGGTAGTTACCATTTTTGGTAAAAGTTGGGTTCTTCATGTAGAAAAGGCTTTAAGAACGGATAAGAGTGAAAATCTACGGATGATAGAGGATACGGTCTCTTTCTTCAAAAAAAGGGATAGAGAGGTAATTTATGATGCGGAACATTTCTTTGATGGGTATAAGCAGGACCCTCAGTATGCTCTGAAGACCTTAAAAGTAGCACAAGAAGCAGGAGCAGATTGTTTAGTTCTTTGTGATACTAACGGGGGCTGTATGCCTTTCCAGGTAGAAAAAATTATTAAACAAGTCCAGAAAGAGATTGATTATCCTTTAGGGGTGCATTGTCATAACGATACAGGAATGGCTGTAGCAAATTCTATTATTGCTGCAAAATTAGGGGTGGGACATATTCAGGGGACAATAAATGGTTATGGAGAAAGATGCGGTAATGCAGACCTCTGTTTGATTATACCCAACTTAAAATTAAAATTGAATATCTATTGCATTCCTGAGGAAAAATTAAAGAGTTTAACCTATCTATCTCATTTTGTTGATGAGCTGGCTAATTTAACTCCCAATAGCCACCAACCCTATGTTGGTAAATCTGCCTTTGCCCATAAGGGAGGAGTCCACGCCAGTGCCGTTTGGAGAGACGAAAGAACTTATGAACACATAGACCCTTCTCTGGTGGGGAATAAGAGGAGGGTGTTGGTTAGTGAATTGGCAGGAAGAAGCAATGTTCTTTATAAATTAAAAGAGAGGGATTTGGGACTAAAAGAGGAGACTCTCTTAAGCAAAGAAATCGTTGATGAGGTTAAGAGGTTGGAGAATGAAGGTTATGAGTTTGAAGGGGCAGAGGGCTCATTTGAACTTCTGGTAAAAAAGAGAAGTGGAGAGTATAGAAAACTCTTTGATTTAAAAGGTTTTAGAGTAACTATAGAGAAGAGGGATGATGGAAAGCTAATTTCAGAAGCTACCGTAAAATTGAAGTTAAAGGAGAAAATTATTCATACCGTTTCCGAAGGAAATGGACCGGTTAATGCCTTAGATAATGCTTTACGTAAGGCATTAGAGCAGGAGTATCCTGAGCTTCAAAAAGTGCATCTAACAGATTATAAAGTGAGAATTCTGGATGCAAAAGCAGCTACCCGAGCTACAACGAGAGTATTGATTGAATCTTCCGATGGAAAAGAGAGATGGACAACGGTGGGCGTTTCTCCTAATATTATAGAAGCAAGTTGGAAGGCTCTTATAGAGTCTATTGAGTATAAGTTGCTTAAGTAAAGTTTATAATAACAGCTTGATATACCGAACGGAAAATTATCGAATTTGAACCACGCAAGAACGATGTCATCTTAAGACGGCTACTCGTTACTAAAGCTGGAGAGGAGAAGTTTATGAGCGATGATGAATGGGATAAGTTCGAGGAGATAGTGAGGAAACAGCTCAAGAAGGGTGAATATACCAGCTATACCGATCTCGAAAAAGCAAAAGAGCATTCCCGAAGGCTAAGAAAGTAAGTCATGCGCCTAAATTATCTTAAATCATACGATAGAGCTTTTAAAAAATTAACTTCTTCTCAACAGGAAAATGTGATTAAAGCTATTGACTCTTTAATAGAGCCATCAATAAATTTTCTCTCCCAGTGGTAACTATATCTTCCTTTTAACTTTAAGGAGAACCATATATCTATAAAACTTCCATCAATGAGGATAATGCGAAGCTCGTTGATATCGGGAAGCACCACATCTTCGACGATATCGCTAAACTCAATTTCAGCAATTTCTTTAAGTTCCTTAATATCAATAATCATTTTTCTTCTTTGAGAAATTTTTCCAACTCATCCCTTTTAAATTCCAGGTGATCCAACTTTTGTAAATCCTGCCACGAGTTCTTTTCTTCAATTTTTCCTTTCCTATATAATTCTTCTAATTT
>Ga0209121_10006091_pt1 | contig 10702 bp, 13 predicted proteins | sample Cruoilmetagenom3_FD_187292 | JGI IMG/M metagenome (GOLD analysis project Ga0209121, IMG submission 187292) | Oil polluted marine microbial communities from Coal Oil Point, Santa Barbara, California, USA - Sample 3 (SPAdes) (version 2) | ecosystem: Environmental > Aquatic > Marine > Oil seeps ...
ATAGGTCTGTGTATGGCAATGTTGGCTGTGAATATGTCAGGATTATTGTAGAAATCCTGTTGAATACGTAAGGTTTAAATAACATCACAATACAATATGACATATATGCGAGCGGGTTTTTGAAAAAACCTCTTTTTTTACCACACTACCCCACACCCCCACACCCCCCTCAAACCCCCACACTCCCGCTCGCATATCTCTTTATACCGGGTTTCGGATCAACTGCCCTGATAAAGACGCTAAAAAACGAATGTTGAACTATTGCAAGAGCCGTAACGCAGACACGCGAAATGGCAGGATACACTAGCATCGCCGAAGGCATACGCCCGGACCAGACGGTATAAAATCACGAATGCTGGCGTGTACTGCATTTGCACGAATTTGGTTGCCTTAAAATCCGGTGATTCGATTGCGCTCCTGCGATCTATCGTATCGTTCTTAAGAACCAGACAAAGCGATAGCCGTAACATGAATCACATCCTAAATACTGATAAATACCTTGCCGCACATAGCACCGTACAGGAGTAGGATACCATGAGACAACTTGAGATTCTCGCAGCCCCGCTCGAAGAGAGGTCGCTCAAACTCCTCCTCTTCGGCGCGGGCGAACTCGGAAAAGAGATTGCGATAGAGGCGCAGCGCCTCGGTATGGAAGTCATCGCTGTGGATCGGTACGAACGGGCGCCAGCACAGCAGGTCGCGCACAAGGCATACACCGTCAACATGATGGATGCGAATGCGATGCGTTCGATCGTGGATCGGGAACTACCTGATATCATCATACCTGAGATCGAGGCGATCGACCTCGATGTTCTCTTCGAGTTCGAGGAGGACGGGTATCTGGTCACGCCGAACGCAGCGGCAACTCATACGGCGATGAACCGTGAGCGCATCAGGGAGTTAATCGTTGCATCAGGCGTTAAAACAGGCGCGTACGCGTACACCCGTACAGACGATCTCCCTGAGTTTACAGACGCTGTCGAGAAGATCGGGTATCCGTGTTTCTCAAAGGCGATCATGTCAAGCAGCGGCAAGGGCTCGTACTTCATCGAGAGCCGCGATGACATCGAAGCAGCGATGGACGCTGCCAGATACGAGACCCGCGGATCAGGCGAACGCGCGATCATCGAGGAGTACATCCCGTTCGATACCGAGGTCACGGAACTTGCTGTAAGGCATCTGGATGAGGACGGTAACATCGTCACCACATTCCCAAAGCCAGTCGGACACTACCAGATCGATGGCGATTACCACTCATCGTGGCAGAGCCCAGATGCCCGGGAGTATCTTCCGTACAACGTGGATGGTATCGGAAAATCTGTCGAAAAAGACCCCGAGCTTGCGAAAGAGGCGGAAAGGAAGATTTACGATGCTGCACGCAGGATCACAGACAAACTGGGCGGAGTCGGCGTCTTCGGATGCGAACTCTTCGTCCGTGTTAGAGATGGTAAAGTCGAGGTCTATGGCAACGAATGCGCGCCACGCCCGCACGATACCGGCATGGTTACGTATATCTCGCATCCGCAGGGCTTTAATGAGGGCGGCTTGCATGTTCGTGCGATCACAGGGCTTCCGGTTCCAGCGAGGATCGAGGATGGTTACCGGCTCTTCGACCCGCTGATGCCCGCGGCATCCCACGTGATCATCTCGCCAGCCCAGGGGTTCGATCCGATGTACAAAGGTCTCTTCGATGCGATGTCTGTGCAGGGCACCAATATCCAGCTCTTCGGAAAGCCACTTGCCTATCACAGCGGATGGATCGTTGAGGAGCGGATGGGAATTGCGCTTGCCATGGGTGCAGACGCGTTCGATGCAAAAAGGAAGGCTGAAGTTGCTGCGCACAAGATCCTGATCAGGACTGCGACAGATAGGGAATGGCGCGGGCAGGAAGAGACACGGATGCATGTATCGGTGTAGGGGTGATTTTTGGGATATTTCCTGATCGTAAGCACTTGCATGTCCCAGACCAACCACCGAGATCGTCCCAAGCACATCCCGGATTTTATGTTAAGATTTATAACTGCGCGTGAACGATAATACATCAACTACCCAAAGGTTGTGCAGGAATGGATACAAAAGACACGATATATGCAGCGTTAATGGTCGTATCAGCATTTGTGCTGACGTTTAGATGGCTTAATTACCTGGAGAACCAGGATCCCGTGATCTATGTCTCTGCGATGGTGCTGGTGGCTGCGCTCGCCGCGATGATCCTGGGTGCGGATGCGCGGCTCAGGAGGATCGAATCCGAGATCGAGGCGAAGGAGCGATCCTTGCGGATCAATATTCAGGGCATGGAGGAGAGTGTGGATCGCAAACTGGATGCCATGGCGGGTGAGACCAGAGCCAGCATAAAAGAGATCACAGGCAGATTATACCGATAAACAGCCATGCGAAAAGCGACCATTCACCGAAAGACAAACGAAACAGAGATCGACCTGACGTTTGTGATCGAGGGAACCGGCAGATCAGAGATCGGCACAGGTGTTGCCTTTCTCGATCATGTGCTGGACTCGTTCACGAGGCACGGGTTGTTCGATCTCACCATCCGCGCGGCAGGGGATACCGAACTCGGCGATCACCATCTGGTCGAGGATGTCGGCATCGTGCTCGGGCAGGCGATATCCCAGGCGCTTGGGCGACACGCCGGGATTGCGCGGTTTGCCGATGTCAGGGTGCCGATGGATGAAGCGAGTGCAAGCGTGATCCTTGACCTTAGCGGTAGGAGTTACCTGGTCTTCGATGCCCGGTTCTCTTCAGACGTAGTCGGCGATCTCACGACCCAGATGGTGCCGCACTTCTTCCACTCACTGATCACGAGTGCGGGCATCAACGCGCACATCTCAGCAAGCGGCGGGAACGACCACCATGTAATCGAGGCGATCTTCAAGGCGTTCGGGATTGCGCTCGCGAGGGCTGCCACGGTTGAGCGGTCTGATGTTCCAAGCACGAAGGGCGTGCTCACCGGCTGATGATCCCGTTCCATTGCGACCCGCCGACCACAGGTGTCCGCTGCTGGTGGGTGAGTTTTAGCGAATGCCGCCACCGCGACTCATATAGTATTGCAGATGCACATCATCTTGCCAATCATCAATAACGCATAAATCTATTCAATTTCTGTCTGATGCAAATTCAAAGACTCTCCCACGTATTCCTATCGATTTTTGCCTGCTTTAGAATTCTTATCAGAAACGCACTTCCAATATCACCTTTATGCGGGTTTGGGAGTCTGAGCGTAATGTTATTTTTGACCATAAACTGGTGTTTTCCGCGGGAATAAGGTCCCTCGAAACCAAGAAGTTTCAGATATCGTATCAAATCTCTTCTTTTTATCGGTCCTATCCGGGGCATCAAAGTGCCTCCATGATCGCCAGACCGATGCCATCAACCACTGGTAGCGGTAGATTGAGGCGTATTCTGAGCAATATCCATTCCTCGAGTACTTCCTCCAGTTCGTCTCGACATGACTCAAGGGTACCGCTATTCGCATAAACACCATCAAATCCTGGTATTTCAGCATAGAATGTACCATCGTCGGGCAGAATCTCGTATCTGGCTTTTTCCATCGCTGCATGAGCGTAGTTCAGATAGTGTCCCATCCTTATTTATCTCCTGCAATTTTTTCTTTAAGTTCATTTTTTGGCTATTCAGATCGACACAAACGGGAGTTTTGATTATTGTTCCTGATAGATGCCGCCATACGACTCTCATTAATGCTTTCGTACGATTGCACAACACTTAACTTTTATCCACAAAATCGCAAGTATCGTGCTTTCATATCCTTAATCCCCACAACAGCCAGCGTGCATTTGTAAACATCCGGTTCACCTGCCGATTTAGTTTCAACCCTCTGCAATCTCGATCTTTCTCGGCAGCCCTTCCCTCGCGCCAACCGCGCCTATGCACTTCGCGGCAACAAAGTTCCCGAGACGCCCGCACACGCCGAGCGGCTCATCGTTCAGCATCCCATACAGAAACCCGGCACAGAATGCATCCCCGGCACCGGTCGTATCAACGACCCTCGCAGAAAACCCTGGAATGGATACCTCTGCATCCGGTGTTCGGATGTAGCATCCGTCTCCACCGAGCGTCACCACAACAATCTCTGCTCCGACCTCATTTAACTCTCCCGCCCCCTTTCTGTAGCCGGATCCGGTAAGCATCTCCATCTCATCGCGATTTAAGAAGACGACCCGGGTCTTTGAGATGATCCCGCTGAGTGTGTCAAGCCCTCTCCTGACATAGAGCATCCCGGGCGCAAAGGAGATCTCGGCTTTCGACCGGTCGAGAATCTCTCTCTGTACATCGATTACGGTTTCGCCGACAAAGGAGGATAGATGCAGGTATTTCGCGCTTTTTACGCAGGATAGGTTCTCTGGCGTCAATGAGAGCGCATCGTTCACACCGGGATGCACATACATCGAGCGCTCGCCGCCTGGATCGACAAGCACGATCGCGCTGCCGGTTCTGCCACGGGCGACCTCGATCCCTTGTATGTCCACACCCTCTTTTGCCATTTCGGAACGCAGGTATGCGCCATCGGCATCGTCCCCAACCCTTCCGATGAACCCTGTTTTTATGCCGAGTCTGGCGAGAGCAGCGATGGTGTTTGCAGCAGAGCCGCCCGGCTGCTCGCTCGCAGAATCGATCCCGATCTCCTCTCCTGCCGCTCCGATCCGCTCGACGAGGTAGAGTTTGTCGATATTCAGTGCGCCGATGCCGATGATCTCAACCATGCGCCGCCTCCATAGTTCTGATGCTCCCGCAGCTATAATTGTCACTGTCGGCAATTAATCCTTTGAGTCTGTTGAGCAGTGAATGAGTAAACAGCGTAATTGAGATCGGTCATGCGTTGTTGAGCGCAACCATCATATTATGCAAGAATGCCTCAGCCCCGCCTCTCGGATAGCCGCCGAGACGGTGTATTTCCGTACCGTCCGATCTGAGAAATACGATTGCAGGAACCCCGCCGGTGGGATTGTATCTTGCAGCAAGGTCGCGGTGTTTATCGGCATTGAATTTTATACACACGAACTTATCTGCCAGATCGATCACGTCCGGGTCTGTGTACACAACCCTATCCAGTTCCTTGCACCATGGACACCGATCAGTGTACACGTCGATCATCATGGGCTTGTTCTGCTCCTGCGCAATCTTCATCCCTTCATCATACGAGTACCACGTAATCCCGGTTCCCGGTGTATCTGCCGACGGCTGCGACGGGGGGGTGGAGTCGATACATGCGCTTATGAGACATGCGACAAGCGCAACAAGCGCTATCAATGCAAGCATTCCTCTCTTTTTCATGCGATCACTTCTGCTTGATCATTTGCAGGTCACCTCCATTAACCTTATCCATATAGAACCCCCACGTATTCGCAAACGAAACCGTCGAGGCAGAAGATGAACATGCATGGAATGGACGAAAAAACCATCAGATCGATACTTAACGATCTGAAAAGCAAAGATACGCCTTACGAACGTGTTTTGAGTTCGATGTGCACCTATCCGCACCCTGTTGCAGTGGCGGCTCACCAGCAGTTCATCGAGACAAATCTCGGCGATCCCGGGCTCTTTGCCGGAACTGCAGAGATCGAGCACGAGGTGATGCGGATGATGGGCACGCTCTTTGGAAACCCTGATGCGCACGGATACATCACAACAGGCGGCACCGAATCGAATATCCAGGCGATACATGCGATCAAAACTGCGCGCAAAATCCGCGAGCCAAACATCATCGTTCCGGCATCAGCGCACTTCTCATTCGACAAGGTTGCCGACATCCTGGGGATTGAGGTGCAGAAGGCAGACCTCGACCCGGAGTTCAGAGCCGATATCTCGTCGGTTGAGGATTTGATCGATGAAAACACGATCGGGATAGTTGGAATTGCAGGAACCACGGAATTCGGGCAGATAGATCCGATAAGGGAACTTTCAGATCTTGCATTATCGAAAAACATATTTTTGCACGTAGATGCTGCATTCGGAGGGTTCGTGATCCCGTTTCTTAGAGAGAAGTATGAATTCGATTTCACGCTTCCCGGAGTCACATCGATCGCTGCCGACCCGCACAAGATGGGATTCGCAACGATACCCACGGGCGGACTTCTGTTTCAGGATTCCTCATATCTGAACCGGCTATCTGTAGATACGCCGTATCTGACGGTTAATTCCCAGCAGACGCTTTCAGGCACGAGAAGCGGGGCATCGGCTGCATCTGCGTATGCGGTCTTCACGTATCTCGGAAGGGAGGGCTATGAGAGGATCGTGCAGAGGTGCATGGAACTCACGCATGAACTGGTTGCGAGGGCTCGCGAATCCGGAATCGAGCCGCTCATCGATCCTGTGACGAACGTGCTGGTGCTCGATGTGCCTGATGCGGATTCTGTGCGAAGCAAACTAAAGAAGCGCGGATGGGACGTGTCGATCACGCGCGACCCGCGTGCGCTGCGTCTGGTGATCATGCCGCACCTCTCCCGCGAGAACCTGAACCTGTTTGCAGACGACTTTGCCGATGTTGTGAAATGGACGAGCGCAACCTGATCGATGATCTGATACAGTACTTCAGCGGAGAAGTTGTGGATTTTTCAGGATATGAGGTAGACCTATCCGGTCTCACCGATTTTGAGCGGGAAGTCCTCTGCGAGACAAGAAAAATCCGGTACGGTACGGTTGTCACGTACTCCGAACTTGCCGCAAGTATTGGGAAGCCGAACGCAGCGCGGGCAGTCGGAAACGCTCTTTCGAAGAATCCCGCGCCAATCGTGATCCCGTGCCACCGGGTGGTTTCAAAAGGCGGGACCGGCGGGTATGCATTCGGCGTCGAAGCGAAGCGGTATCTGCTGAAGCTCGAAAACCAGAACCCCGGGAACGCTGCTCCTACTCGCTCCGATCCATAAGCTGCGACCAGCTCAGACCAAAGCGCGAGAGATACACGCTTCCAAGTATCAGCGTCACCGAGTTCTTGACTGCGTGATCGAGCACGGCAGCGGCAAAACCGATAGCCGGGTCGATTCCGCCGAGGCTGAATATCGCAGTCAGTGCCAGCTCATAAGTCCCTATAGCGCCCGGTGTGATCGGAACGATCTTTGTGAGATTTCCGACAGCGATTGCAAGAAATACGATCGGGACCGTTGAGAGCGATGTGGTTCCTGAAAATGCGCTTAGTATCACAAAACATGTGAGGATGTCGAAGAGCCAGACCGAGAGTGAGCCTGTAAAGACGATTGCAAAGGCGCGTGGGTTTGTGGACACAACCGCAATCTCCCTGATGAAACGGGCAGCGACACCGCCAATCGTTGTACGGAGTTTCAGGAACATGACCAGAAGCCCGAATACTGCCAATATGGCAAGTCCTGCGATCGTTATGACATTTGTGATCCACTGGTCGAGCAGTAGCTCCTGCAGCCCGAGCACGGCAAAGCCGCCGATCATCGTGATCGCAAGAATATCGAATATACGCTCAACAGCGAGCGAGGAGAATCCTGTGGTCAACGGGATATTTTTCATCTTTTTGAGCAGATATGCGCGGACCACATCCCCGATCCGTGCCGGCAGGATTACGTTTGCAGACTGGCTCAACGATATGCACCCGACCAGAAAATCCAGACGCCCCTGATGACCCAGCTGCGCAAGAATCTGCTGATACCGGATGCCGCGCAGGGGCCAGGAGATCAGGTAGACCGGTATGGAAAGCGCAATAAGCACAGGCGATGCTGTGCGCAGCGTATCTGCAATATCACGCACCCCAATAAGACCCGCAACCAAAAACAGGATCAGGATTGCGAGGATAGAGGTTGCAACGATCTTACGCTTTGTCACCTGCATTAGATCCAAGCTCCCGCCGCAATCGAAGAATCGCGGACCCCATGCCGACCACATCCCGCTTCAGATCGACCTTGGTCGCGCTCCCTGATCTCCACCTCACAGGGAACTCTGCCACCCTGTAGCCGGAACGCTCTGCCCGAACCAGAATTTCAGTATCCCAGAACCAGTGCTCATCCTTCACCTGATCCAGCAGATCAAAGAGTGCGTCCCGCCCGAATGCTTTGAATCCACACTGGTGATCGTATAATTTTGATTTAAGAAGTGTTCGCACCAGAAAATTAAATCCAATGCTTGCAAACCCGCGTTTTGCCGACCGCACGGCATCACTATCCGGCATCATGCGCGACCCTGTTGCGAGATCGTATCCGTCGCGTATCTTGCCGATCAGTTCTGAGAGGTGCTTCATATCGGTTGCGAGGTCAACATCGATATAGACAAGAATATCGCCGGATGCGGATTTGAATGCCCGGTTCAATGCGCTTCCGCGACCCAATCGTTTGTTGCTGTGCAGATGCTTTACGTAAGGGCGTTCTTCTGCAAGTTTTTCCGCTATTTTGTCTGTTCCATCGGTTGCTCCGTCTTCTGCGATGATGATCTCGAAGTTCGAGGTTATTTCACGTAACGTCTCTGCGGTCCGCCTTACAGTCTCTTCCAATCCTTCTGCTTCGTTGTATGCAGGGAGTACGAGTGAAACTTCAGTCATCGATATCGGCTTCCTGATGTGTGGTCTCCTGATATCCGGTTAGAGGTGGGCCGGTATTAAAAAGTTACGGCATCCCGAACTTTCGCATTCATGCCTTCGGCACCGTTATATAGAATATGCACCCGCCGCCCGGATTATCCTCGATCCGGACGCTCCCGTTGTGCGCATCAACCACACTTTTCGTGATCGCAAGCCCGATCCCGGTGCCTTTTATTCCGCGCTTCTCCTTTCGCACGAACCGCTCGAATACCGAGTCCTTCTCATCATCGGGTATGCCATCCCCGTGATCAGAAACCCCGAATACCCAGTCAGACCCCCCTCCATCGAGTGTCAGGGTGACCGTTTCGTGCTCGGGACTGTACTTGATTGCGTTGTCGATGGTGTGCAGGAATGCATTCTTCAGGAGTTCATTCCCGAGTACATGGCATCTCTTGCCAGTCTGATACTTTATATCGATTGTTATGTCCCGTTCTTCTATTTTCCCCTCCAGAAACCCGAGTATATCGGACAATGCCGCATTCAGATCGATCTCCTCAAGATCATTCTCGAAAACTCCCCCTTTTACTTTTGAATACGTTTTTATATCCCCGATCATCTCGTCGACATGCATTGCGGCATTCTCTATCTTATCTACAAATCTTTTGACGGTCTCATCGTCCGACTGCTTCTTGATAAGCCCGCTATAGCCGACAATTACGGAGAGGGGACTCCTGAGATCATGGCTCATAATGCTGACCAGCATCTCCTGAAGTCTGTTTGCCTCGGTCAGTTCTTCGGAGAGTTGTTCTTCGCGCGGGTTTTGCTTTCGTTCAGCCGACATCTGCCCGTGCTCCCTGGCATGTATGCCCCCTTCAGTGCCATCCGTATATCGCTTCATATTCCCTTGCTCCCCCCGCCCTGCCGGTTGAGTGCGGAGAATCGGTCCTGTACAGCGTGATCTCCGCCTGTGACGCCTCACCGCGCCTGCATCACTCTTCCTGCAATATCATCCCCGACATCGGTGGTTCTCGATGATCCTCCGAGATCGTACGTCTTCACAGTCCCGTCCAGCAGGTTCGCTTCAATCGCACCAACGATCGCATTCGCAGCATCGCATTCGCCGAGTTGCTCGATTAACATTGCGCCAGCCCAGATCGTTGCGATCGGGTTGACTTTGTTTTCGCCGCGGTGCTTTGGCGCACTCCCGTGTATCGGCTCGAACATGGAGACGCCGTCCGGATTGATGTTTCCACCGGGAGCAAGCCCGAGTCCGCCCTGGATCATCGCGCCGAGATCGGTGATGATATCCCCGAACATGTTGGGCGTTACCAGCACATCGAACCACTCCGGGTTCTTCACAAACCACATGCAGATCGCATCCACGAAGTTGAAATCAGTCTCGATGCCGGGATATTCGCCTGCGACCGATGTGAAGACCTCTCTCCAGAACCCGTAGATGTCGGTCATCACGTTTGCCTTGTCAACGGACGCAAGCTTCTTCTCCCGCGTGGACGCAAGTTCGAATGCGTAACGGATCACCCGCTCGGTCCCCTGTCTGCTGATCATTCCTATCTGGTACGCGATCTCGTCGGCGTCACTCTCGACGTCCAGACCGAACTTCACATGGTACAGATTGCGCACGATCTCAGCGGTACAGCGGCTCTTGCCAGCGCAAGCCCGCCCGCCGACGCCGACATACAGGTCCTCGGTGTTCTCTCGCACCACGACAAAATCGATGTCTTCCGATGTTTTATCCTTCAGCGGAGTCTCGACTCCTCTCAGAAGTTTGACCGGTCTTAAATTGATGTACTGGTCGAAATAAAACCGTGCGGCAAGCAAAATCCCCTGCTCAAGCACCCCGGGAGGGACACGCGGGTCACCGACCGATCCGAGATAGATCGCATCGTAGCCGGAGAGTTCCTTAAGCGTATCCTCTGAAATCAGTTCTCCGGTCTTTAAGTAATGCTCTGCTCCATGCGGATACTCGATCCACTCTATATCGAATCCGTACGCCTCTCCTGCCGCATCCAGAACCTTCCTGCCCTCTGCGACGATCTCCGGACCGATGCCGTCGCCCGGGATCACTGGAATCTTGTACTGTGCCATGTTCGTTCCTCAAGAACGGGATTGGCATCGGGATGTTAAATCTTTTGCGGCTGGGGTCTATCATCTTACGTGGTGTTTGGCAGCCCC
>Ga0209121_10006092_pt1 | contig 10702 bp, 9 predicted proteins | sample Cruoilmetagenom3_FD_187292 | JGI IMG/M metagenome (GOLD analysis project Ga0209121, IMG submission 187292) | Oil polluted marine microbial communities from Coal Oil Point, Santa Barbara, California, USA - Sample 3 (SPAdes) (version 2) | ecosystem: Environmental > Aquatic > Marine > Oil seeps ...
TGGAATTGGACCCTGCCAACGCACAATACCTGGCGCAAATTGCAGCCAGCAGCGAAACCTCGCGTCAGGAGGTTGCACAGGATTTGCTGAAAACCGCCCTTGTAGACCGGCAGGTCGCCGAAAAAAACCTGGTACGCTGGCGAGCTTTGACACCCCGACAGCAGCAAGTGGCTGCCCTGGCGTGCTTAAACTTCACCAACCGACAAATTGCTGCCCGATTGGGGATCTCACCTCAAACAGTTAAAGCCCATATGCGCAACTTACTGCACCGCTTCGACCTGCACAGCAAAGCTGAACTGCGCCAGGCACTGGAAGACTGGGATTTCAGCGAATGGGTTTGACCTTAACCCTTCCGGTTAACCCAATTTTCACCCCTTTTTAACCCCGATTCGCTATATCGAACATTTGTTCTATCTCCTAAAATAGGGGGCATGAACAGACAAATGATCACTTTCCCTGTCCCCAAGAGGGGCAAAATTTCCCTGGTGGTCGCCCCCAGGACCGTTATCCACAGCTTGATGTCCATGCTGGCAGCCCTGGCGCTGCGCGGCCGCGTGATTGTCATTGACGGCGGCAACTGTTTTGACGCTTACGGCCTGGCCCGTGCATTGCGCCGTCACACACACAAAATCCAGCCAGCACTCAAAGCAGTGCAGCTCTCCCGGGCTTTTACATGCTATCAAATGGTCGCCATGCTGGCAGAACTGCCTGTTGACGGCACCCCTGTTATCGTCCTGGATTTACTTTCCACTTTTCTCGATGAAAATGTCAATTTTTCCAAACGCCAGCGCCTGCTGGAAAGCAGCTTGAACCTGCTCAGGCGCATCAGCGAAGGCGCACCTGTAGCCGTCTGGGCGCGGGCGCACCCCGCCGCCGAAAGCGAATACCAGCAGCTGCTGACGCCTCTCCTGGAAACAGCGCACGACATCTGGGAGCTGCAAACGCCAGGAATACCCGATCACCAACTGTCCTTATTCTAAACAATCACCGGATCCAAAGGAGAACCCAATGGGACGCACACTTCCTTCAGCCACCCAACTCATGCTTCAAGAAGAGGCTTCACTGGCACGCTTTCGCCGCGCACTGCGCCGTGGGGACCAGCTGGTCTTCGATGATCTGTTCACCGCTGCCCAAAAACACATCTCCGCTGCTGCCTACGCAGCGCATGCACTGCCCCTTGAAACTTTCCTGATGTCTATGCTCCTTGAAGAACATAAAGAAGTTATGCGCCTGCGAGAAATTGTTGAAAGGCTGCAGGAGATGCATGCCTGAATTCACCGGTTGGCTGCTCGACTTATTCGAAGACCCCCGTGAAGAGCTGGTGCTGTATTTCATTGATAAAAATGGTGCGCACCACCGTCTCACCCGCCCCTTTCCTGTCACCTTTTACGCCCTGGGAAGTGATGCACAATTGCGCGCGCTGTGGCGCCACCTCAGCAATCGTCCTGACAAGATTGATCTCAGTCGAACGCAGCGCATGGACGTTTTTAAGCGTCAAAACGTCACCGTTTTAGGGGTTACCGTAAAAAACCCCTATGAAGCCGGCAAAATCTTTCATGAAACCGCAGCTCAATTCCCACAGATTGAATATGCCGATGCTGACCTGCACATCTCCCTGCGTTTTGCAGCCGAAACGGGCGCTTTCCCACTCTGCCGCTGCCGGGTGTGGGCGGACGAAGGTGGGCAGCTCAGCCACATCAAGATTCTGGAAGATGCCTGGCTGCTGAAGACGAACCCCATCCCCTGGCGGATCATGTCCCTGGCGCCCGACGTTGCCCCCCACCACGCCCAACCCCATTATTTGATTGTCAAAGTTGAAGGCGAAAAATACCATCTTGATCTGCGCACCTGGCGTCCCCTGCTGATCAACCTGCGCGCCCTGATCCAGCGTCACGATCCCGACCTGCTGCTAACAGATTGGGGTGACACCTGGCTGCTGCCCAAACTGATAGTGCAATCCGAGAAATACAAGGTCCCCCTGGGACTCAACCGGGAAGCGGGTCGCGGGGTGAGCTGGCGCGAGGAACGCACCTATTTCTCCTACGGGCAGATCATCTACCGCGGGCAGCAAATTCACCTGTTCGGACGCTGCCATATCGATCGTCAAAACGCCGTGCTCTGGAACGACTACGGTCTTGACGGCACCATCGAGGTCAGCCGGGTAACCGCCCTACCCTTGCAAACCGCTGCCCGGGTCTCGCCGGGCACGGGCATCTCATCCATTGAAATGCTGACCGCCCTGCGCGAGGGCACCCTTGTCCCCTGGCAAAAGCAGCAAGCGGAAATGCTCAAACCCGCTGCCGACCTGTTCACAGCCGACCAGGGCGGGCTGGTCTATCAACCCAAAATCGGCGTGCACAAAAACGTCGCTGAAATCGATTTTGTCTCCCTCTACCCCGCCATCATGGTGCATTTCAACATCTCGCCCGAAACCATCCTGCCAGACCCGGACGGCGAGAACCTCGTCCCTGCCCTGGGGCTCGCCATCGACAACAGCCAGGACGGGCTGATCCCCAAAGCCTTGCGCCCCCTGCTGGAAAAGCGCATTGAGATGAAAAAGCACCTAGCAAGCACACCGGATTGGGACCCCTTTCGAAAAAGTTTTAAACACCGGGCTTCAGCCCTGAAATGGCTGCTGGTGACCTGCTTTGGATACCTGGGATATAAAAACGCACGCTTTGGACGTATTGAAGCCCACCAGGCTGTCACTGCTTACGGGCGTGAAGCCCTGCTGCGCGCCAAAGAAGCTGCAGAGGATATGGGTTTTGAAGTGATTCAACTCTATGTTGACGGATTATGGGTGCATCACCCTGAAAAAACACGCCCCCAAGATATTCAACCCCTGCTGATGGAAATCCAGGAACGCACGGGCTTGCCCATTTCTCTGGACGGCATCTACCGCTGGGTGGTCTTTGTCGGTTCACGCCAGAATAAAAAACGCCCGGTTGCCAATCGCTATTTTGGCGTTTTCCAGGACGGATCCATTAAAGTGCGTGGGATTGATGCCCGTCGTCGCGACAGCACTCCCTTTGTGTCAGAGTCCCAAATGCACCTGCTGGAATTGCTCGCCAGTAAAGACCAGCCGGAGGAAGCCCTGCCTGAAGCCATTGACTACCTGAAAGCGCGCCTCAGGGCATTGCGGAATGGTCATGTCAGGCTGCCCGACCTCCTTGTCCGCCAGCGCCTGGGACGCAAGCTGGAAGCTTACCGCACACCTTCCCCCGCTGCGCGAGCAGTGATGCAGCTCCAGGCAGTTGGCAAAGAGATGCGCCCAGGGCAGCGCGTGCCCTTCCTTTACACCCTGGGCAAGCCGGGCGTCTTCGCCTGGGACAGACCGCAAGCGCCCAACCCGCATATGGTGGATGTGGCGCGCTACCAGCGCTTGCTCTTGCGAGCCGCCGGAATTGTGCTGGAATCATGGGGTTTAGATGAAGAAAAATTAACAGAAAGGATACTGTCCGATGCCAGTCAACTGTACCTACCGGTCCCGCGTAAGCAGCACCCGCGAAAGCACCGCAGCAATATTCCAGGCATCGTCAACACCGCGATGGATCGTACCCTCAAAGGGCAAGTCCAATAATGCTGTACCGGTCAACAGGTTGACTTCACGTTTCAGACCTAAATGCAATGCCAGTAAATTCTTGACGTTAATATGGGACTTTCCGAAGGGATAAGGCACATCCATTTCCTGGCATTGCTTCGCCAGCATGATGCGGTCGTAATCGCCATAGCTGGCCCAGGTACGCCTGTCTGTATGATACTTTTCCCGCAAGAGTCGGGAGGCTTCCCTAAAGGAAGGCGCACTTTCTAACATCTCAGGGTGAATTGTGGTCAGCTCGATGCAGTAGTCACTGAGACTGCTGTGCTCGGGTTTGACAAAAATCGTCCTTTTTTCCGAACGCTCGCTGCTTTTAACATCGAGGGTGCACAAGCCAATTTCAATAATCTCGCTGGTTTCACCGGGTGGTGGATCACCCTGCCAGCAAGTCGCTTCCAAATCAAGGACAATGATTTTATCGAGTAGTTTAGCCATTATTTTGCCATCCCATCCTTCTTAATTGCCTTTGTTTTGCCCCTGTCATATTGTTTACAACCAGGGTATAGGACTCATCGATCATCCTTCTGACTTCATCATCGGGCACGCTGCCGTCCAGCCTGACTGTGTTCCAATGCTTTTTATTCATATGATAACCAGGGTTGATCGCCGAATATTGTTTACGCAAGATGACCGCATCGATGGGGTCAGCCTTTAATGAAATCTTCAATGGGTCTTCCTGCCATGCAACCAGGGCATATATTTTATCCAAAACTTTGAATACCAGGGTGTCGGACCCAAAGGGCATATCACGCCGTGCAGCGGGTTTGCTTTCTAAATAGGCACATAAAGACTCGTAATCCACGTCGTCCTTGCCCTCATTTCCTTGGCAAAGTGAAGAATTCAACTGTTTCCTGAGCCAAATTAACAATGCAAAATGATCGCGGTTCACGTCCCAAACCGCCCAGGGCACCCGGGTTAATAATGCGCACACCCCTGATCACCTCATCCCGCTTTTCATGGGTATGACCATGGAACAACCACTTACATTGCCCTTCCCGCACTAAATCCATCACCGTGCCTTCAATATGGCTGTGGGTGGCTGCTACCGGCACCCCGCCTAATTTCCCCCTAAACACTGTCCCAACAAAATTATCCTCACGCATTTCTTCAATACGCTTCTTGATAGCTCCCGTCATCGCGTCCATGTTGCCAAGGGTGTAAATCACCCGAAAACCATCAAGATGCGAAACCATTTCCAAACCCGTCAAATCACCACAGTGAATCACGGTGTCAATGCCCTCATCACGAAAAGTGTTCAGGACATAAATCAAGTTAGAAAGATTGTCATGGGTATCAGAAAGTACACCGATTTTCATATTATATTCTCCAGTCATGATTGTTATCGATTATACGCGATAAGATCAATTTTTCCAGCAGGGAAATGAAGAAATATAAATGACAAGAATGAACTAATCATTTGAGAGCTTGTGATTTGTTCTGCTTCATAAAAAATTATACATGTCAGAATTAGACCTACCCCCTGCTCTCTCACACAATAAAATCCTTCCACCTGCAGGGAGTTCAATTAACTCCTTAGTACCCTGAGCAATTAATTCCCCCCGCCTGCGGGGGGAACCTTTGAACTGAGCGAATTTTGGGTGTTCCTTAAGCTGTGTCCTTTAAGCGGAGGAACTTTTTTACTGCTGTTAATATAATCAACAACAATACAGGGAATTTTTGTTTCACTGATAATAGTATTAGGGTGTGAATAAATCATTTAGATAAGGATTGTATGATCGTTTCATTGGTACTTCTATGTGAGAAAAAATTATAATCTGAATTCTTTGGAGGAGAACATAGAAAATAAGCAGCTTAAGACCTTAATTTTCTTTTTCCACTTAATATATACCCAACCAAAACCTCCCTGCTATCAAGAGTCTCCGCTGTGGTAAAATTATCCTGGTGAAATAATATTTGCTGATCATCAAATAACCTGGAGAATGTATGGCCACATCATTACAAAATGGCATCAACGCAGCAAAAGCCGGGCGCATGGACACCGCGCTTGACAACTTGAAGGATGCAATCATTGAAGAACCCCAAAATGCAGATGTTTGGGTATGGATTGCCGCTATCATCGATGATCTTGACAAGCAAGAAATTTTCCTGGAAAAAGCCCTGGATATCGACCCCCACAACATCCCGGCGCAGCGCGGCCTGGCATATCTTCAAAAGCGAAAACGCGACCAGGCTGGAAAAACAGATGACCACTTATCAGATCACACCCGACCCATTTCGCCATTCCCAGCGTCGGATGACCCCAAAAAACGAGAGGACTTCTCTGGTTGGAGCAAAATTTCCCCTTCTGAAATTTTAAAATTTCAGTCGTCACCTCAAGATGCCCCCCAAAAAGCAAAGCCTTCAAAAAACAATGTGAAAAGCACAAACAAACTGACATCCTTTGAAATTGGGCTGCTAGGGGTCGTCGTCATTGTGTTTTCAATCATTGGGGTTTTAGCAGCAAGTGCCATATTCGAGTTTGAGCTGCCTATCGCATTTCTTTCTGCAGACCGTCCCAGGTTAACCACAGAATTGCCTTATCCCGGGGTTTTTCTTTATGAAAATGAAACCTTCTTTGATATCCGGGGGAATGAAGGTTTACCAACCTCAGAGGAAAGCATACCAACCAGTACGGCAGCCAAACCGGTTATTGCCCTCTGGCAGGAAGATGCCAACCCAGAAAGGATGAACCTCATCTATCAAAATGGTGAATATATCCTATTCAAAATTTATCCAGGCAAAGGTGAGTCAGACCTCATTCAACCCCTTTCAGACTTGCAAAGCGGTCTTTATTGCCTGCAATACGAGCCGGAAATTCAGGAAGAAACAATAAATTACTGGTGCTTTAAAGTCATGATCGGTGGGGAAAACGAATAAAGTAGCAAAACCTTGAATAATTTCTATCCCCGCCGAAAGCGGACGGGGCATAATAAAATTTTCTCCTTCGGAGCAGGTTTTGCCTTATACATGGAACCCACGCAGCAAGCTGCGGGGTATTCTGCTTCGCAGAATAAACCAAAAAATGTGACGATCAGGCTCGTGATTGGTGAATAAATTCAGCTGCATAAAAAACCAGAACAACTTATAATCAACGCGGTGATACTAAAACCTCCATAAAGGAAATTTATGCCCTCTAACACGATCATCAATGCAAATTTCATCGCGCCAGATATAAAAAAATTCGTTATTAGTGCTCCGGTCATTGCACAAAAACGCCAGGCTGGCCAATTTGTGGTCATTCAGACCTCTGAGACCGGGGAAAGAATTCCCATGACCATTGTTGATTCAGATGCTGATGCCGGCACAATTACTTTAATCGTCCAGGGCGTGGGTAAATCAACTTTAGAGATGAACCGGCTTGAAGCTGGCGATGTGGTTCATCACATAGTCGGGCCGCTCGGTAGGCCTTCAAGGATCGAACGTTTTGGGCATGTGGTCGTCATTGGCGGCGGCGTTGGTACAGCGGTCAGTTTTCCGCAGGCAAAAGCCCTCAAAGCAGTGGGTAACCACGTCTCAGTCATTATTGGCGCAAGAACCGGCTCAAAAGTCATCCTGGAAGATGAAATACGGCAAATCGCTGATGAAGTATATATCTGCACCGATGACGGTTCTTATGGCGTACAGGGATTGGTCACAAATGTCTTGCAAAGCTTGATCGATGCAGAGAAACCTATCGACACTATTTTGGCAATTGGACCATTATTGATGATGCAAGCTGTAGTTCATATGACACGCCCCCTTGGAATCCAGACAATAGTCAGCTTGAACCCGATTATGGTGGATGCGACCGGTATGTGCGGTGGATGCCGCGTCACCATCGGGGACCAGGTCAAATTCGCCTGCGTTGATGGTCCCGATTTTGATGGTTTCCTGGTGGATTTCGAGAATCTCTTGCAACGTAATCAAACTTATGATCATGAAGAGCAATGCGCTCTTCAAGCTGCAATGGTAAAGCTGGAACCCGCTCTTAAAACTGAGGAATCATCACTTCCGACAACGACGGTGCACCCCCGACTTATACTCAACGGTGATTTCAAGGAAGTCAACCCTGGGCTTTCTGAAACACAAGCGCAAATCGAAGCACAGCGTTGCTTAATGTGCCGCAACCCGAAATGCGTGGAAGGCTGTCCTGTTGGTGTAAGAATACCGGATTTCATTCAGCAGGTCACTGCCGGACAGTACATCAAAGCCTCAAGGATCATCAAAGAGGATAATGTTTTAGCAGCTGTTTGCAGCAGGGTTTGCCCACAGGAGGACCAGTGTGAAGGGGCATGCATCCTCAGCAAGCGCGGCGACCCGATTGCTATTGGCGCGCTGGCACGCTTTGCCACGGATTATGACCGGCAGCATGGGGATCAGAAACAAACCGGGGTTTCCGCTCCCATGCAAACCGGTAAAAAGGTGGCTGTGGTTGGCTCAGGTCCATCCGGGCTGGCATGTGCAGGCGACCTGATCCGCATGGGACACCAGGTGACCGTATTCGAAGCCTTCCACACTTTCGGCGGGGTATTAACTTACGGGATACCGGAGTTCCGCCTGCCAAAGGATATCGTCCATGAAGAAGTGGACGCACTTGCATCTATGGGTGTTGATTTCCAGGCGGATACGGTCATTGGGAAAACCTACACCATTGAGGAGCTTTTTGAGAAATTAGGGTTTGACGCCGTTTTCATCGGTGTGGGAGCAGGTCTGCCCTATTTCATGAACATCCCTGGCGAAAACCTGGTAGGAGTCTACTCTTCCAATGAATTTCTGACGCGCGTCAACCTGATGAAAGCGTATAAATTCCCGGAATATGACACACCCATAATCGACTGTCACGGCAAACATGTCGCGGTGATTGGCGGGGGCAATACCGCCATGGATTCCGCTCGGGCTGCCTTACGCTTGGGGGCGGAAAAGTCAAGTATCATCTACCGACGAACAGAAAATGAGATGCCTGCACGTAGAGAAGAGATTGAGCACGGGCGGCGGGAAGGGGTTGAATTTCATTTTCTTAACAACCCCACCGCATACGTGGGTGATGAACAGGATCGCGTTACAAGTGTGCGCTTGAACAGGATGGCATTGGGTGAAGAGGATTCATCCGGTCGACGCCGTCCCGTCCCTATTGAAGGGTCAGAATACGAAATGCCAGTTGATATCGTAGTTGTTGCTATTGGCAACGGTCCTAACCCAATTTTACAGCGCACCACACAAAAAATTTCCTTCAGCAAATGGGGAAATATCATTGTCAACGAAGACCTTTCAACCAGCATGCCCGGTGTGTTTGCCGGCGGCGACATTGTCACTGGCAGCGCAACCGTGATCCTGGCGATGGGCGCGGGACGCCGTGCAGCCCAATCCATTGACGCGTACATCCAATCACGATCAACAAATGAATAGGGATAAAAAATGTCTCATCCAACAAAAATCGTTTGTATTGGCGCTGGAAGCTATTCCTTTGGCGTGACCACCCTGGTCTCACTTTTGCGCAGTGAAACCCTGAATGGGAGTGAGCTGGTCCTTGTGGATCGCAATCAAGCTCACCTGGAAACCATGCTGAATCTCATCACATGGCTTAACAAGGTTTGGGGGAGCAGCATGAAAATCAGCGCGCAAACCCACCACCGTGACGCCTTGGACGATGCACAATTTGTGATCAATGCCATCGAGGTTGGTCCCCGGGAAGGGCTGTGGGAATCGGACTATCGCATCCCGCTTAAATACGGCTTGCGTCAACCCTATGCCGAGAACAGCGGCCCAGGAGGCTTTGCCCATGCTGCCCGTAACATCCCCCCCGTGCTGGAAATTGCCCACGACATGGAACACCAGTGTCCCGATGCCTGGTTGATCAATTTCACCAACCCCATGCAGCGCATTTGCGCAGCCGTCCACCGGCACAGCAAGATAAAAATCGTGGGTCTCTGCCACCAGCTGGGTGCGGGTTACGCTATGGTCGGAAAAACCCTGGCTGAGGACCTGGGGATCACCATCCCGGCAGATTTCACCAGCACCCACGCCAGCCGAAAGTACAGCACCGGTATGAAATCCGCATCACTGCAAGCCCTTGAAAAATTAAAGATCACGGCAGCCGGAGTCAACCACTTCACCTGGATGCTCGCCCTTCGCGACCGCCAAACCGGTGAAGATTTGTACCCCTTGTTTCGTGAACGCTGGAAGGGGATGCCAGAAGCATTCGAACCCCTCACCCAGCGCGTGTTTGAAGCCTTTGACCTGTTCCCCATCCCGGGCGACGAACATCTATGCGAATACCTGCCCTGGGTCAGCGATCCGCTCACCAAGCCCTGGGAAAAATACGATCTCGAACTTTATGAGTGGCAGCAGCACAGCCAGGAACGGGATGATCAATGGGAAAACCTGGCAGAAGCCATCCAAAGCCGGCAGGAGCCGGAAGGCTTTATTCCGGATTTCAGCGAAGGCGCCCTTGAAATGATTGAAAATATCCTCATGGACAGCGACCTCCTTTGGGAAGCCGTCAACGTCCCCAACCAGGGACATATTTCCAACTTGCCCGACGGCGCGATCATCGAGCTGCCCGGCTTGCTCAACGCCCGCGGGGTCACCGGCATCCCCGTCGGCAAGATGCCGAAAGGGATTGCTGAGCTGCTGCGGCGAGAGATCACTATCAGCCACCTCACCGTGGATTCAGTCGTTCATGGCGACCGTGGATTAGCGCTGCAAGCCCTGCTGCTGGACCCCGTCATTCGGGACATCGACATTGCAAAACAGGTGCTGGATGATTACCTGGTGACCTATCGCGAACACCTGCCAAGTTTCTGGGCATAAAAAATAAGTCTTAGCTTGAAAGAAATATGGTAAAAATAAAGAAAATAATTTGAATTCGGAGTTGACAATGACCAATACCCCCCAGTATCAAAACAATTCAAGTACATCAGGATTTATGCGGTTTGTATCGGAACCTCTTTCATCACGCGGCTGGCCGAGATGGCTGGTCTACCTGATAGGCTTGATCGGCAGCGCCTATTTACTCAATCCAACCATGGGCATAATCGAACTCATCCCCGACAACCTGCCGATTGTCGGTAACCTAGACGAAGGTGCTGCTATGATGATGGTGCTCGCCGGTATCGTGGAAGTCCT
>Ga0209121_10006093_pt1 | contig 10702 bp, 6 predicted proteins | sample Cruoilmetagenom3_FD_187292 | JGI IMG/M metagenome (GOLD analysis project Ga0209121, IMG submission 187292) | Oil polluted marine microbial communities from Coal Oil Point, Santa Barbara, California, USA - Sample 3 (SPAdes) (version 2) | ecosystem: Environmental > Aquatic > Marine > Oil seeps ...
AAAAAGAAGGGGTAGAAGATACTATTTTAGTTATTTCAGCTATGGGTAAAATGACGAATGCATTTGAAAAAATTATTGATTCCTATTTAAATAATAAATCGAATCTAAATTCAGATATTGGATTTGTTAGAAATTTTCACGTAGAAATAATTGCAGATTTATTTGATAAGTCAAATACAATTTACTCAGAAGTTGAAATTTTACTAGGTCAGTTAAGTGGATTTTTAATTTCAAATAAGAACAAAGATTATAACTTTATTTACGACCAAATTGTTGGTTTTGGAGAATTACTATCGACTAAGATTGTAAGTGCTTATTTAAACAAAGTTGATATTCAAAATACTTGGATAGATGTTAGAAACTACATCAAAACAGATTCAAATTTTAGAGAAGCTTTACTAGACTGGGAGCAAACCGAACATAATATTTTGAAACTTGAAAAAGGCAAACTATTAATTACACAAGGATTTTTAGGAAGTAACCATAAAAACGAAACGACAACATTAGGCAGAGAAGGGTCAGATTTTACTGCTGCAATTTTTGGTTATTGCTTAAATGCTGAAAGCGTCACCATTTGGAAAGATGTTGCTGGCGTTTTAAATGCTGATCCTAGATTTTTTAACAATATAGAATTATTACCAAATATTTCTTACAGCGAAGCTATTGAAATGGCTTTTTATGGAGCTTCTGTAATTCACCCAAAAACATTAAAACCGTTAGAAAACAAAAAAATACCATTGTACGTAAGGTCTTTTAACAATTTAAATAATAAAGGAACTTTAGTTAGTGAATCGCAAATTACGCCCTTAAATATTCCTTGTTATGTTCTAAAAGAAAAACAAATATTAGTATCAATTTCTACGTTAGATTTCTCATTTATGGTGGAGAATAATTTGAGCCATATTTTTGAAGTTTTACACAAGTTTAAATTAAAAGTAAATTTAATTCAAAACTCAGCTATTAGTTTTTCAGTTTGTATTGAGGATAAGTATGAAACTTTTAAACAATTTATTGAGGAGTTGGAGAGTTCATATAAAATGGATTTTCATAAAAATGTTTCATTATATACCATTAGGCATGCCACAAAAAAATCGGTTCTTGATATTGAAGAAAAAGGTACTATTTTGTTAAAACAGCATACCAAAGAAACAGTTCAAATTGTTATGAATTAAAATGTGTATTTTTGTATATACCCGTAATGCTTAATAATTCATGAGTTTAGTAACAGCAAAAGAAGTTTCTAAAGTAATTAATCTTGATAAATATGGATTTATTGGCACTTTTTTAGGCTGGTTTATTTTAAAAATATCGGGTTTATCCGCTTTAAATAAAATTTATAACAACCATAAACATTTAGAGGGAGTTGATTTTTTTACAGCTATTCTTGATGACCTTCAAATTGAATTTGACATTCCAGAAGAAGATTTAAAGAGAATTCCAAAAACAGGCTCTTTTATTACCGTTTCTAACCATCCTCTAGGTGGAATTGACGGGATTTTATTGTTGAAAATGATTATTGAAAGGAGAGCAGATTTTAAAATTATTGCAAATTTTTTATTGCATAGAATTGAACCAATGAAGCCTTTTATAATGCCTGTAAATCCTTTTGAGGATAGAAAAGATGCTAAATCTAGTTTGGTAGGAATAAAGAGTGCTTTATTACATTTAAAAGAAGGTCATCCGCTGGGCGTTTTTCCTGCAGGTGAAGTTTCAACCTATAAAGATGGAAAGCTTATTGTAGATCGCCCATGGGAGGAAGGCGCAATAAAACTAATTAAGAAGGCAAATGTACCTATTATTCCTATTTATTTTCACGCAAAAAATAGCAAGTTGTTTTATTTTTTAGCAAAGCTAAATCCGAAATTGCGTACAGCTAAATTACCTTCTGAACTTCTTTCTCAAAAAGAACGAATTATAAAGGTTAGAATTGGAAAACCTATTTCGGTTAAGGATCAAGAAGAGTTTACGAATCATGAAGATTTTTGCGAGTTTATTCGCAAGAAAACATATATGTTGGCCAACCCTTTTGAAAAAGAAACGAAAACATTATCAGCTCAATCTTTAAAAAAGCAAAAAGCTCCTATGAAAATTGTGAGTCAGAAAAACTTGGATAAAATGATTCATGAAGTTGATTTGCTTCGAAAAAATAAAGGAAGACTTTTAGAAAGTAAAAACTACGAAGTTTTCTTTGCACCAAGTAAATCAATACCAAACATAAAATTTGAAATAGGGAGGTTGCGTGAAATTACTTTTAGAGAAGTAGGTGAAGGAACGAACGAATCTATAGATCTAGATGTTTTTGATGGCTATTATCACCATTTATTTTTATGGGATAGTGAAGTAAATAAGTTGGTTGGAGCATATAGAATGGGACTTGGAAAAACCATTTTTAAAAAATATGGAATTGAAGGATTTTATGTACAAACATTATTCAAGTTTGAACCAGAATTACATTCCATGATGGCAAATTCCATTGAAATGGGACGCGCTTTTATTGTGAAAGAATATCAACAACGTCCAATGCCATTATTCTTATTATGGAAAGGAATTGTACACATAACGCTACGTTTTCCTGAGTATAAATATCTTATAGGCGGTGTAAGTATTAGCAATCAGTTTTCAAATTTTTCAAAATCATTAATGATTGAGTTTATGAAATCGCACTACTACGATCCTTATATTGCTCAATACATTAATCCTAAAAAAGAGTATAAAGTTAAATTGAAGGATGCCGATAAGGACTTTGTTTTTGATGCAACAAAAGCAGATATGAATAAGTTTGACAGGATAATTGATGAAATTGAACCTGGAGCTTTGAGAATCCCCGTTTTAATTAAGAAATATGTAAAACAAAATGCACGACTGGTTGCATTTAATGTTGATCCAAAATTCAATAATGCAGTTGATGGACTAATGTACATTCGAGTTGCCGATATACCAGAAAGCACGGTTAAACCTGTTATGGAAGAAATACAGGCTGCACTTGAAAATGAGTTAGAAAAAGATAAAACTGAAGATGAAATACAAACTACTTCATCTTCAGTAAACAAATAAGGATTAAATAGATTTTAAATTAAAACCACTCTTTTTTATTGGTTTGGTACATTTCAATAAACTCTTCATCAGTTTTTGTTAAATAAATGATACCTTCTATTAAGCCAATTAATCCAGTTAAACCAGCACCAAAACCGCAGGTAACTAGAGTAACAGCTAACATTATTATACCTTGGGTTGTATAACCCAAAATAAATTTATGTACACCTAAAAAACCTAGCAGAATACCTAAAATACCAGCAATTATTCGTTTACTTTCTTCATTATTTTTTTGAATCACATTTCCGTTTTCATCTATTACTTCCATTTTTTCTAATTTTTTTTAGTTATTATTTTATAAAAAAGCACTGTCAACAGGCTCCCAAAGTTCAATTTTATTACCGTCAGGATCTAAAATCCATCCAAATTTTCCGTAATCATATTCTTCAATTTCACCACAAATTGTAACACCTTCTTTTTTTAATGTTGCCATCAAGGATTTTAAATTTTTAACTCTATAGTTAAACATAAAATCCTTTTTTGAAGGTGAAAAATAACTTGTATCATCTTTAAAAGGGCTCCATTGTGTACTAGCTTTTTTGTCATTATTATCTTTCCACCAAAAAGTACAACCCCAATCATCTACATTAAAATTAAGATGTCTTTTATACCATTTTTTTAGTTTGTCTGGATCTTCGGTTTTAAAAAATAAACCTCCAATTCCTGTTACTTTTTCAAGAGGTTTTTGTTCTTTTTGCTTTTCTGTATTTAAAAAGGTGTATTCAATTTTATCTACAATTGTTTGTGCTAGTTTAATTTTAGATTCTACTGTCCACCCAGCTATGTGTGGTGACAATAAAACATTTTTAGCATTAATTAAATAGTTGAATGCCTCTGGAAGTGTTTCATTTTCGAATAAATTTTCAAATGAACCTTTCTCATATTCCAGTACATCTAAGCAAGCACCTAATATCTTTTTATTTATTAGTGCTTCAACTAGATGATTTGTTACAACTGCATTGCCTCTTGCTGTATTTATTAAGTAAAAAGGGTTTTTAAAATCAGTAATAAATGATTCATTTATCATTTCATAAGACAACTTATTGTACGGTGTGTGTAAGCTTAAAACATCGGTTTTTTCTTGTAGTTCAGAAAGTGATACTTGCTTGCAATTTTCATCACCAACACCATCTAAAATATCATAACATATAACTTCAACATCAAAACCTTTTAGTTTTTTAGCAAAAGCTTTCCCCATATTTCCATAGCCAATAATTCCGATGGTTTTACCCTCTAATTCAACACCTCTATTTTCTTCACGAAGCCAAACGCCATTTCTTATTTCTAAATCCGCTTTTTTAAGATTGTTAAATAAAGAAAGTATCATTCCTAAAGCGTGTTCACCTACTGCATTTCTATTTCCTTCAGGAGCAGAAATTAAACAAATGTCTTTTTCTTTTGCATAAGCTTCATCAATACTTTCAAGCCCTGCGCCCACACGGGCAATAAATTTTAAGTTTTTGGCTTTATCAATAAATTGTTGGTCAATTTTAAATCTACTTCTAATTACAATTCCATCATAAACACCAATTTTTTTCTCAATTTCGCTCTTAGAACTTGTATAATCTTCATCGCAAATACAACCTAAATTTTTTAGTTGATTAATTAAAATATTGTGATTGGTATCTACATGTAAAATTTTCATTTTGTAAATTTAATACTGTTCATTTTCATTTGGAAAATCTCGACTTTTTACATCTTTTATATAATTTTTAAAAGCGCCAGTCATTTCAGAATAGAGATCTAAATAGCGACGTAAAAAACGCGGATGAAATTCGTGGGTCATTCCTAACATATCGTGGGTAACTAATACTTGACCATCAACACCATTTCCAGCGCCAATTCCAATTACAGGAATAGAAACACTTTCTGCTACGTCTTTTGCTAATTTAGCTGGAACTTTTTCTAATACCAAACCAAAACAACCCAATTGTTCTAACAATAATGCGTCTTCTTTTAGTTTTTGGGCTTCTTCTTCTTCTTTCGCTCTTACTGAATAAGTTCCAAATTTATAAATAGATTGTGGCGTTAAGCCTAAGTGACCCATAACAGGAATTCCAGCAGTTAAAATTCTAGAAATCGATTCGCTAATTTCACTTCCGCCTTCAAGTTTCACTGCATGCCCTCCAGATTGTTTCATAATTTGAATGGCAGAATCCAATGCGCTTCTTGAATTTCCTTGGTAACTTCCAAAAGGTAAATCGACAACCACTAAACTTCTTTCAATTGCGCGAACAACTGAACTTGCATGATAAATCATTTGATCTAACGTAATAGGAAGTGTAGTTTCGTGGCCGGCCATTACATTTGAGGCCGAATCACCCACTAGAATAATATCTACACCAGCACTATCAACAATTTTAGCCATTGTATAGTCATATGCCGTTAGCATTGCAATTTTTTCGCCATTTTTTTTCATTTCCACCAAGGTTTTGGTAGTAATTCTTTTGTATTGTTTTTTTGCCGTTGACATATATTATTTTTTTCTTGCACGGTAAAAGTAATGAAAAATCACATTTTTTAAGCGAACTAATTTTAATTTCAACTAGATATAGTTTGAATTTCATTAGATTAAGGTTAAATTTACCCTATAAACTATTTTTTTTGTGGGTCAGATTGATAAAACAACATCAAATTATATAAATAATTTAGAAGATAAAATTGTTGAATTAAGCTTGAAGTTAAAGGCAAATGAACAAGAATTAAATGAGCTTAAAACTCAAGATTTAGAGTTGTTTAAAAATTATTTTCATGACTTGAAGAATTCATTAGGGAATACTTTGTCTTTTAGCAATATTATTTTAGATAATGAAGAAAGTTTATTATCTGAAAAGGAAAAAAAATATTTAAGTATCATTCAAAATTCTTCTGAATTTTCGTTTGAGTTAATTCATTCATTTTCGAAACTTTATAAATTAAAAAAAGATCATAAAACTGTTGAAATCGAGAATGTTAACTTAATTGATATAATTAATGAAGAAGTTGAACTTTTAAAAGAACCTGCTTCAAAAAGAGGAATCTCATTAAAATTTAACAAGCCTTCAGAAGAAATAGCTTTAATATCTAATAAAAACAGCATAAAAAGCATTTTAAATTCACTAATTGACAATGCTATTAGGTTTTCAAAAAATAATTTTAAGATTAAAATTGAAATAATAAATTGTGATGGTAAAATTGAAATTAAAGTAATTGATAATGGAATTGGAATTTCAAAAGAAAATTTGCCAAAAATATATAATGAGTTTTTTGTTTGTAATACCTACGCAGTAGATAAAACAAAATGTATTGGTTTGGGATTAAGCATTTCACGAATTATTGCAAAAAAATTAAATGCAAAACTGAGAGTTGAAAGTGAATTGGATAAAGGTACTGTTGCGTCTTTAATTTTTGTAAATCAAGAATAAAAAAAATTATAAAAAACACGTATCTTTAATAACTCTTTACTCCTTAAAGATTTAATTATGAATGAAAAAGATTCTTTAAAAAATAATGAAAAAGAAATCGTGGATAAAAATGACATTAAATTTTCAAATGATACGTATTGGTCTTTTTTTGAATATTCCCCAATTTCTTTATTGATTGAAGATTTTTCTATCGCTCAAAATAGAATAAAAGAATTATCAAAGAAGGAGAATATTTCAATAGCAAAATATTTAAAAATTCACCCTGAAATTATTTTTGAATTGGCTTCATTGGTTACTATAAAAGAGGTTAATTTAGCTACATTAAAATTATATAAAGCAAAGAGTAAAGAGGAATTATTTAAAAACTTAAATTTAATTTTTACTGAGGAATCTAACATTGGATTTTCAAAGCTTTTAGAAGATTTGCTTAAAGGAAAAACGGAAAGTGAAGTTGAAACAGTAAACAAAACCTTAAAGGGAGAACGAATTGATGTAAGAATTAATTTTAATAAAGTTCCAAATGAAGATAGTTCATTAAAAAATGTTGTGGTCTCAGTTAAGGACGTTACTAAAATTGTTAAAGATAGAAAAGCCCTTATTGAAAGTGAAAACAGGTATAAAGAATCTCAAAAATTAGCAAAACTTGGAAGCTGGTTTTATAATGATACTACTAAAGAAGTACATTGGTCCGATGAAATTTTTAATTTTCTTGGTTTAAAACCACAATCATTACCGCTTAGTTTAGATTATTATTTGTCATTTGCTCACGAAGATGATTTGCATTTAGCGGGCGATTTTTCATTTAAATGGTTATTAAAAAATCCAATTCAAAAACTAGATTATAGAGTAAGGACAGTTCAGGGTGATGTAAAACACCTTAGTGAAAGTAGAAGAGTTGTAATTGAGAACAATAAAGTTGTTCAAATCACAGGTATAGTTCAAGATGTAACCGAAAGTGTTTTAAATGAACAAAAGCTGAACGAATCGAGAAATTTATTATCCAGTACATTGTCTAGTATAAATGATGGGTTTGTAATTTTAGATTATAATTCTAAATATGAATACGTAAATAAAACGGCAAGTAAATTATTAGGGAAAGAACCAAAGGATTTAATAGGTAAAGTAATTTGGACTGAGTTTCCTGAAAAAGAAGGTGATATTTTTTATGATAGTTATCAAAAAGCTGTTAGAACTAAAACCCCAATAGGTTTTGAAAATTATTTTGCTCCTTGGAATCGTTGGTTTCAAAATAGAATAATTCCATCAAAAAACAGTGTACTTATCTTTTTTAATGAAATTACGCAAAGAAAAATTTCAGAAAATAAAATTAAAACAGCTTATAATATTATTAATAAAAGTTCTTCAGTAGCTATTTTATGTAGAAATGAATGGAATTTTCCTGTTGAATTTGCTTCTGAAAACTGCAAACAATTGTTTGGTTATTCGTTTAAGGATATGCTAACGAATAAAGTGAATATTTACCATGTTGTAAACCCAAACGATTTACCATTTATTAGTGAAGAGGTAATTAAATTAGCCAAATCTGAAACTTTAAATAGTATTAAACCTAAACCATTTAGAATTCTTACTAAAAATGGAGAAGTAAAATGGATACAGGTAAATTTAGATGCTATTAGAAATGAATCAAATAAGATAACCCATATACAAGGAATAGCTGAAGATATTACTGAAAGAAAAAAAACTGAAGAATTATTTTTTATTAGCAACCAAAGGTTAAAAGATCAATTTAACAATACCCCATTGGCATCTATAATTTGGGATTTAGATTTTAAAGTATTAGAATGGAATGACTCTGCGGAACGTATTTTTGGTTATACAGCAAAAGAGGCATTTGGTAAACATGCTTCAGAATTAATTATTCCAAAAGATATCATTGGAGAAATAAAAATAGTTTGGGAAAAATTATTGGCAAAAGAAGGAGGATCTAGGAATACGAATAAAAACCTTACAAAATCTGGAAAAATCATTTCTTGTGATTGGTATAATGTAAGGTTAAAAGATCCTAAAGGAAAAATTACAGGAATTGCCTCTTTAGTAGATGATATTTCGGAAAATATAAAAGCAAAAACATTATTAGAAAAGTCTGAAAAGAAGTATAGAACTATTTTTGAAAAATCATATGATACAGTTTTTTTATTTAAAAATGGATTAATAATTGATTGTAATGATGTGGCTTTAAATGTTTTTGGATATGACAGTAAAAATTCCATGCAAAACATTGGTCTTTCAGTAATATCACCTGTAATCCAACCGAATGGCGAAAACTCACCCAAATTAGCAACTTTACATATAAACAATTTAATTAAAAAAGGAAGTTCTAGGTTTTTGTGGACTCATAAAAAAAGAGATGGAAGCACATTTCCGGCTGAAGTTACTTTAACTCAAATAAATGATGAAGAAGACTCCCCCCTAATTCATGCAGTAGTCATAGATATTTCTGAAAAAGTTAAAAAAGAACAACTTGAAAGCGTTTTATTTAATATTTCTAAAGAAGCACTTTCTATTGATAGTATTGAAGAATTTACTCTTTTTATTAAAAACAAACTACATAAAGTAATCGATACGAGCAATTTTTATATTGGGTTTTTAAATGAAAAAACCAAAATGATAAATGCTCCTTTTATAGTTGATGAAATTGATTTATTAACCGATTTTCCTGCCAAAGGTTCCTTAACGGGTTATGTAATTGATTCTAATAAACCATTATTTTTAAATAGAAAAAAGCATCATGAATTAATTAGTAAGGGTATTGTTAATCTTGTGGGAGAACCTTCTAAGGTTTGGTTGGGAGTTCCGTTAAAATCTAATAACAAAGCATTTGGCGCTATGGTAGTTCAAAGCTATACAAATGAAAATGCATATACTAATAACGATGTCATGTTATTAGAATTTGTTGCCGACCAATTAAGTCTTACAATTGAACGAAAAAAAGCCAATTTAGAACTTAAAAAAGCATTGTTAAAGGCTCAAGAATCCGATAAATTAAAATCGGCTTTTTTAGCAAATATTAGCCATGAAATAAGAACACCAATGAATGGAATTATTGGTTTTTCGGAATTACTTTTAGATTCAAATACTACTAATGAATCAAAAAATCGTTATGCTCAAATAGTAATTAATAGCAGTAAACAATTATTGTCTATTGTTAACGATGTTTTAGATATTTCAAAAATAGAAGCAGGGGTTGTTAAACTTAATTACGAAAGTGTAAATATTAACAAATTATTAGATGATATTTATGAGTTTTTCAAACAAAAATCAATTGAAACTAAGATTGATTTAAATTATTCTAAAGGATTGGATAATTTTAAAAGTAACATTAGTATCGACAAAACGAAACTAAATCAAATATTAAGTAATTTATTATCTAATGCTTTTAAGTTTACAACTGTTGGTGAAATTAGTTTTGGTTATGTGTTTAAGGATAGTTTTTTAGAATTCTTTGTAAAAGATTCTGGAGTTGGAATTGATAAACCGCATCAAGAAAAAATATTTGAAAGATTTACACAGGCTAATCTTGAATTGCAAAAAGAAAATAAAGGAACTGGCTTAGGATTGGCTATTTCCAAAAGGTTTGTCGAACTTTTTAAAGGAGATATTTGGTTAGAATCGAATACGAACGGTACCACAGTATTTTTCACAATTCCATATATTAAACCAAAAACTAAAAGAGTTCAGTCTACATATGTAAGTAATGAAAGTCAAATTTCAAAGTCAGATAAAAATATTACAATTTTAGTTGCTGAAGATGAAGAGTACAATAGGTTGTATTTAAATGAGCTTTTATCAACAAGTAAAATAAATTTAATCGAAGCTATAAATGGTCAAGAAGCAATAGATTTGTTTTCTGAAAATCCAAAAATAAATTTGATATTAATGGATATTAAAATGCCTATTTTAAGTGGTATTGAAGCAATGAAAAAAATTAAAGAGAAAAATAAAGAAATTCCAATTATAGCTTTATCGGCATTTGCTATGGAATCAGATCAAGAACGAGCAATGGAAATGGGTTTTGATCACTACCTTTCTAAGCCAATTGATAAGAAAAAACTATTTGAATTAATTAAAAAATATACTAATTAATATGAGTTCGCTATAAAATAATATTCAAAAAACTAATAAACAAGAGTTTATAAAATATTGTCATTGCGAATTTTGCTTTTTTCAAGTAAAATGCAGCAATC
>Ga0209121_10006094_pt1 | contig 10693 bp, 10 predicted proteins | sample Cruoilmetagenom3_FD_187292 | JGI IMG/M metagenome (GOLD analysis project Ga0209121, IMG submission 187292) | Oil polluted marine microbial communities from Coal Oil Point, Santa Barbara, California, USA - Sample 3 (SPAdes) (version 2) | ecosystem: Environmental > Aquatic > Marine > Oil seeps ...
ATATCGCTGACTACCTGGACTTGACCATCACAATCAGGTCCGGCACCGATGCCAATCGTGGGGATAGCCAGCTTTTGAGTAATTAATTTGGAAAGAGGTGCTGGGATACATTCTAAAACAATGGCAAAAGCGCCAGCCTCCTCCAAAATATGAGCATCATTAAGAAACTTTTTGGCTTCCTCCACCGCCTTTCCCCGTACCTTAAACCCTCCCAATTGATGTATAGATTGTGGAGTAAGCCCAATATGCCCCATAACCGGGATGCCACAGTCCACAAGGCGTCTGACTTTCTCAGCAACGACCTCACCCCCCTCCAACTTCACCGCTTGTGCTCCCCCTTCTTGAATAAACCTCGCAGCATTATGTAAAGCATCGGAGACGCTGATATGATAGCTCATAAACGGCATATCGCCTATTATTAAGGCCTTCTTAGCTCCTCTCATTACAGCTTTGGTATGATGAATCATCTCCTCCATGGTCACCGGGATAGTTGACTCATAGCCCAACATCACCATCCCCAAGCTATCCCCAACCAATATTAAAGGCATACCAGCTTCATCAATCATCTTGGCCGTCACATAGTCATAAGCGGTAAGCATAGGTATTTTTTCTTTCTTTTGCTTCATCTCTTTTATCTCGGTAATAGTAACTCGCATTGTTTCCCCCTAAATATGGTAGTTAGCAGTTAGTAGTCAGGATTTAGCAATCAAAGGTTACCCCTACTGGCTACTGACTTCTGAATTCTTTCCCATTGAGGAACCATAGACAAAGGCTCAATGATTCTGTTTTGATCATCAACACGAACTATGCTTGGGATTATGTTGATTGCCTCATCATCAGGAACCTGGCAATAAGTGAGGATAAGAACTATGTCGCCCTTTGCCACCAGTCTGGCGGCGGCGCCATTGATACCAATAATCCCCGAATTTGCCTCACCTGCGATAGCATAAGTGCTGAACCTGGCCCCATTGTTAACGTTCAGCACCTCCACCCTCTCGAAAGGCAAGATGTCGCTGGCCTCCATCAGAGCCCTGTCAATAGTGATACTGCCTTCGTAATCTAAATCGACCTGAGTAACCCGGGCTCGGTGGATTTTACTCTTCATCATAGTTCTCATTTTCTACCCCCCTAAGCTTGAAGTTTTTTTGATTACTTTCTTTGAAAAGAAAGTAAGGCTTTCATCTCTTCTGCCTTCTGTTCATTAACCTTGCCTTTAGCTAAAGCAATAGGAATAGTCTGAAGCCCCAGCTCCTTATAGGTAGTGAGCAAAGAGGGACTCCTGGCCTCAAGAGCGCTCAAGTGCTTCACTATAGTGCCTGAATCCCCGCGGGCAACAGGACCGGTGAGGCAGTCAGGTAAGCCGATATTGTCAATATTGTTTATCGTTCCTTTGAGCAAAGGCAGTAAGGCTCTGGTCGCCTCCTTCGCCGATACCCCTAAGTCCAGCCACAAGTCCAGAGCCAACTTAACCAAGGTCACAAGATAATTACAAGCGAAAACGGCTGCTGCGTGATACAGCACCTTGTCCCCTGGTTTAAGTTCCACCCAGTTGCTGTTCAGGAGCAGAGTCAACTCCTTCAGTGTTGATAATAGAGGCTCTTCAGCTTCCAGGGCAAAGGTAGAGCCAGGCAAGTTTTTTATGGCCTGATCAACATCGGCAAAAGTCTGCAATGGGTGAAAGGAGCCAACAGCAGCTCCAAGTTTTCTTGCTGGTTCCAGAATATCCGTGGAATGAGCGCCACTGCAATGCACGACGTTCTGTCCTTCCTGCCACTGAACCTCGTCGCATACCTGGGCTATAACATCGTCAGGAGTAGTAATGAAGACCAGCTCAGCAGCATCTGCCACCTCCTGAGCTGTATGGCAAACCTGGCAATTTGGCACCAGCCTTGCTAGCTTCTGTGCCGAGGATAAAGTTCGGCTGGATACAGTTACCACCAGGCATTCATTTTGAGAAAACCTTACTGCCAGAGCAGTGCCTGTCGTTCCAGCGCCAATAAATCCTATCTTTACCATCCGTTTACATCCTCAGCCGCTGGCACACCAGAATTCCTGGACCATCCATTATAGTTCCACACATCACCATAAATTAAAAAACCCTCCCGGTATAACCGAGAGGGTTATCACGACAACACTACTTGTCCGTCTCGGTCACCGCCGATCCAAGCGGACTTTCAACTAACCAGTGCCCTAGCTCACTGCCTCAAGAGTCAATGGCTATTTTATATGATAGTAAATCCGTATTATTTTGTCAATAGTAATGTTGCCGAGAAACTAGAGTGTCACCTTTTACCTTCAAGCTAACACTTGTGTTGACATGATTGTGTGCGCTGGATATAATCCTTTCTGGAACGGAATATAAGTTATGAAAACGAAATCATCCCCAGACCCAGACCATAAACGGCAACAGATTGCTATTTTCGTTCGAGGGTGGTGGGGCTTGCTCTAGTGTAAGTCTTTGATGGAGACCTGTGTGCCCCACGTCCCACCGGACGTGGGGCTTTTGTTTGTCGTGATATGGCCGAAGATTTTCCTCGGAGGCTGCCATTGGAAGATTTGAATGAAGACACATTCAAGGAGTTGCTGGAAAACAAGCAATACAGGGAGTTGCGAGAGAGGCTAGCGGACTCAGAACCCACACATATTGCTGACCTCCTGGCTAGCATACCCAAAGACGAAGCAGTGATAGCATTTCGCCTCCTCCCCAAGAGTCTTGCCGTTTCTGTTTTCGACGATATGGATGGAGCATTTCAGAACCAGCTGCTTGAGGCGTTCAGTGACCAGGCAGCGAGGAATTTCCTTGAAGCAATGCCACCTGATGACCGGGCAGAGTTGCTGGACGAGGTACCCGCCAAGGTAGCCCGCAGATTGTTACAGATACTCTCGCCTGACCAGCACCGTGTCACCCTGCAGTTGCTGGGCTATGATGAAGAAACGGCCGGGCGTGAGATGACTCCCCTATTTGTAGACCTGCACAGCGATATGACTGTGGCACAGGCTTTGGAAAGAGTTCGACAGCTGGCCATTACGCGGGAGACTGTGTATGAGTGCTACGTTATGGACCGCCGTCGCTATCTTATAGGCACTGTTTCGCTCAAAGACCTCGTCATCGCTGACCCAGATGCCAAGGTAAACGATATCATGAAACCAGACCCACCCTTTGTCTCCACCCACACCGACCGCGAGGAAGTAGCCAGGGAACTTCGGGAACATGACCTGCTGGCAATCCCCGTGGTGGATGCAGAACAGCGTCTCGTCGGCACCATCACTTATGATGATGTGGCGGATATCATGGAGCGAGAGGCCACCGAAGATATCTATCGCTTTGGTGCAGTACCGGGTACGGAGCGAGGTTACTTTGCCAGCCGTATTTTCAGCGTTGTCCGGCGCCGGACCCCATGGCTCTTCCTGCTTATCGCGGTCAGCATGGTTATTGCCCCTATTATTCTTGAGCAAGAAGATTTGCTTACCGGTGAGCTATTGATACTGACTGCCTTCATCCCTTTGGTGATTGCCACCGGCGGGAATGTAGGAGCGCAATCGGCCACAGTCGTTATTCGCGGGCTGGCTACCGGGGAGGTTAACCCGAGACGGGCTCTCGCCATAGTCTTGCGGGAAGTTGGTATAGGCGCTATCATGGGCGTTGCCCTCGGCACGGTTGCCCTGGGCTTGGTTTATGCGTTCGGCCGAAACCTGGAGGCAGCCAGCGTGGTGGGCATGACCCTGGTGGGCATCTCAGTAATGGCAACCTTGGTAGGCGGAGCCTTACCATTTATTTTTCGCCTGCTCAAGATTGACCCGGCTCTGGTATCCGCCCCTTTAGTAACTACGGTTATGGATATATTTGGCGTGGCGCTTTACTTCGGGATTGCGCGGATGGTACTGGGATTGTAATGAGTCTACCGGGGCAAAATAAAGAAGTTTATGGGTAAAGTGAAATTCGAAATGACGAATAGATTTGTCGAAGGTACGAGGAGAAAGTCAGGAATGAAGCGATTACGGAAGCTGCGAGCATCGATCGCCGAGAGGGGACTAGAAGCTCTCTTGATTTATCAGCCAGAGAACCTCCTCTACCTCTCTGGATTTACCGGCTCCTCCGGATGGCTACTTATTTCAGAAAAGAATGCCATTTTGGCAACTGACTTTCGTTATGTTGAGCAAGCTAAGGAAGAGTCGCCATATTTTAAAATTATCCAGATTAAGCGAGAGTTCCGTGACTGGCTTCCTGGTTTGGTCTCTGATTTGGGGTGGCACAAATTAGGCTTCGAGGCAAATTCTATTTCTTATGATGGTTATCACAAACTCAGCGAGGCAATAAAGAACAGGCAGGTTAGCCTTGAGCTTGTTCCCACCACTGGCATAGTAGACCAGCTTCGCTCCATAAAAGAGCCCGAAGAACTACAGTTCATTACAAAAGCAGTAGCGCTAACCGATGCCGTCTTCGAACAGGCAAAGTTAATAATTCATCCTGGCATAACGGAAAAGGAGACAGCGTGGGAGATAGAAAAATTCCTTCGCCAGGAAGGCAGTGAAGGGATGCCCTTTGAAATCATCGTGGCTTCAGGTTCAAATTCAGCTTTGCCCCATGCTCGACCTACGGAAAAAATAATTTGCTCTGGCGAACCAGTGTTGATTGACATGGGGGCCAAAATTGACGGTTATTGCAGCGATTTCAGTCGCACTTTAGTTTTGGGTAAAGCAGACAAATCCCTACATGAAATTTATAATATAGTTCTCAAAGCACAGATCACTGCCATAGAGAGAGTTGAATCAGGTATGGATGCTTCGAAGGCAGACCGATTGGCTCGAAGCGTTGTTGAACAAGCCGGCTATGGAGATGCCTTTGGACATGGTCTAGGACATGGTGTTGGGCTAGCGGTGCACGAATTTCCCTCTCTTGGTCCCAGCTCGTCTGATTCACTTGCAGATGGCATGGTTTTTACCATAGAACCAGGAATTTACCTTGCTGGACAAGGTGGTGTTAGGATTGAAGATATGGTAGTTTTGGAAAATGGCAAGGCCAGAGTGCTTAGCAAGTCAAAGAGGGATTTGTTATTCTGACAAGGAGCGAAAAAGTCAGAGTGACAATTCACTATCAATAAACACGGAGGTTGATAAATGATTGATGCCGGGGAATTGAGAAAGGGAGCTGCTATAGAGCTAGATGGCGAAATATACCAAATCCTGGAATACCAACACGTTAAGATGCAACAAAGGCAGCCTGTAGTTAAGTTGAAACTTCGTGATGTTCGTAGTGGAAATGCTACCGAGCGGAATTTCCAATCCGGCGACAAAGTTACAACAGTATTTCTGGAGCATCGACCGGTCCAGTACCTTTATAGCGACGGCGACCTCTATTACTTCATGGATAACGAAAGTTACGAGCAGATTATGTTAACTTATGCTCAGATAGAAGAGAGTACAAATTATCTAAAAGAGGGGCTGATGCTAGAGATTTTAACCTGCAAGGGGGATACAGTAGCGATAGAGCTACCGACTTCGGTAGAGCTTCAGGTTACGGAAACAGAGCCGGGCTTCAAGGGGGATAGGGCCACCGCAGGCACCAAAGCAGCCAAGCTAGAAACGGGAGCAACCACACAGGTTCCTCTTTTCATTAATACAGGTGACATTATCAAAGTCAATACACGCACCGGGGAATATGTAGAGAAGGCTGGCTAACATCACTTGGTTCGCCTTTTCCTTAGCAGCAATGATGGCTCCTCTCCCTAAAAGTTATAACGCACTGAGGCTAAACGAATTTAACTGCAAATTTTAAGAAATCTGGTATAATCAGTTAACAGGCGAAAGGGACAGATTCTTCGGTCGCTCAGAATGACCGATAGGCAACAACAAGACGGGCAAACTAATTGATAAAAGCTGATTTACATATTCATACCTGCTATTCTATGGATTGCCTCTCACCTTTGGAGCAAATAGTCGAGCGATGCCTCGAGCTAGGCATAAATTGTATAGCTGTAGCTGACCACAACACCATTACTGGCGCCTTAAAGTTAAGGGAAATTGCCCCATTTAAAGTAATCATTGCTGAGGAGGTCTTAACACCTATGGGTGAAATAATGGGGCTCTTTCTTAGTGAGGCAGTTCCCCGGGGATTGTCTCCCCAGGAAACAATATCTCGAATCCGAAGCCAAGGCGGTCTAGTGGGCATTCCCCACCCCTTTGGCCGATCGCTGCCCTGGAATGTTAACCCTCTAACCTCGACGGAGATTTTATCCCAGGTCGATATTATTGAGACTTTTAATTCTCGTACGCCATTTTCTAATAGCAACGCCAAAGCAAGGAAACTAGCCAAAGAGCATGGAAAGGCTGCCAGCGCTGGCAGCGACGCCCATACTTTAGGCGAAATTGGCCGAGCATATGTGGAAATGCCCGAATTCGATGGACCTGACGATTTCCTAAATTCCTTAGCTCAGGGCAAAATATTCGGGCAAAAATCTAGCTATTTGGCTCATTTTGCTAGCACGTGGGCCAAGATAAGGAAACATATACGTGGAGACTCCTCGCGGAGTTTACCCTGAGCGCTAAGAGATTGCTTCACTTCGCCCGCGATGATAAAAAGCGAAGGGCTCAAAATGACATACGTGAGGAGGGTAAAACGGACTCTTGCTGAACATTGGTTGGTTTTCTACAGGGAGAGATGAAGCTGCACGACAGCTTTTACAAGCTGTGCAGGATAAGATCCACAGGGGCGACATTGATGGAAAGATTAGCTTCGTGTTTAGCAACCGAGAACCTGGCGAGGCGAATGAAAGCGACCTGTTCTTTGAGCTTGTTCGGAGTTATGACATTCCTCTTGTCTGTTTATCTTACAAAAAGTTCAAGACTGCTAAAGATGAAGAGGCTTTGGGTATCAAGAAAGAATGGCGTATCGCATACGATAGAGAGGTAAACAAAAAGATTGCACCATTTGCTCCCGACCTTTGTGTTCTTGCTGGCTATATGCTCATCGTGAGTAAAGAGCTATGCCAGAAATACGATATGATTAACCTTCATCCTGCACCTCCCGGTGGCCCTACAGGTAGCTGGCAGGAGGTAATTTGGACATTGATACAAAATGAAGCTGACACAGCCGGAGCAATGATACATTTGGCCACCCCTGAACTGGATAGAGGACCAGTAGTTAGCTACTGCCTCTTCTCTATTAAGGGTGGTCCTTTCGCTGAATATTGGCGGAAGGGCGACAAAGATATGCTGTTTCGGCTTATTCGACAGCACGAACTTGCTAGAGAGTTTCCCCTTATCATCTTGACATTACAAGATCTGAGCCGGGGCGAGGTTGATATAAAGGACAGGAGAGTAATCGATGCTCAAGGAAAGCCAGTCGGTGGCTACAATATTAGTGGCAGAATAGATGAGGAGGTGAAGAAAAATTTGAGATGAAGTTGATTTGCTTTGACCTCGAGGGCCCTTTAGCTCCCCAAGATAATGCCTATGAACTGATGAAGTCATTCCCCCGTGGCGGCAAGATTTTCGAAGTCATCACCCGTTATGATGATCTGCTGACTTTAGAAGGTCGGCCTGACTACGAGCCGGGAGACACACTTGCTCTCATCACTCCTTTCCTTGCTTATCACGGAATAGAAGAGGAACAAATCGCTTCTATGGGGCAGAAAGCTGGGTTAACCCCAGGGGCAACTGAATTAATCTCCGAACTTAAATCTCGCGGGTGGGACATATTTTGTATTAGTACTAGTTACAAACAATATGCCTCCCCCATCACACAGAGACTGGGCATACCCAGTGAGAATGTAGCTTGCACTTCTTTTCCCCTAGCGCAGATTCGCCAACTATTAAGCCAGGATGAATTTGCCTTACTGGAGCAAACAGAACACGAAATTGTGAATCTTAATCCTTTTACTGACGATACTAGAATAAGGGAATATCTGGACTATTTTTATGGGCAGAAATTGCCTCAAACAAGTTCGGGAAGAATTATAGGCCAGGTGAAACCAGTAGGGGGGAGGCGCAAGGTAGAGGCACTGGAGAACTTTAGCACCAGGATGGGAAAACCGCTTTCTCGTTGGACGGTGGTAGGGGATAGCATCACAGATTTCAAAATGCTTCGGGCTGTAAACAAAGCAGGTGGCTTAGCCATTGCTTTCAATGCTAATGAGTACGCCTTGCCCTATTCCACTCTGGGTCTGGCATCGGTAAGTTTATATGATTTGTGGGTGGTTCTGGAAACCTGGGAGAAAGGTGGCCGCCAGGTTGTTGAAAGAGTAGTCAAAGAGAGGGAGAAAGCTGGAGGATGCGGCGATAGAGAGCATTTTCACTGGCTAACTGAAGAAAAGGATATAGCTACTCCGCTGGAAATCCATAAAAGAATCCGACATCTGGTTAGAGAGGAGGCTGCCAAACTGGGCTAATTACAGATCACTTACTCTCGCCTTCCCGTCTCACGGAAGACCCACACGAAGGTAATAATAGCGATTATAGAAACGACGATGATGGTAATCAAGCCCGCTTTGCCCAGCCCACCGAATACTTCACCTGCGGCATAAACTATAGCACTTGCCTCCAACCAGTCTGGCATTCCCGCTATCATCTTAACCAGTTAAAACTAAAATTCGCCTCAGCCCTTACAGACAGCGCCATGGGGGAAGGTTAACCTGACCCAGACCCCGGCTGCTGTTAACTGTAGTGCATCCACTTTATTTCTTGGCTGGCTTGCTAAGTATTTCATCTACAATGCCGTATTCCACTGCTTGTTCAGCGCTAAGATAAAAGTCCCTGTCGGTGTCGTGGGCAATCTTCTCTACCGGCTGACCTGTGTGATTAGCTATAATGTTACGTATCATTTCCTGCATCCTCATGATTTCTCTGGCAGCAATTTCAACATCCGCCGCCTGCCCTTGAGCACCACCAACTGCCTGGTGCAGATGTATAGTCGAATTGGGTAAAGCGAACCGTTTGCCTTTAGTTCCAGCGCAAAGAAGCAAGGTGCCCATGCTAGCTGCTAAGCCAATACAAATGGTGGATATAGGGCAGCGAAGAATCTGCATAGTATCGTAGATGGCTAAGCCAGCGCTGATAATGCCACCGGGGCAATGAATATAAAGGTTTATATCCTTTTCCGGGTCTTCTCTCTCTAAGTAGAGGAGCTGAGCAATAATAAGATTGGCTATCTGGTCGTTGATCGGCGTGCCCAAAAAAACGATTCTCTCCCTGAGCAAGAGGGAATATATGTCGAAAATACGTTCACCCCGAGCACCAGTCTCGGTCACTGTAGGAATTATCACTTGAGATATTGTTTCCATCATTCCCCCTTTGTCGTATTCTCAATATTGCCAATGGCTATTTGTAATAATCGGTCCATCGTCTTCTGAGTACGCAGAGATTGTTCAATTGATTGCCTAACTTGGGGCAATGAGAAGAACTGCCTTGCTTTTTCCTTATCCTCAGCATCATTGGTAATCTCATCTACCTTATTATCTACCTCTGCAGAACTAATTTCAATCTTTTCCTCTTCAGCTAATTTCCCCAAGACAAGACCCTGGATAAGTCGCTTTTTCGCTATGGGACGCAGTTCTTGTTTAAGTTCCTCTTCTGTTTTACTAGTCTTCTTCAGGTAATCCGCTAGCTCTCTAAAGCCCAGGCGCTGTGCCTCGTCCCTAAGAAGTCCGGTAATTTCCTCGTCCTCCAAAATAGGGGGATAGTTTACCTCGCTGATTTCCACCAGAGCGTCAAGCGCCTTTTGCTTCGACTCCAAGCGATTCTTGGCCTCAGCTTTGGCTCTTAAATCAGCAGCCACCTTCTTCCTCATATCCGCCAGGTTATCATAGCCGACACTCTGAGCCAATTCATCATCAAGCTCTGGCAACTGTTTCTCCTTTATTTCGCTAACAGTGACTTTGAAAGTGCCTTCCTTGCCACACATTTCTTTAATGGGGTAGTCATCAGGAACAGTCAAGCTGAAGGTCATTTCTTTATTTTTCTCAGCGCCCTGCAAATGCGAGGCAAATCCAGGCACAGGTGAACTCGAATCCTTATCCACCTCATATAATACGCCTTTATGATTTAACCAGGGTTTCCCGTCCACATTAGCTTCGATGTCTATAGTAACTAAATCACCCAGCTCAACAGGGCGGCCTACAGGCACCCACGCCCCTTGCCTTTCCCGGAACTCTTCCATGGCAGCAGTAACTTCTTTCTTGGCGATTTTTATTACGGGGCCGGGCTCCACCCTTATGCTATGGTAATCGCCAAGCTTAATTTCAGGTTTGAGAGACACTATGGCTTTGAAAACCAACGGCTCAGTTTGAATAATTTCTATTTCTGATCTGGCGATGGGTTCGATTTCCTGAGACTCGATCGCCTGTTTATAAAGCTGTGGTATAAGACGCTCCAATGCCTCTTCCAACAAATTCTTCTTTCCTATGTGCTGCACTAGAACAGCTCGCGGTGCTTTTCCCTTGCGGAAACCAGGTATAGATACCTCATTAACTAAATGATGATAAGCCTCGTCCAGTGATTTATCCAATTCGCTGGCTTCAGCCTCAATAGTAAGGGCTGTCTGGCAATTCCCCAAATTTTCTGTGCTTACTTTCACGTCTCATTCCTTGTCATTGTGGGTGAAGAACCTCGTGCTTTAGCTTAAGGTTTAGCTCGTCAAGCTGATGCTTATTAACATATGAGGGGCTGTCCAGCATCATATCAACGGCGTTCTGATTTT
>Ga0209121_10006095_pt1 | contig 10693 bp, 10 predicted proteins | sample Cruoilmetagenom3_FD_187292 | JGI IMG/M metagenome (GOLD analysis project Ga0209121, IMG submission 187292) | Oil polluted marine microbial communities from Coal Oil Point, Santa Barbara, California, USA - Sample 3 (SPAdes) (version 2) | ecosystem: Environmental > Aquatic > Marine > Oil seeps ...
GAAGTCCCAACTTATTTTTTGCTGGGACGACGACATGGTCCCTGAAGCGATAGTGGAACGGAAAGCGATCTCAGAAAGATGCCGGGGTGGAACCCAACCTACATCTGACTACATCAGAACATTATCCCCAGAATGATTCCCATAACCCCTGCGCTGAGTGTGCATGCGGTATTGACCCAATCATTATTTAACCAGGGTAGACCGCGCTTTCGAATGGTGGAAGTCCCACAAGTATGAACTGGATGACGCTCCGTTTCCTTTCGGCAGGCTGGGCACGTGTAGATCACCTGGATCGTTGCACCTAACATAGAATCCACAAACGCCCCCATGAACCCGCTGATGGTGATGAGCAGAAACTGCTGCCACAAGTTAAGCCTGACTGGAGGTGCTAAACCAGCCCTGCTGCACAATACAGCTATGCCTGCCACAAGGGCTGACCCGCAAAGCGCTGCCAGCGACCCCACCAGGCTGACCCCGCCAGAGGTGCCTTTGGATACACGCCTGAGATTAGTCACCAACACCGTTTGGTGTGAATTTAGTACACCCAATTCTGTCGCCCAGGTATCCGCATTGGCAGCCCCAAAGCTGGCAGCAAACCCCAACCATGTTACAGGCAGCAGGGGACTTTCGGGGATGAAATGACACAGGATGAAATATACCAGCACCAATATGCCGCCAACCCCACCGTTAGCCGCTACCTGGCCGGCATCCCTCCTGGAGCCCTTGGCAAAATATTCTTCCACCACTGACTTGCGAATATGGAATAACTTTGATATCACACTTGCAGAGATGAAAAAAGTCAACAGGACCAAGGCCCAGCTCACCCCGCCCAAACCAATCACACCTGTACCCAGAATGCCTGCGGCTAATCCACCGCTGCGGTCAAGCACACCAGCCCGATAAGCCAGGTAAGAAATGATTGTTGCGATTGCTAGACCAATGAAAAACTTTGTCATAATTAATACCTGAACGAAGTTCTCATATTCCATAACCCAGAATCTCGCAGGGAGAATAAATAAATCAAAAAATTAATATTAGACTTCCGACCAGGAGCAAGGCTGCGATCAACACCCCATTGCCCCACAACATATATGCTGCGATTCGATAATTACTTCCCTGACGATAAAGAAGGGTCCCAAATACTATATTAATAATCCAAATAAGGCCGTCAAGAACAGGCAGCAGCAGCAGCCTTTCCGCCGGTGCATCACCGCCAGATCCCGTCCAGGCAACCGTCTCAAGACCCGGTACCGTGAAGGCAACCGTTACAAGGAGAATTAACCCAACCCCAAACCCCAGCAGGATCAAAAGGCGCGCCAGGCGATCTTCCCACACCCTTCCGATGAGCACCTGAGGATAGACGGATTGCGCTTCAAGAGGGGTCAGGCTGCCCAACTCGACGATCTGCTGAAACTTAGCCAGAAATGCGTTCGCTTTCACAGGGGAGATTGCGTATACTTTCTCTGGGGTTGCCACCAGGATCATGTGCGCTCTATCAGCTGCAATAAATTCAACCAGCCCCAATTCGGGGACTCGCCGTGTGCCCAGGATAGCTCCAGGCCACTTCAACCAGGGTGTTGGCAGACGGAATCCCAGTTCATTCGCCGGTCGCATCCACTCAACCGCTCCTAAAGGAATGTCCTCATGCCGTAATCCCCACCGGATCCTAAGTCCATCACGACGCAATTCATACATCGCGTTGACCAGCGCATAGAAGCGATAAACAAGCAGAGGTAAGGGAGATAAGATCACCAAGGCAATTAGCATATTCAGCAAGAATCCCAACCCGGATGGTTCCTGCGTAGCTAAGAAAAAGAAATACACACCCACAGCAGTCAATACCAGGATCAATCCCCCCTGAAAGAGAAGACCTGAGCGGCGTTGTGGGTGAAATTCAGTTTCCATTAGATTCGATTGAGTATCATGCTTGCTTTGTCGCTGCAATCAAGGCTTCAGCGATCTTCTGGCACACGGTTACGACTGCTTCTTCGCCCATCGTACCCGAGAAAGGCAGCGCCAGGCTGCGATTACCCAGGTCTTCTGTGACCGGGTAGTCACCACGCTGATAACCAAACATATCCATCATATATGGCTGCAAATGGATTGGAGCAAAGTACGGCCGGACGGGAACCCCTTTTCCCTTAAGGATCTGGGCCAAGCGATCTCGATCAATCGACTCTGCCACCCGGATGACATAGACAAACCAGCTCACACGGGTAGTGTTTTCCACTAACTGCGGAGGTGTTACACCTTCAACCTCAGCCAGGTGCTTTTCATACCAGTCCGCTACTTTCGCACGTTGCTGCAGCAGGGTTTCTAAACGATTCATTTGTGACAGGCCTAATGCCGCGCTCATCTCATCCAAACGGTAGTTGTAACCCAGGTGCGTATGTTGCAGCCATGTATCCCCGGGCGCGCGCCCCTGATTGCGCAATGCCCGCATAAATTCAGCAGCCTTGTCGTCATCTGTTACGATCATGCCGCCCTCTCCAGTGGTGATCTGTTTGTTTGGATAAAATGCAAACACACCGTAATCCCCTAAGGTTCCAGCCAGGAGTCCTTTATATTCCCCACCCAATGCCTCACATGAGTCCTCGATCACTGCCAGGTCATACTGGTTGGCAATGCGATTAATTGGGTCATAATCAGCGGGCTGCCCAAACACATCGACGGGCAAGATCGCTTTGACAGGCTTCAATGCGCCTTCGTTCACGGGTGGCAGCCTGCGCGGCAGCCAGCGCTGGGCAGCCTCGCCGCCCCTTTTCAAGTCCATCACTGCCTTTTCAAGTAATTCGGGGTCGATATTGCCGGTGACCGGGTCAACATCCACCAATAAAGGCACTGCCTTTTCAAAAAGGATCACATTGGTAGAAGAAACAAAGGAAAATGGTGTGGTCACCACGATATCCCCCACACCAATATGGGCAGCGCGCACGCACAAATGCAGCCCGGCAGTGCCGGAGTTGACACCAATGGCATTTTTAACACCCGTTAACTCGCAAAACGCGCTCTCAAAAGCATCAAGCTTTGGCCCCATGGAGAGATTTGGGGTCATAACGACATCCAACACCGCCTGGCGGTCAGCGTCAGTGAGATCGGGGGATGACATGCGAATTTTCATAGGACCTTCCAAGGTTGTATACGATTGTAATAAAGGAAACTATATTTTTTTCGATCCAAATTACATCTAATCAGCACTCAATATTATAACGGTTAATACAAGACCCCGGGAAGTGTTGACGCCCGGGGCTCAAGCCTACTTTTTTATTGTATTTTGAGTCTTATACTGCTTCCTTAGCCTTATATTCCGCCCCTTTATGCAGGGCTGCTTTATTCCCAGCAAGGAACTTCTTATGACGCTCGGGTAAGTGTCCCTCCAGAGCAGTTTCAACGGCTTCTATAGAAAGCAGGTCCAAATTCGCCAAGAGCGCACCCAGCATAACCATATTGACTGAACGTTTACTACCTAGGGCTTCAGCAATGTCGTTGGCGGGAATGCTGACGACCTTGATGTCCTTCCGCTCGACCTTGCGGTTGACCATCGAGGTGTTCACCACCAGGGTGCCGCCTTTTTCAACCAGGGGTTCATATTTATCCAGGGAAGGCAGGTTCATGGCGATCACCGCAGTTGGGTTCTTAACAAAGGGAGACCCAATCTCCTCATCGGAAATGACCACGGTGCAATTGGCAGTACCACCGCGCATCTCTGGACCATATGATGGGATCCACGTGACCGCTTTACCCTCATCCATGCCGGTATAGGCCAAAAGCTGACCCGCAAATAGAACACCCTGACCGCCGAAACCAGAAACAATCACTTCTTGTTGCATATCTGTTTCTCCCTAAAACTTAAGATCCGCTACAGCGGATGAAACTTTATAATCACCGAGTGGGAAGACAGGCATCATACGTTCTTCAATCCACTCCCTCGCTTCTACCGGGGTCATGCCCCAGTTGGTGGGACAGGTGGACAGCAGTTCGACCAGGGAAAAGCCCAGACCGTGCTTCTGCACTTCAAAAGCGGTGCGTATGGCTTTTTTCGCACGCCTAATCTCCCGCGCGTTATGCATGCTTCTCCGAACGACATAAACTGCACCCCCCAGCGTAGCGAGAAGTTCTGCTGTCTGGATCGGGTAACCCTGTCGGCTGACTTCCCGCCCTGTTGGTGAAGAACTCGTCACCTGACCGGGAATGGTCGTTGGGGCCATCTGGCCGCCCGTCATGCCATAATTGGCATTGTTTATGAAGATCACGGTGATCTTCTCACCACGAGAAGCAGCGCCAACGATCTCGCCCATACCAATAGATGCCAAATCACCGTCACCTTGATAAGTAAATACAGTGCAATCCGGTAATACCCGTTTGATCCCGGTTGCCATAGCTGGTGCCCGTCCGTGGGAAGCTTCTACAAAGTCAATATTGAAGTAATTATAGGCAAACACCGAACAGCCGACCGAAGCCACGCCAATGGTGTTCTCCACCTCATTCATTTCTTCCAGAACTTCACCCACCAGCCGATGCGCCACACCATGGGTACATCCAGGGCAGTAGTGCGTAACCTGAGGGTCAAGGACGCTTGGGCGCTTATATACAATCTTGGTAGGAACATCTGCAATAACCATTCGTCTCTCCTTATCCTATCGCTGCTGCTAATCGGGACAACCATCGATCACGTGGGTGACCTTCGGTGGTGATGGGTTCTTCAACAAGACGTTCGATCTCGGTCAGGACTTCATCAGGGAAGGGAACCACACCGCCCATGCGTCCATAAAATTCTACGGGCTTCCGGCCACGCACAACCAACCGCACATCTTCAAGCATTTGACCGGAATTCATTTCAACCACTAAAAAGGCTTTAACGTTCTGCGTCAGATTATCCAACACATCCTTTGGGAAAGGTGCAACTGTGATTGGTCTTAAAAGACCCACTTTGATACCCTTATCTCGAGCTGCGCGGACGGCTGACAGCGAAATCCGTCCAGCAGTCCCAAAACCAACCACCACGAATTCTGCATCATCAAGGTAATAGCTCTTATACCGCACCTCGTTTTCCTCGATGGCTTGCCAACGTTTCATCAATCGCAGATTCATGACCTCTTGCGCGGGTGGATCCAGGTTGATGGAAGTGAGCACGCGCTTTTCACCACCATGGGTGCCACGCACCGCCCAATCAGGTGTCTCAGTCTTGAGCGGCTGCATGGGGGGAAGTTCGGCTGGTTCCATCATTTGACCAATACTGCCATCCAGCAAGACCGCAACGATGTTGCGATATTTTTCAGCCAGGTCAAAGGACAGAACTGTCAGATCAATGGCTTCCTGCACACTGGCAGGGGCAAGGACGAGCATGTGATAATCACCGTGACCACCACCGTGCACAATTTGGTTATAATCACCCTGAGCGGGGGCAATATTTCCTAGACCAGGACCACCGCGGACCACATCCACCAATACTGCGGGTACCTCTGTTCCTGCAATGTAGGACAAACCCTCCATCATCAGGCTGACTCCCGGGCTGGAGGAAGAGGTCATCACACGCTTGCCTGTACAGGCTACGCCATAGACCATATTGATCGCCCCCAGCTCGCTCTCAGCCTGAACAAAAGGTCGCCCAAGCTCAGGCATACGTGCAGAGAGGTGCTCCAGTAATTCCGTTTGAGGGGTAATGGGATAACCAAAATAAGCTTGAAGCCCAGCTCGTATCGCTGCCTCTGCAATAGCAATGTTGCCTTTTATCATCTCTTTTGCCATATCACACCTCTGCCTTTTGCTTGATATAACGATAAACAGTAATCGCAGCATCGGGGCAAACGATTGCACAAATTCCACAGCCTGTGCAAGCTTCAGGATTCACCATATGCGCAGGATGATACCCTTTAGGTGTCAGACGATCCATATCCAGCGCCAGCACACCATACGGACAATCTGTCACACACAGTTCGCAAGCTTTACAATATAACTCGTTGACTTCGATATAACCCTTTGCGGGCATAAACGAACCTCCTTAATATAGTTCACAAGTTTTATTAATGGCAAGTCCTGAACAATCATGAGGTGAACTCTTTCAGAACATCCATATAAAGTATACTCCAATATTCCTCGTGCCTAATCGCTTGATGTGATCAAACATATTAATTTTCTTTCATAATGCGTGCTATAAAAATATCGCCCCTAAATGGTAAAATCTAGAGGACGATAATATCGACAGGAGTGATCTATGCCAGAAGCTGTGATTGTTGATGCGTTGCGAACCCCCATTGGCAACCTGGGAGGTGCACTTTCTACAGTGCGCCCCGATGACCTGGCTGCTTTGATCATCCAGGCTTTGGTAAAGCGGGTTGATCTTGATCCAAATTTGATTGAAGAAGTTTACCTGGGATGTGCCAACCAGGCCGGTGAAGATAACCGCAACATAGCCCGCATGGCGCTCCTGCTGGCAGGTTTCCCCGTTTCCGTGCCAGGTGTAACCTTTAACCGCTTATGTGCTTCAGGGCTGACTGCGTTAAATACAGCTGCTCGCTCCATCCGCACTGGCGACGGTGACGTGTTCATCGCTGGCGGCGTTGAAAACATGAGCCGCTCACCATATGTCCTGCCTAAGCCAGCTCGTTTGGTTGGGAATTTAACAGCCTACGACACCACGTTGGGCTGGCGCTTAGTCAACCCTCGTATGGAACAAAAATACGGCGTTGATCCAATGGGTATGACAGCTGAAAATATCGCTGAAATGACCGGCATCAGCCGGGAAGCGCAAGACCACTTTGCGCTGGCCAGTCATCAACGGGCAGTGGCGGCAATCGACAGCGGCAAGTTTGCTGAAGAGATCCTGCCTGTCCCGGTACCCCAGCGCAAGGGTGATCCCCTGATTTTCGACACTGATGAACGTCCCCGTCGGAACACCACGCTTGAAGCACTCAGCCGCTTACGCCCGGCATTCAAACAAGGCGGCTCGGTCACTGCAGGCAACAGCTCTGGTTTGAATGATGGCGCAGCAGCGTTGGTTGTGATGAGTGCCTTAAAAGCTAAAGCACTCGATGTCAAACCAATGGCCCGCATCGTGAGTATGGCTGCGGCAGGTGTACCGCCCAGAACGATGGGCCTGGGGCCAATCCCCGCTACAAAAAAAGCCCTGGACAGAGCAGGACTTGATATTGGGGATATTCAACTGATTGAGCTCAATGAAGCCTTCGCTGTGCAGGCTCTTGCTGTAATTGATGGACTGGGATTAGCCCACGAGATCACGAATGTCAACGGTGGCGCAGTGGCTTTGGGACATCCCCTGGGATGCTCTGGGGCACGGATCATGACCACGCTTTTGTATGAAATGCGCCGCCGAGCTCCTTCAGCCAAAAAACCTTTCTATGGGCTGGCAACCCTCTGTGTGGGAGTCGGCCAGGGTGAAAGCACTATTGTGGAATGGATCGGTTAGAAGAACCTCCATCCCTTAAGACTCAGTGTCCCCACCTAACACATTGACCAACAGCGTCTGGATACGCCCCACCATGCTGACCGGGTCCGGGTGCAATCCCTCAATCAACAGCGCATTCTCATAAATTTGCTCAGCAATCAAATCAAACCGCGCGTCATCTTTGGGTAGATCAGCCAATCCCTGGATAATTTTGTGATTGGGATTGAGTTCTAAAACCTTTTTAGGCAGCTCAAATTGCCTGTCCATCATCTGGTAAACACGCTGCACTGATTGGTCTGGTGCTCCTTCCGGATCAACCAATCGCGCTGGTGAATCAGAAAGGCGGGTGGTTGTGCGCACTTCGCTGACCTGATCACCCAGGACAGATTTGAATCGCTCAACCAGGCTGGTAACAGCGCTTTGATCCATGACTGTCTTTTTATCCGTTATTTCTGCTGCAGTCTCGTCCACAGGCGGTTCAGCTTCAGCAATATTCACCAGTGGGTGTTCCTCAAATGTTTTTAATTGCATCAGCATAAAGGGATCAACTGGCTCAGCCAGTACCAAAACTTCAATATCTGCCTTTCGGAATGCATCCATATGCGGGCTGAAACGGACTGCGCCCGGATCTTCTCCCAAAAAATAATAAATTTGTTTTTGATCTGGCGTCGCCCTTTCGAGATAAACGGACAATGAGGACCAACCCGTCAAATCCTTATCCGTGTGAAACCGCAGCAGTGGGAACAATTTCTCAGTGTGCTCTTGCTCAATCGCCACACCTTCTTTCAGGTGAGCACCATATATTTCCCAAAATTTTTCATAGTCCTCCAGGGATTTCTCGCTAAGTACAGACAACATATCCACCGCTTTCCCAAACACCAGGCGTTTGATGAGTGCCATGACTTTATTGGATTGAACACTCTCACGAGAGACATTCAAAGGCAAATCTTCTGAGTCAACCACACCTTGAATGAAATTCAGATAAGGGGGCAATAGGTCGTTGCAGAATTCCTGGATCAGCACTTTATGGGCATACAATTTCAACCCGGGTTCACGACGAGGAGAAAAGACCAGATTTTTAGGATCCTGTGGGACAAACAGCAGGGCATACATCTGGGCTGGTGCATCCACAACCATGTGCGCATGCGCTAATGGTTCGCTGAAATCCAGGGTCAATTGCTTGTAAAATTCCTGGTAGGCGTCCTCCTCTATCTCACGCGGCGTCTGGCGCCAAAGCGCTGTCTGATGGTTGACCGATTCCTCCGCATCATCAATGAATATTGGATACTGAATAAAATCGGAGTGTCGCTTAATGACCTGCCGCAGACGGGATTCGTCCATAAACTCACTGGCGTCCTCCTTCAACTTGATACGCACTTCTGTCCCCCGTTTCGATCGATCAGCCTTCTCCAATGTGTACGTATCCTCACCAGATGCAATCCACGCGAAAGCTTCAGCTTCCGGATGATAGGATCGTGAAATCACCTTGATCGAATCAGCCACCATGAAAGCGGAATAGAACCCTACGCCAAATTGCCCGATGATATCCGACATATTCCGATCCTCGTCTTTGCTCGCTTCAACAAATGCTTTCGCCCCGGAACGAGCGATCGTGCCCAGGTTGTCCATTAATTCCTCATGCGTCATCCCGATGCCACTGTCTTCGATTATCAGGAGTCCTTGTTCTTTATCCGTCCGGATGTGTATTTCCAGGGGTATTTCCGAATCTAAAACTTCCCGCTCAGTCAACATCACAAACGCCAACCGGGACAGGGCATCAGAAGCGTTTGAAATCAACTCCCTCAGGAAAATTTCTCGTTCTGTGTAAAGTGAATGGATAAGGATATTTAATAACTGCTGTGTCTCGGCTTTGAAGGGAATGGGTTGTCCTTCATTTGACTTCTTTTGATCAACCATATGCGTTTTCTCCCAATCTATTTTCAATAATGCCTTATGTTAATATAATCAAACATGATAAGAATTGTATAAGAAGATCATATCCTCATCTCATAAAAAACAAATAACATCAATGCAGTACATTTATCCGGGTTAAGACAAGTGAATAACCGATCAAACGCTGATGACAAATAAAATCAACGGCGCACCATTGCCCATTTAGATATCCGTGTCACCCATCGGCCGGGGACAAAGCGGTAGAAAAACACAATCAGTTGATTGATCAGACCTGGAACACACACAAGCTTGTTGTGTTGTACCGCACGAATCCCTGCTGCTGCCACAGCTTCCGGAGCGCTGGAAGCATAGTGGAATAGGATGGTGCCATTGAGGTCCGATTTATCTGCAAAGGCTGTGCGAACCGCACCCGGGCAGAGACAGGTGACGCCAACATTGGTTCCCCGAAGTTCTTCAGCAATCCCCCGTGAAAAACTGAGGACCAAAGCTTTCGTGGCAGCATAAACAGAATTGTTAGGCCCTGGGATGAAGGACCCGATTGATCCTAAATTGAGGATATGGCCATGATGACGTCGGACCATTCCTGGAAGAAATAAATGCGTAAGATGCAGGCTTGCCGTCACATTCAAATAAATCAGTCTTTGGATTTCTTGCCACTCTGATTCAGCAAACGGTGCATAAACATCAATCCCTGCATTGTTAATTAAGATATCAACCTGGGTCCCACGTGCTGCCGTCTGTTGAAATACCTTTTTAGGTGCATCCGATTGTGCGAGATCAGCAACTATATAATGCGCTTCGATGCCAAATTGTTTCGTAAACTTTACACACATTTTCGCCAGTTTACCTTCATTGCGGGCGACAAGCACCAGGTTGTATCCAGACGCCGCAAGCTGCTTAGCGAACTCCTCACCGATACCGCTGGTCGGTCCTGTGATCAACGCGGTTTGATTGGTCCTTCTCATTACTTCTTCTTTCATAATTCTAAATAGTTTTCTTGGCCTAATTTTTCGGGTAAAAAAAATTATCCCCGTATCTTCGATAATAAATTAACGTTCAAAACACATAAGATCATCAATAGTAAAACAACGCATTGAATTGTAACTGACAATACCCCATTAATGAAGCATTTATCGCTTTCCTAAATATAATGAGCCGTATACTATTTGACACCATCATAGGTGGGATTTTCCCTGGAGACGATTCAACAAAACAGCAAGTATCATCTATAATAAAGGATATCCCATACGAAAAGGATGATCCACTCATGAGCATCTTGGAAACAATTTTTGGCCACCCAGCTATTCGACAATTACCGACCGAATCCAAACGCGAAGTGAATAAGCTATTGGATGAACTGATCAAAATCGGTCA
>Ga0209121_10006096_pt1 | contig 10693 bp, 8 predicted proteins | sample Cruoilmetagenom3_FD_187292 | JGI IMG/M metagenome (GOLD analysis project Ga0209121, IMG submission 187292) | Oil polluted marine microbial communities from Coal Oil Point, Santa Barbara, California, USA - Sample 3 (SPAdes) (version 2) | ecosystem: Environmental > Aquatic > Marine > Oil seeps ...
GAGAGACCGTGCAAGTGCAACGCGCTGACGTTGACCGCCTGAAATCTGGTGCGGCTTACGTTTGGCGAACTTACCCAATTGCGTCAGCTTAAGCATCTTCTCAACGCGGTCGCCGATTTGGTCTTTGGGCATGTCAGAACGTTTCAGCCCGAACGCAATGTTGTCCCAAACGCTCAGGTGCGGAAACAGCGCGTAGGACTGGAACATCATGTTCACAGGACGCTCGTTCGGGGGGACGGGGCCGATATCGACGCCATCAAGAAGAATTTGGCCTTCTGTCGGAGTTTCAAAACCACCGAGCATACGCATCAGCGTGGTTTTACCACAGCCGGACGGGCCGAGCAGGGCGAAGAATTCTTGCGGATAAATATCGAGCGTTAGATTGTCGATGGCCGTAAAGTCGCCAAACCGCTTAGTGACATTCTTAAACTGGATTATCGGCTTTGCGGCCGGATCATCCCAAGGGGCAAAGACTGCATTCGGTTTGGGTTGCGCCATCATCTGTCCTTTAAAAAGGGGAAACCCCCGCACCCAAAAAGGCGCGAGGGATCAAATACTTATTGGCCGGACTTAATAGTTGTCCAAAGGCGCGTAACGACCCGCTGCACACGTGCATCATAGGGGCGCGTTGTGAAAAGATTGGCGAGGGTCGCCTCATCCGGATAAACAGCCGGATACCCAAGAATTTCGGGATCGATGAACTCCTGCGCGGCTTCGTTACCGCTGGCATACCAAACATAGTTGGTGGCCGCTGCGGCATTCTGGGCATCAAGGATAAAATTGATAAAGGTGTGGGCCGCTTCAGGGTTGGGCGCGTCGGTTGGGATCGCCATTTGGTCAAACCACATCTGTGCACCTTCGGTCGGGATCGCATAATCGATCTCGTGGCCGTTCTCGGCCTCGGCCGCGCGCAGCTGCGCAAGGAAGACATCACCAGACCAACCAACCGCAACACAGATATCACCGTTGGCCAGCGCATTGATATACTCAGAACTGTGGAACTTCTGGATGTAGGGGCGAACAGCCGCGAACACGTCTCCAGCCTTAGCGATCACATCAGGATCGTGGCTGTCAGGATCTTCACCGATGTAGTTCAACGCCGCTGGGATCATCTCTGTTGGGGCATCGAGGAAATAGACGCCGCATTCGGCCAGTTTTTCCATGTTCGCAGGGTCGAAGACGAGATCCCAGCTGTCAAACGGCGCATCCTCACCCAGAACTTCGGTTACCTTGCCAATATTGAAGCCAATCCCGGTCGTGCCCCACATGTAGTTCACAGAATGAGCGCCTGCCGGATCGTATTGTTCAGTACGTTCCTGAATCTCGCCCCAAAGGTTGGCGTGGTTTGGCAGTTGCTCAAGGTCAAGCGGCTGGAACGCGCCCGCTGTGATTTGGCGCTGTAGGAAAGTTGCGGACGGCACCACAACGTCATAGCCAGATCCACCAGAAAGCATCTTTGTTTCAAGTACTTCGTTGGAATCAAACACATCATAGATCAGGTCGATTCCTGTTTCTTCTTCGAACTGTGCCAGCAGGTCTTCATCGATATAGTCAGACCAGTTATAGACCCGAACTTCTTCAGCCGAAACGGTGCCCGCCACGAGCGCAAGTGCGGCAATTCCGGAAAGTAGATTAACGTTTTTCATGTGATTTCCCTGTCGTTTTTGGCGGGTCTACCCCGTCTCTGCGATCACTATGATGAGCGGCTTCGGGTTTGGCAATATGGAGTTGTGAAAGAGTGTCGTTGGGGGAATAGGGGTAATTGACTTGCCGATTGTTCGGCATACTGTGCTCAAGAACGCGCTTTTATTGCGCCAGAACCAATCCATAGGACTCGCCCATGAACGTGATTTCAAACCACATGCCGACCGCTGAATTGCAGGCGCTGGACGCCGCACACCACATGCATCCGTTCACCGACGGCGCTGAACTGGCCAAGGCAGGTGCACGTATCATAACGGGTGCCAATGGTGTGACGCTGACCGACAGTGAAGGTCACCAAATTCTGGACGCGATGGCGGGCCTTTGGTGCGTCAACATCGGCTACGGACGCCATGAGCTGGCCGACGCCGCAGCGCGCCAGATGAAGGAACTGCCGTACTACAACACGTTTTTCCAGACGAGCCATGTTCCGGTAATCGCGCTGTCGGCAAAGCTGGCGGAACTCGCGCCAAATGATCTGAACCATGTATTTTATGCGGGATCTGGGTCTGAGGCCAATGACACCAACATCCGTCTTGTGCGCCATTATTGGGCGATCAAGGGTCAGCCAAACAAAAACATCATCATCAGCCGCAAGAATGCCTACCATGGCTCTACGCTTGGGGGTGGTTCGCTTGGCGGCATGTCCGGTATGCAGACCCAAGGCGTTCCGGTCATCCCAGGCATCCACCACATCGAGCAGCCTGATTGGTGGTCTGAAGGCGGCGACAAAACACCGGAAGAGTTCGGATTAGAACGCGCGCGCCAGCTTGAATCTGCGATCCATGAACTTGGTGCTGACCGCGTTGCCGCATTCATCGCGGAACCCGTCCAAGGGGCAGGCGGCGTTATTGTTCCGCCGTCGACTTACTGGCCGGAAATACAGCGTATCTGTGACGAGCACGGCATTCTGTTGATCGCGGATGAGGTCATTTGCGGCTTCGGGCGCACCGGCCATTGGTTCGGCACCGAATACTACGGCATCCGCCCACATATCATGGCCATCGCCAAAGGCTTATCATCCGGGTACGCGCCGATTGGGGGTTCAATCGTTTGTGACGAGGTCGCTGAAACCGTCGCGCAGGCCGGGGACTTTAACCACGGCTATACCTATTCAGGGCATCCTGTGTCCTGTGCTGTGGCCTTGGAAAACCTTCGGATTTTGAAGGAAGAAAAGATCGTCGAAACCGTGGCTCAAGACACCGGGCCATACTTGAAAGAAAAGTGGGAATCCCTGACCGCGCATCCGCTTGTTGGCGAGGCCAATATCGTCGGGATGATGGGATCCATCGCGCTGACCCCACATAAAGAAAGCCGCGCCAAGTTTGCCGCCGATGCGGGCACTGTCGGGCTGGCCTGCCGCACGCGCTGCTTCGCCAATGGGCTCGTGATGCGCCACGTTGGCGACCGCATGATCATCTCTCCACCGCTGGTCATTTCAAAGGCCGAGATCGACACGCTCATTGAACGCGCCCTAAAATCGCTCGACGAAACCTATGAGCAGATCAAAGCCGAGGGTTTGTACAAAGCCGGTTAACGCATCCCGTTGGCAGCGGCCTCAACGATCTTGGCAATCTGGTGAAACTGGTCGGCGAGGGGGGATGTCTTTCGCCAGATCATACCGACCTTACGTTTCGGTTGTGGCGCGGGAAACTGCGCCACTGACACATCTGCCGACCGCGTTTCTACGGCAACCGCCATTTGCGGGATCAACGTCACGCCAAGCCCTGCTGCGACCAGTTGCACCAGCGTCGTAAGGGACGAACCATCCAAACCGTCGCGCGGCAAGGCCGAGCGGATATTGCAAAACGATAGCGCCTGATCGCGAAAGCAATGCCCTTCTTCAAGCAGAAGAAGCTTCATGAGCTGCAAGTCTGCGGCGCTCGGCACCGGGCGTGTGGCATCGGTTTCGGGTCGCACAAGAACAAAGTCTTCCTCAAAGATTGTCACCTCTTCGAACGCGGGTTCAGACACGGGCAGGGCAACGATGGCGGTGTCGATCTTCCCCTCCGAAAGCTCAGCGATCAGGCGTGGTGTCAGCGTCTCACGGATATGGACATCAAGCGTCGGGTGTTCGTCCTTCAGGTGGCCAATAAACGACGGCAAAAGGTAGGGCGCAATCGTTGGGATCACGCCAATGCGCAACCGCCCTGACATTGTGTGCTGCGCGAGACGCGCCATATCCTCAACCTCACCGACATTGCGCAAAATATCGCGCACCCGCGGCGCAAGGTCTTCGCCAAACCGCGTCAGGCGCACTTGGCGGGCCGCGCGTTCAAACAGCGGCACCCCAAGGCTTTCCTCCAACTCCTTGATCTGCATGGACAAGGCAGGTTGCGAAATACCACTCGCGTCAGCCGCATGGCCGAAGTGTTTATGCTGGATCAAGGCCTCAAAATATCGAAGCTGCTTTAGGGTCAGGTTTATCATAAGTCCAACTTATCCATCCGATCAGAAAATACCACTTAAACTAATCGTGGTTGCTGTTAGAGTTATTCTAAATTCAGCAATAGGAGATTCCCCAATGGACGGTTCACCAAAAGATACAGGCGGCAACTGCCCGTTTGACCACGGCAGCTCGCAGGAAACTGGATCTATCGCCAACAATGGGTGGTGGCCGAATTCTTTGAACTTGAAGCCCCTTCATCAAAATGACGCCCAGAGCAATCCGATGGGCGGCGCGTTTGATTATGCTGAAGCCTTCAAGACGCTCGATCTGGATGCTGTTATTGCAGACCTCACAGCCTTGATGACGGACAGCCAAGACTGGTGGCCGGCTGACTACGGCCATTACGGTCCGTTTTTTATCCGCATGGCGTGGCACTCAGCGGGGACATACCGTGTTGGCGATGGCCGCGGCGGGGCAGGGTCCGGCAGCCAGCGGTTTGCGCCACTGAACTCATGGCCGGATAACGGCAACCTCGACAAAGCCCGTCGTTTGCTGTGGCCAATCAAAGCCAAGTACGGCGCGGCCCTTAGCTGGGCTGACCTTATGATCCTGACAGGCAACGTTGCACTGGAAAGCATGGGCTTTGAAACCTACGGGTTTGCAGGCGGTCGCGCCGATATTTGGGAACCCGAAGAAGATATCTACTGGGGTCCTGAAACCGAATGGCTCGGCGATGACGCAGAGCGCTACAAGCAAGACAATCGCGAGCTGATTGGTGAATTGGGTGCCGTACAAATGGGCCTTATTTACGTGAACCCTGAAGGGCCGATGGGCAATCCCGACCCGTTACTATCCGCCAATGACGTGCGTGAAACATTTGCTAAAATGGCGATGAACGACGAAGAGACAGTCGCGCTTGTTGCGGGGGGGCACACGTTCGGCAAAGCACACGGTGCCGCTGATCCTGATGCACATGTCGGCGCTGAACCTGAGGCCGCGACGCTGATCGAAATGGGTCTTGGTTGGACCAGCTCGTTCGGGTCCGGCAAGGGCGTTGATACAATCACATCCGGTATTGAAGGCCCGTGGACGCCCACGCCGACCACATGGGACATGTCGTTCTTTGATGTTCTGTTCGACTACGAATGGGAACTTACGAAATCCCCCGCTGGCGCAAACCAGTGGACACCCAAAACCGAAGGCGCACATCAGGCGCCACAGGTTGACGGCAACGGCTCTGTGCCGCTGATGATGACAACGGCTGACATGTCTCTGCGCATGGACCCGGCCTATGAAAAAATCAGCCGTGATTTCCATGCCAACCCTGACAAATTCGCTAAGGCGTTCGCGAAGGCATGGTACAAGCTAACACACCGCGACATGGGACCGTATGAGCTTGGCCTTGGTAAATACGTTCCGGCAACGGCTGAAAGTTGGCAGGACCCTGTGCCTGCCGTAGATCACGCGCTGATTTCCGGCGCTGATGTGGATGCGTTGAAAGCTGCAATCGCGGCCTCAGGCCTGAGCGCGGCTGAAATGGTGTCCACGGCATGGGCATCTGCGGCGTCCTTTCGTGGGTCAGACAAGCGTGGCGGTGCCAACGGCGCGCGCGTTCGCTTGAACCCCGCTAAAGATTGGGACGTAAACGACCCAAAGGCGCTGGCAACTGTCCTTGCGAAACTGGAAAACATCCGCTCTGCATTCGGCAAGCCTGTTTCCTTGGCCGACACGATTGTTCTGGCAGGGTCCGTTGGTGTTGAGATGGCAGCAAAGGCTGCTGGCAAGACCATCACCGTGCCGTTCAATGCGGGCCGCACGGATGCCAGCCAAGAAGACACAGACGTGGAAAGCTACGCTTGGCTTGAGCCAAAGGCAGACGGTTTCCGCAACTTCATCAAGCCAGGCTCAACGCGCTCGGCTGCTGAACACTTGATTGACCGTGCGCAGCTGCTCACGCTTACAGCGCCAGAAATGACAGTACTGGTTGGTGGTTTGCGGGTCATCGGGGCCAACACGTCTGGCTCAAAGCACGGTGTTTTAACCGACAACGTTGGCACGCTGGATCAGTCGTTCTTCACCAACTTGCTCGATATGGGCACGGTCTGGACTGAAAATGGCGATGTCATGGAAGGCCGACCGCGCAATGGTGGCGACGTAAAATGGACGGCAACGACGGTTGATCTGGTCTTTGGCTCCAACTCGATCTTGCGGGCATTGTCCGAAGTCTACGCAAGCGCCGATGCTGGCGATAAGTTCGTCACGGATTTCGTGGCGGCTTGGGTCAAAGTGATGGAACTTGATCGCTTCGATCTGCACTAGTCTCCGCTCAAAACTGCAAGCGGCGTCCTATTCAGGGCGCCGTTTTGCGTTCTAACGCAAGGCAACGCAGTCGAGCCGACTTCAGTTCCCCGTGGACAACCATATTTTCGCAGGTTAGCAACTTCCTAGCCGCTTTGAGGGACAAGCATGGTATGCATTTGCACATCTGTCCCATTGATCAAAGCAAACGCGACTTTGGGAAAGGGTGCGGATGTCTGCAAGTGAGGTTGTCCTCAGCGTAGCTGGGTTGGCAAAGAATTTCGGTGGTTTGCACGCGGTGCGTGGCGTGGATTTCCACGTCAACAAAGGCGCAATTGTCGGGCTGATCGGCCCCAACGGAGCCGGCAAAACCACAACATTCAATATGATCGCCGGAGAACTGCCGCCATCATCTGGTAAAATCACGCTTTTGGGCGAAGACATCACCGGCCAGCGCACAGATGTGTTGTACCACAAAGGCCTGATGCGCACGTTCCAGCTGTCACACGAATATGCGCGTATGACCTCGCTGGAAAACCTGATGGTCGCCGCACCGGATCAGACCGGCGAAAGCATCTGGTCCAGCTGGTTCGCTCATAGGCGGGTCAAAAAGCGCGAAGCCGAGGTGATCGAACTCGCACGTGACACGCTTGAGTTCCTCGGATTGACCCATCTCGGTGAAGAACTGGCAGGCAACCTGTCCGGTGGCCAGAAAAAGCTCCTCGAAATCGGCCGCACGATGATGAACGATTCCAAGGTCGTGCTGCTGGATGAGCCAGGGGCAGGGGTGAACCCCACCTTGATGCGCAAAGTCGCTGAAATGATTGAACAACTGAACGAAGAACGCGGTTACACGTTCTGTATTATTGAACACGACATGGACATGATTGCGCGTTTGTGCGGCAAGGTCGTCGTGCTGGCAGAGGGCCAAGTTTTGATGGAAGGCACCATGGACGAAGTGCGCAACGACGAGCGCGTCATCGACGCCTATTTCGGCGGAGAAGTCGCATGAATGATGCTGCAATCGGGCCAGTCCTGTCCCTGAACAACCTCAAAGCTGGCTACGGCCAAACAGAGATCCTCCATGACCTGTCCATTTTCGTGAACCCGAACGAGATCGTCGCGATCATCGGCCCGAACGGCGCTGGTAAATCCACCGCGATGAAATCGGTGCTTGGTTTGTTGACCATCACAGAGGGCACGGTTGAGCTGAACGGCGAAAATATCACCGACACGCCCGCACAAAAGGTTATCGAAAAGGGCATTTCTTATGTGCCGCAAACCAACAACGTGTTTGTAAACCTCAGCGTGAAAGAAAACCTTGAGATGGGCGCGTGGACGCGGCCAACCGGCGTCGAAGAGCGTCTGGAAGACATGTACGCGCTGTTCCCCGACCTGGCGGAAAAGCGCAATCAGGCGGCAGGATCATTGTCTGGTGGTCAACGCCAGATGGTCGCGATGGCCAAGGCGCTGATGGTGGATGCCAAGATTTTGCTGCTGGATGAACCAACCGCGGGTCTATCGCCCAAATATCGCGGTGAGATTTTCGGAACCATTCAAAAGATCAAGGAAACAGGTGTGCCGATCCTGATTGTTGAACAAAACGCCAAGCAAGCGCTTGGTGTATCTGATCGTGGTTATGTGCTGGTGGATGGTGCGAACCGTCACACAGGGACGGGGGCAGGGCTTGCAGCTGACCCTGAAATCGCACGCATGTTCTTGGGCGGGGGTCACTGATATGTGGGAATTCGTTAACTACTACTTCATCCCCGGCCTTGTGCTTGGTTGTATCTACGCGCTCGGCGCGATTGGCATTACGCTGACGTTCGGCATTTTACGTTTTGCGAACTTCGCCCACGGCGAAATCATGATGTCTGGCGCCTATTTGACGTGGACGGTCATGGCGATTGCGGCTTATGCGGGGCTCACGCTCCATCCATTGGTCGCAATGGTGCCCGCCGCGTTCATGGTGATTATCCTATTCCTTGCGACAGACCGCTTTTTCTACAAACCGTTCCGTAAAGAAGACACCATCAAGGCCGTTATGGCGTCCTTTGGTATGATGCTGATTATCCGTTCGGCGGTGCAGGTGATTTGGGGGCCAAACCAGATTACTTTTGTACGCGGTATCGCGAAGCCAAATGCAGCCTTGCGCGACTTCACGGATGGGCTGGGGCTGCAAATCCTTATGCCAAACAAGCACTTATTCATCTTTGCTGGTACAATCGTTCTCGTTGTCGCACTCGGGTATTTGCTTAACCGCACACGCATCGGCAAGGCTATGCGCGCGGTATCTGACAGCCCTGACTTGGCCCATGTAACAGGAATCAACGTCGATAAAGTCATCAACGCCACATGGGTCGTTGGCGGTATCTGCGCCACGGCTGCGGGTGTGTTCCTTGTGATGGACACCCAAATGCTTGAGACCACGATGGGCTTTAGAATGCTGCTGCCTATGTTCGCCGCCGCTATCTTGGGCGGGATCGGTAAACCTTACGGCGCGGTAGCTGGCGGGTTGATCATTGGTCTTGCCGAAGAACTCAGCGCTTATCCGTGGATCGGCGATGCGCCGCTTCTGTCACCGGGCTATAAAACCGGCGTGGCTTTCGCAATCATGGTCGTCATGCTGATCGTGCGTCCGCAAGGTCTGTTCAAGGGGAGGTCTTTCTAATGGAAGCTTATGTTGGATATTTCCTCTATTTTCTGTCGCTCCTGACAGTTGGCGGCATCTACGCGATCTTCGCCCTTGGGCTAAACGTCCAGTGGGGGTTCGCGGGCCTTTTCAACGTCGGTATCGTCGGCTTTGCAGCTGTGGGCGCCTATACCTACGCGCTACTAACCACGGCTGAATCAACGTTCCACCTTGGGGGCTTTGGCCTGCCGCTGCCGATTGGCATGTTCGTCGGTATGGTTATGTCTGCAATTGTTGCGGGCTTTATCGGTCTGATCTGTATCAGGCTCAGGGCGGACTATCTGGCCATCGCCACCATCGGCATCGCCGAAATCATCAAACTGATCCTGAAGAACGAAGGCCAAATCACCAACGGTCCACGCGGCATCAACAAGATCCCACGCGCTTGGGAACATTTCAGCGAAGAGCGTTTTTACACAAGCTGGCCCATGAGCTGGTTCGGAACACCTGAGAACTGGGAAGCCTTCTTTGACACGCTGCCAAACTGGTACTGGCAGCCACTGTTTGCGGCAACGATCCTTTTGATCATGTATATCATCTACCGCATGCTGGAACGCGCACGTACGGCACCTTGGGGCCGCATGATGACAGCGATCCGTGAAAACGAACCCGCAGCACGCGCGTCGGGCAAAGACGTTACACGCCGCCGTATCGAGGCGTTTGTAATCGGTGCTGCAATCATGGGCCTAGCAGGGGCGTTGTTTGCACAACACCTGCGCCTGATTGAACCTACAAACACCTTTGACCCTGCAAAGGTCACGTTTCTGACCTGGGTAATGCTGATCCTTGGTGGCTCTGGTAACAACCGTGGTGCTATTCTTGGTGCGTTCATGATCTGGACCATCTGGTCCGCGTCTGAGCTTGTCATTACCGGTTCAATTGATTTGATATCGAATATCTTCACGTCACTTGATACATCACTACTTGTATCACGGGCAGGGTTCTTGCGCATGATGCTGATTGGCATATTGATGCAAGTCATCCTCCAACGTTATCCTGGAGGGATACTACCTGAGGTGAGACCCGCATCACCAAAGGCCAACAAAAAGATTGCGGAATCAACGGGAGAGACCAAATGAAAAAGACTTTTATCGCGACGACAGCTGCATTGCTGGCATCAACAGCATATGCAGAAGTTACCATCGGTAACCCGATGGGCATGACAGGCCCGATCCCTGATCTGGTTGCGCCAATGGCGGCGGCTGTTGATCTGGCCGCTCAGAACATCAACGACCAAGGCGGCATGTTCGCTGGTGGCGAAGAATTCACAGTAATCCGCGCCGACTCTGCATGTGATCCAGTTGCGGCTGTCGATGCTGTCACCAAGCTGATCAACGTAAACGGCGTATCCGCAATCGTTGGCCCAGTTTGTTCTGGTGGCACAATCGCGCAGGCTGAATCAGTCTCCATTCCAGCCGGCGTTCTGACGCTGTCCGTATCGGCATCTTCGCCTGCGATCACTGAAATGGAAGACGGCACAGATCTCGTGTTCCGCACAACGGCATCTGACGCCTATCAGGGCGTTGCATTGGCTGAATTGGCAATGGCAAACGGCATCACAGACATCGCTGTTTCCTATTCCAACGACGACTACAACGCAGCGATTTCTGAAG
>Ga0209121_10006098_pt1 | contig 10691 bp, 9 predicted proteins | sample Cruoilmetagenom3_FD_187292 | JGI IMG/M metagenome (GOLD analysis project Ga0209121, IMG submission 187292) | Oil polluted marine microbial communities from Coal Oil Point, Santa Barbara, California, USA - Sample 3 (SPAdes) (version 2) | ecosystem: Environmental > Aquatic > Marine > Oil seeps ...
CTGATGCAACGTGTGACCCGTATCTACGATGTCCTCAACCACCAGCACGTCGCGCCCTTCAATCTGGCCGCGTAGGTCTTTGAGGATACGCACCTCACGAGAGGACTCCATGCCGTCGCCGTAAGACGACGCTTCAAGAAAGTCTACTTCAACAGGGAGATCCAATTCGCGCACCAAATCCGCAATGAAGACAAAGGACCCACGCAACAGACCAACCACGACAAGTTTGTCGGTGCCCTTGAATTCCGTTTGAATAACTTTGGCGAGGTCTTCGATGCGTGCAGCGATGGATTTCGCCGAGATCATTTCGTCGATCACGTAGGGGTCGTGCGTCATAGGGTCCGAGCCTTGTGCCAATTGCTTGAATTTTCTCCCAAACCATACGACATGGGTTGGGAGAGTCACGCGCGAAAGTACGATATGCCTGCCCATTCTGAAACAAGACACCTCCCGTATAGCGCAGAGCAAATGTATGCTTTGGTCGCGGATGTCGCCAACTACCCCAAGTTTTTGCCGTGGACCGCTGCTGCGCGCATCAGATCGCGTGATGAAATGGCGGATCACACGGTGATGTTGGCGGACTTGGTTGTCAGCTTTAAGGTGTTTCGAGAAAAATTTGGCAGCCGCGTCGTGCTATGGCCTGACCTGCATAAGATCGAAACCGAATACATCGACGGTCCTTTCAAATACTTGCACAGCGTCTGGACGTTCACGGATACAGACAACGGATGTGACGTGCATTTTGAAGTCGACTTCGAATTTAAGAACCGCCTCTTGCAAGGGGCGGCGGGAATGTTCTTTAATCAAGCCATGCAAACGATCGTCCGAGCCTTTGAACGCCGCGCCGATGAGCTTTACGGATGAGCGCTGAAGAAAAGCTGTTGCGCATATCACAAGGTTGGCTTGGCGAAGGTCCGGTAGACCTCATTCAGCTGTGTTTGTTTGATTGGGCCGCCTGTGCGCTTGCCGGGAAAGATGAACCCGTTGCGCAGATTTTGGCAAGGCAGTCCGGCATCGAAGGGAACGCTTCAGTTGTTGGTGGTGGCAAGACATCTGCGGCGGATGCAGCACTCATCAATGGATCAACAGGTCATGCGCTTGATTATGACGACACGCATTTCGATCATCTCGGGCATACGTCTGCGGTGATCATGCCTGCTGTTCTTGCGTTGGCGGAAGATCAGTCGATAACCAGCACGGCACAAATTCTCGAGGCTGCCTTGGTCGGGTCCGAGGCCGCGGTACGTATCGGTTTATGGCTTGGTCGGGATCATTACCAAGTTGGGTTCCACCAGACAGCAACATCTGGCGCGATTGGCGCAGTCGTTGCAGGCGCACGTTTGTTGCAGTTGAACGAGACCCAAACGCGCCATGCCATTGGTCTAGTCGCAACAGGGGCGTCCGGCCTTAAGGGGCAATTTGGTACGATGGGCAAGCCGCTGAATGCAGGATTGGCTGCGCGTAGCGGTGTGGAATCAACCCTCTGGGCACAGGCTGGTTTAACAGCCGATGCAAACGGCGTGACCCAGTTTGGAGCCACACACCACGGTCAGAGCAATGAATGTGCCTGGTCCGAAGATGCGCCTTGGAAGATCGCACGGATAAGCCACAAATTTCATGCTTGCTGCCATGGCCTCCATGCGATGCTCGAGGCGTTGCGTGAAATCAACGGCCCTGTCGTGGAACTTAATGTGCAAACCCATCCGCGCTGGATGACGGTGTGCAACAATCCATCGCCTGCGACTGGCCTAGAGTGCAAGTTCTCCTACGCGATGACAGCGGCGATGACAGTTAGTGGAGTAGATACTGCGGTGATTGCAAGTTTCTCAGACTCCACAGCAACAGACGCTAAACTTATCGCAGTTCGAGATACTGTTAAGGTCACGCCAGACGAAACACTGTCCGAGATGCAGTCGCGCGTGGACGTGACATACGCGGACGAAACCACCGCGACGTTTTTCCACGACCTCAGCGCACCATTGGACATGAAAACCCGTGAGACACGTGTGCGGGCGAAAGCTGACGCGTTGATTGGGGGGCAGGCGGCCGCACTTTGGGATGCAGTTCAGTCAGAAGACATATCGCCCATCATGGATGTGCTTCGAGGATAGCAAAAGGGCGCCCGGTTGAGCGCCCTTCAAAGCCATATAAAACCTACTAAAACAGTTAGCTCGTCATATCGTAGGCGCGTTCACCATGTGAAGCGAGGTCGAGGCCTGTGTGTTCGTCTTCCTCTCCGACACGGATCGGGAAGATCATTTTGACCACCACAACGATCGCCACTGTGGTGATCAACGTCCAGATACCGACAACGGCAAGACCACCCAGCTGGGCTGTCCAGCTGGCATGCCCAAACACCGCCAACATCACGATCCCGAACATACCGCCCACACCGTGCACGGCAAAAACATCCAAGGTGTCGTCAATCTTGAGCTTGTTTTTCACCAGGGCGCACAGCTCTTGGCACATGACGCCTGCAACGCCACCGATGATGAGCGCCTCAACCGGTCCAACAGAACCGGACGCGGGCGTGATGGATGCGAGACCCGCGATCGTACCCGTCACAAGACCAACAAGAGATGATTTGCCGTAGCGAATACGTTCCCACAAGATCCACGTCAGGGACGCAGTTGCCGCTGACAGGTGCGTAACCGTGATCGCCATCGCAGCCCCACCGTTTGCAGCCAGTTCAGAACCGCCGTTGAAGCCAAACCAACCAACCCAAAGCATCGCGGCGCCAATCATAACCATACCCGGATTATGTGGTGGTTTGTGCTTGTCACGACGTGGCCCAAGAAAGAACGCAACAATCAACGCAGCCAGACCCGCGGTTTGGTGGACAACGATACCACCGGCAAAATCGTTCACGCCATCAGCGAACAAAGACCATTCAGCGCCAGCCAACAAGCCGCCACCCCAAATCCAGTGGGCGACAGGTGCGTAGCAAATCAACATCCAAAGGCCCGAGAACGTCATCACAAAAGCAAAGCCGATACGTTCAACATAGGCACCAACGATCAGTGCAGGTGTGATGATGGCGAATGTCATCTGGAAGACGAAGAACAGAATTTCAGGGATAGTTTGCCCGTCAATCACAGACTCTTCGGTCACGCCGCTTAGGAACATCTTATCGAGCCCCCCCCAATAGGCGTTGCCGTCACCAAACGCGATTGAATACCCAAACGCGAGCCAGAGCACAGACATCAGACAGGCAATGCCGAAACACTGCATGAAAACGCTGAGCACGTTGCGGGCGCGCACGAGGCCACCATAAAATAATGCCAACCCGGGAAGGGTCATAAACAACACGAGGGCTGTTGCGACGATAATCCAAGCGGTATCCGCTCCGTTCATGGGGTGTTCCTTTTCTAAGCTGGAAAACCTCAAAGCGCACTTTTTGTGAGTTAAAAAGAGGCAAACGGAAACGAGGCCGCATAAATTACAGGCATACGCCGAATGCCGCAAATACAGGCACGCTCATCGTGCGTTGCTAAAAAAAGTGGCTAAAGTGAATCAAGCGCAGCAGCGATCAACGACAGTGCTGTGTCGACACTACGTTGACGCACCTGCGCACGCCCTATGGAACCAAATTCACGGGTAACAGTCGTGGTGGTGCCACCGACGTAAAGCGCGAAACAAACGCGCCCTTCGGGTTTATGTTCTGATCCACCGGGCCCCGCAATGCCCGTAACCGAGACCGCAATGTCCGCGCGAGCGGCTTTAGCGGCACCCACTGCCATTTGCGCGGCAACGTCTTCGCTGACGGCCCCATGTGCGTCCAAGGTCGCGCCCTCAACGGACAACATTTCAACTTTGGCGGCATTGGAATAGGTCACAAACCCACGCTCGAATATCGCGGAACTGCCTGTGATGTCGGTGATCGCGGCGCTCACCAATCCGCCGGTACAACTTTCAGCGGTTGTAATGGTCACCCCCTTAGCGATGGCAGCCGTTACGACATCTCTGGCCAATGTCACTGTAAGAACCCGTGCCAAAGACCAGCCAATACCACGACCCAAACCGCAGCAAACAGCCCTGCGATCACATCATCCAACATCACTCCGGTCGCGTTGTCTTTGCGGTCTGCCCACCCGACGGGGCCGGGCTTCATGATGTCGTAAACGCGGAACATCACGAACGCGACGATCCAACCGGGCCAGAGTAAAAGTGAGGATACCCCAGCGTAGGATGCGCCAATCATAACTGGCGCAAGGGCGATCCATTGGCCGACGACCTCATCAATCACGATCTCGGATGGATCATGGTTGTCTTTGCCCTCCGTCATAGTTTTCGTGGCAATGTAGCCTTTGATATAGACCGCAGGAATCGCAAGAAGGAACAACCAGAGGCCAGCGACTTCGTAGATCAACCATGCGAGGGGCAGGGCGGCAAGTGAGCCCCAGGTCCCCGGTGCAGGTTTCAGATATCCAACATAAAAATACGTTGCTGTGATCTCTGCCCACCAATTCTTCATGCTATCGTTCCTTTGATAAGGGTCACCGTTGCCAGTGCTGCAATGCCTTCACCACGCCCTGTAAAGCCAAGGCGTTCAGACGTTGTGGCCTTTACGCTGACGCGATCAATATCGAGGTCCATTATCTCTGCCATGCGCGCGCGCATTGATTGCGCAACGGGGCCGATTTTTGGAAACTCACAAATGAGGGTACAATCCATATGGGTGATTTCGAACCCCATCTCACGTGCCAAGGCGCAGGCATGGGACAGGAAAATGTGGCTTTCAGCGCCTTTCCATTGCGGGTCACTTGGCGGAAAATGCTGACCTATATCACCGCGACACAACGCGCCGTAAATGGCGTCTGTCACCGTATGCATGCCAACATCTGCGTCGGAATGGCCTTGTAAACCACGCTCATGCGGAACTTTCACGCCACACAGCATTACGTGATCACCATCCCCGAAGCGATGCACGTCAAATCCGTTACCTGTCCTAATGTCCAAAGGTGTCTCCAGTAGTTTGGTCGCCCGCGCAAAGTCTTCGGGCATGGTGATTTTTATGTTGCGTGCATCACCTTGCACAATGCCAACATCAAGTCCGGCTCGCCGCGCAACCTCAACATCGTCTACGACAGGTCGGGTATTTGTATGGTGCGCGTTCAATATGGCGTCTCTGTGAAATCCTTGCGGGGTCTGGGCCGCAAACAGCCCGCTTCGATCCTGAACGCCAGTCACAACACCCGCAGCACCAGTCCACAGCGCGTCCGTAACAGGCAAAGCAGGGGCTGCGCCTTCGTGGTCGTTCAGGGCGTCGCAAACACGTGTAATGACATCACCTGGGCAGCAACAACGCGCCGCATCATGGATTAACACGCGGTCCGCTTGCGCTTGTGTCACGCCATTTTGCACAGAACTTGAGCGATCAGCGCCCCCAATGGCAATCGTTGCGATGCGATCAAGGCCAAGTGACACCGCATGATCGCGATCATCTTCCGCAATCACGAGTATAATTTCACTCACCCGAGGGTGCTCGATAAACAAGTTAAGCGAATGTTCTACAACAGTTTTTCCGGCAATCTTCTGCCATTGCTTTGGCACCTCGCCACCCGCGCGCAGGCCGCGTCCGGCGGCGACGATTATTGCGGCGACTGTTGGCGTATCTTGCATGGGTCAGAAAGGTCCTTGTTGTCGTCCCGTTCTACCCAGCACGCCGCTTGGGGGGAAGGGCATCATCGACGCCGCACAAATATTAAGCGCATTATGTTTAATGCCCGAAAAATAGCCGACTTTTCTTGAGTGTGCGGTGATTTCAAGGTAGCCCAAGCGTATGCACCGCAAATTTCCCTTACCGACACCAGATAGTCCAGTGGCCCTCGCGCCGCTGGCCGGCATTACGGATTTGCCTTTTCGTCAGTTGGTTGCGTCCTTTGGCGCGGGGTGGGTCGTTTCGGAAATGGTCGCCAGCCAGGAAATGGTGCAAGCAAAACCCGGCGTCCGTGAAAAGGCGGAACTCGGGTTCAATCAAGGCAACACAGCCGTGCAACTTGCGGGGCGCGAAGCCCATTGGATGGCTGAGGCCGCACGCAACGTCGAAGCCAACGGCGCCGCGATGATCGATATCAACATGGGATGTCCCGCAAAGAAAGTGACGAGCGGGTATTCCGGTTCCGCGTTGCTGCGCGATCTGGACCACGCCCTTAGATTGATTGAGGCAGTCGTTGGCGCGGTTGATATTCCGGTGACCCTAAAGACCCGCCTTGGATGGGATGACGCGCTTCTGAATGCTGCTGAACTGGCCGTACGAGCAGAAAATGCCGGAGTTTCGCGGATTGTCATTCACGGCCGCACTCGTTGTCAGTTTTACAAAGGCCGCGCAGATTGGGATGCAATCGAACCGATCAAGGATGCAGTGTCTATCCCCGTTATTGCCAACGGCGATATTATTGACTCGCGCTCAGCCAAAGACGCGCTCAGGGCCTCTGGCGCTGACGGGGTTATGATCGGCCGCGGAGCGCAGGGCCGTCCTTGGGTCTTGCGCGACGTTGCAATCGAGTTGTCAGGGCAGGTCGCGCCAACGCCACCGCAAGGATCAGCCTTCATCGACATGGTGTCCGCACATTACGACGCGATGCTGTCCTTTTACGGGGACGAGCTGGGCAGCAAGGTCGCACGCAAGCATTTGGGTTGGTATATGGACATTTCACGCCCTGAACCCACCTTGCGCAAAGCCGTTCTAACGCAACGCTCAAGCGCTGAAGTGTTCAAGCTTCTGCCAGATGCACTCGCAAGCGAGGCCGTGATATGAACGCGCTTTGGAATTCCCTTCCTGTGCCCGCATTGCTGCTGAACCGCGATGACATGATTGCACAAAGCAACCCCGCCGCGGAGGCGTTTTTGAACCTGTCCGCCAAGGTGCTGGTCGGGGCCAGTGTTTGGGACAAGGTGATGATCGACGCGCCGCTAGAAGCCGCTTATGCTCGGGCTAGCGAAAACCGCACATCGCTGTTTGTAAACGATGTGGATGTGGGCAGCGGTGAACGCTTGCCAATGCAATGCAACATCCAGTTCGCACCGCTCAATGACCCTGATGCACAGTCGGGTGATCAGATGCTTATGTTGTTTGAGCCACGCGAAATGGCGACTCGGATGAACAACTCAGCCAAGTCCGTACGCGCCGCACGATCAGCGATCGGGATGGCCGAAATGCTGGCCCATGAAATCAAGAACCCGCTGGCGGGGATCACTGGGGCAGCGCAGCTGTTGTCGATGACCCTTTCCAATGAAGACCGAGAGATGACGGATCTGATTGTTGAGGAGTCCCGCCGCATTGTGAAACTGCTTGAGCAGGTTGAACAGTTTGGAAACTTGCAGCCACCTAATCGACAGCCTGTGAATTTACATGATGTACTTGACCGCGCGCGGCAGTCTGCGTCTGTCGGGTTTGGCGCACATATGATGTTTATTGAAGATTACGACCCGTCCTTGCCGCCAACATTCGCGGACCCGGACCAATTGCTACAGGTCTTATTGAACCTATTGAAAAATGCCTCACAAGCGAGCACCGCAGGCGGTTCAATCACCTTACACACCTTTTACGAACCGTCCCTGCGCATGCAGCGAAAAGACGGGTCCGCCGCGCGCCTGCCTTTGCAGATCGAGATTATTGATGACGGCCCCGGACTGCCGCCAGACATCGCAGCCGACGTATTTGAGCCCTTTATTTCAGGGCGCGAAAACGGCACCGGACTCGGCCTCGCGCTCGTCAGCAAACTAATTTCGGACGTTGGCGGATGGATATCCGTCGACTCCGTTCCCGGACGAACCGTATTTCGGGTGTCGCTGCCCGTTGTTCCAAAAGACATTTCAGGAGACGTATAAATGGATGGCACTGTTCTGGTCGCCGATGATGACCGCACAATCCGCACGGTTCTGACCCAAGCGTTGACACGGGCAGGGTGCAAGGTGCATGCCACGTCGTCGCTTGTAACACTGATGAGATGGGTGGAAGAGGGCAAAGGTGATTTGGTCATCTCTGACGTTATCATGCCGGACGGCAACGGATTGGATCAACTCCCGAAGATAGCAGCGATACGTCCGAACCTACCTGTGATCGTTATCTCGGCGCAAAATACGATCATGACGGCAATTAAGGCCGCAGAGGCCGAAGCCTACGACTACCTGCCCAAACCGTTTGATTTGCCTGATTTGATGAAACGCGCCGCGCGTGCGCTTGAGGCAAAACCACGCCGCACGACGCTTGCGGTTGACGACAATCAAAGCGAAGACCTCCCGCTTGTTGGACGCACCGCGGCCATGCAGGCGTTATATCGTTTGGTTGCGCGGGTCATGAACACATCGCTTTCGGTTCTCGTGACAGGTGAAAGCGGAACCGGAAAAAGCCTTATCGCCCGTGCAATACATGACTTTTCTGATCGGCGGTCATTGCCGTATGTCGTGGCCTCCGCGACGGACCTTGAAGGGATGGACGGGCCGCAATCCCTTCTGTCACGCGCAAAAGCCGGCAGCCTTGTGTTTGATGAAGTGTCCGACCTGTCGCTGGACGCGCAGGCGCGGATTGTGCGGATGTTGGACGCCTTGGGCGACACCGCGCCGCGCATCATGGCGACGTCGCGTACGGACCTTATGGACGCGCTTGAAAAGGGCGCGTTGCGCGAAGATTTATACTATCGGTTGGCTGGCGTAACCGTTGCCGTTCCACCATTGCGCGACCGCGTTGATGACATCCCTCTTTTGGCCGAGCATTTCTTGACCCGCGCCGAACGCGAAGGTGCACCTGCGCGCCGTTTGGCAAGCGACGCGGTCGATATCGTTCGGGCCTACACATGGCCGGGAAACGTGCGTCAACTTGAAAACGTGATACGTCGTCTCGTCGTGACATCCAGTAACCCCGACATTCACCGCCCGGAGGTCGAGCAAGTTCTTGGCTCACAACCTGCCATCGAACCCCTGAACACTGGGCAGGCCGACAAACTGTCCGGCTCGGTTGAACAGCACCTGCGCCGCTACTTTGATTTACACGGAGGATCATTGCCTCCGGCAGGGCTTTACCAACGTATTTTGCGTGAAGTTGAGGCCCCTTTGATTGAAATTGCCTTAGACGCGACCCTCGGCAATCAGGCTAAATGTGCCGATCTGCTTGGCATCAACCGCAATACCTTGCGAAAAAAGATCACAGAACTGGATATCCGCGTGACACGCCGCCGCAAAATGATGTAAAAGGGCAACAACCGTGGCCCTCTGGCCCCACCTCAAGTCATTTGGTGGAATCAGGGTAGGATCACATCAAACAGGCGGCGGGCAACGTGTGGTTTAACAACGACACATAAGCCCTTGGTAAACGGGGAATTTCGCGTGCAGCGATCCCACTTGGGTAAAAACATGCTGGTGTTTTCACGCTGGCGCAGACGGCGCAGCGTCCAGAACGTGACGACGGCTGTTCTGGTTTTGCTTGGCCCGATCTTAATTATTTTGACGATTTCAGCGCTGCGTCCGCTCGACCAAACAGGTCGAACGGAAATTCTACGGCTCATCCTGCTTTCTGACATCATCTATGTTTTAGTGATTGCGGCACTGGTGTCCTCACGCATCGTCAGCATGATCGCAGCACGGCGTGCAAAGTCAGCCGGGTCGCGGCTGCACTTGCGCCTTACCGGGGTATTTGGGCTATTGGCACTGATCCCGACGGTGGCTGTTGCTGTCTTTGCCGTTTTAACGATCAACATCGGTCTTGAGGGATGGTTTTCTGAACGGGTGCGCGATGTGTTGGGCAATTCACTGTCCGCAGCGCAAGCCTATGAGGAAGAACACCGAACTGAGCTTAAACGTGATGGTAACGCGCTTGCAGGCTATCTGAACACCGAACGCTTGCAGACATTTTTCATGGAGCGCGGCGAGGTACGGCAAGCCCTCGCACTGGTCCAGCCCCAGATCGAACGCGGGCTAACGGAAGCTTTCGTTTTGGACGGTGATGGTGAGATTTGGGCCCGTGGTGAACGCTCGTATGAGTTCTATTTCGAACAGCCATCGCGCGAAGAACTGGCTGAGGCCAGCGTCACCGGTCTGGTGATTATTGAAGACTGGACCAACAATGAATTTCGCGCCCTGATCCCGCTTGTCGCGTTCAGCGAAAAGTACTTATACGTCACGCGAGAGGTCGACGGCGGCATTCTGGCGCTGCTGGATGATACACAGGAAACCGTCGCGCTCTATGGCCAGTTAGAGAACGAACGCGGGCGCGTGCTGTTCGAATTCGGCCTAATTTACCTCGGCTTCGCGCTAATTTTGATCCTTGCGTCAGTCTGGGTTGGACTTTGGTTCGCGGAACGCCTGTCACGCCCTGTTGGGCGTCTCGTAGGTGCATCACAGCGCGTTGGTGCAGGGGATCTGAACGTTCGAGTGCCCGAGGAAGAGGGCGAAGATGAGATCGCGCAGCTGGGTCGTTACTTTAACCAGATGACGGAGCAGTTGCGGGACCAGCGCGAAGAACTTCTCGATAATACCAGCCAGATCGAACGCCGTCGGCGTTTGTTTGATTCAGTGCTGTCCTCGGTTCCGTCCGGTGTTGTGGGCTTGGACGAAGATGGGCGGGTGACGTTTGTTAACAGGTCTGCGAACCGCCTGCTGGAGGTGGATGGCGGGCAGGACAGTGCGCTTTCGGTTGCCGTACCTGAATTCGCGTCCCTGTATGATGAGATGACGGTGGGTGGTAAGTCAGT
>Ga0209121_10006099_pt1 | contig 10690 bp, 6 predicted proteins | sample Cruoilmetagenom3_FD_187292 | JGI IMG/M metagenome (GOLD analysis project Ga0209121, IMG submission 187292) | Oil polluted marine microbial communities from Coal Oil Point, Santa Barbara, California, USA - Sample 3 (SPAdes) (version 2) | ecosystem: Environmental > Aquatic > Marine > Oil seeps ...
ACTATTAGACGACATCAAAAAATTACTCAAATCAACAACTTCAGCTGAAAACAAAAAATACCTAAAATCAGCTGAAATGATGAAACTCTTAAAAGTGAGTCCAGGAACACTTCAAACATTAAGAATCAACGGAACACTACCGTACACAAAAATTGGAGGCATTATTTTATACGATGCAGATGAAATTTACAAAGTGATAAAAGAAAATAGCATTCATAACAAGTAATCTGAGAAATGCCCGAAATAAATTACATCAAACACCTCAATGCATTCTTTCATTCATTAAGCAATGACAAACGTTTAAATGCAACACACGTAAGTATGTATGTGGTGCTTTTCTACCAATGGAATAATGCAAGGTTTTCAGATGAATTTTATATCAATAGAAATGAAATTATGTCTTTATCTAGGATCGGTTCAAAAGGCACTTATCACAAGTGTATAAAAGATTTACATACGTGGCAATATTTAGAGTATTTACCATCGTATAATCCACTAATTGGAAGCAGCATTAAGATGTTCGATTTAGGTACACCTAGTGAACAAGTAATGAGCCGAGCCTACCCTAAAAGTGGTACAGGTAGTGTACAAGTATCGGGTCCTTATTTAAACATATACAAACATGATAAACATGTAAACATAAAAAAAACTATTAAAAAGGAGATTTTATTTTTTTTTAAAGAAAAACAATGGCCAGAAATTGAAGCTAAAAAGTTTTTCAATCATTACGAATCTGTAGGTTGGAAAAAAGGGATTAATCCAATTGAAAATTGGCAAGCAGCTGCAGAAAGTTGGATGCTTAAATCAAAAGATTTAAAAAAAGCAACTAGGTCTGATTCAAAAAAGAAAACAAACAGTGATATGCCACCAGTACACTTTCAGGACAACCTCCACACCAACCAAAACAAAAATTACGATGAACCACTTTAGTGTGTCATCCTCAGCTTGCCTGAAGATCTCATCAAATTAACAAAAAACATACTATGAAACACCAACCACACATAAAAACCGAAGGAACCTCGAAATTCCAAATAGGAGAAATTAAAAACGAGACAGTTCATTACGACTTCGAAAAAATAAAAACATACCTCAACATCAAAGGACATCAGTTATTCGGAAAAAACTTCAAAATCTACAAAGAAGACGAACCTATACTATTCAAACTATGCTGTTATTTCATACAAGACCATTACAGCTGCTCACAAATTGGAATCGACACGAACAAAGGAATCTTACTTTCAGGCCCAGTAGGTTGCGGAAAAACATCACTAATGATGCTTTTACAACACTTAGCACCACACAAAACAAATTACGAACTTATTCCAACACGAAATATCGTTTTCAATTTCAATGCATCGGGATTTGAAGTGTTAGAAAAGTACAACGAAACCAAAAACTATTGCTTTGATGATTTAGGAGTAGAACCAACAGCCTCTCACTATGCAAAAGAATGCAATGTGATGGGAGAGATTTTACTTTCGCGTTACGATCTATTTATCCAAGCAAATCAAAGTTTTAGTCTTAGTCAAGGTCATAGTCATATAAAAACCCACATTACCACTAACCTCAATGCTCAGGAACTTGAAAAAAGATATGGTAATAGAGTAAGAAGTAGATTACGTGAGATGTTTAACTTAATTAGCTTTGATGAAAATTCTACAGACAAAAGAAAATAAAAAAGCCCACCTCAAAAGAGATGGGCAAAAATTGCTATGAAAAAGATAGGCTTTGAAGCCTAGACTCAAATATAACCATATTTTGTTTAGAATGAAAACACATAAAGAAAATAATTTAGTTTTTTACTTGTTATTTTATTAATGTTCATTATATTCGTATGTTCATTGTCACTGAACACTTGAAAAAATTGAACACAAAGCTTATGTATCGTAATAATGATTTCTTATATGAAGCTGTAGCAAATCTAGAAAAATTGGTTGATATGCCAATCCATATTGAAAGTTCTAGAGCAAAATACGATGCTTTATTGAGTATTAAAAACACACAATTTATTGTTGAATCAAAATCAGCTATAAGAGCGTCAAATCAAGGTATGGTATTGTCACAACTTGAAGCATTAAGAAATGATAATAATAGACCAATTATTTTAATTGCTAAATATATTTCTAAAGATGCTGCAAGCCAATTAAAAGAAAGAGGCTTTAATTATATTGACACATCTGGAAATGCTTTTATTAAAAGTAATGAAATAGTCATTTATATAGAAGGGCAAAAGAGAAGGTTAGCGGAATTAACGAATCAGTCTCGCGCATTTCAAGAAGCTGGGATAAAAATAATATTCTATTTATTAGAGCAGCCTGAAAATTTACAACATTCCTATAGAGAAATTGCTGAAAATGCAGGAGTGTCTACAGGATCGGTGAGTAATGTAATGGCAGAATTGGAAGACTTAAACTTCCTTATGAAAACTAAAGATAAGAGAGTCTTAAAAAACAAAACCGAATTTTTAGAAAGATGGATGATTGCTTACAATGCAGTTTTAAGACCTAGGATTGTGCGTAATAAAATGAGATTTACAAATGATGAAGCAGCAAAAGAATGGAGAAATTTAAATAACAATAATAATGGAGATATACTTTGGGGAGGAGAACCTGGTGGAGCTCTATTAACAAACTATTTGAGACCTGAAAAATTTACCATTTTCACAAATAATGATTTACCAACAATAGCAAGATTATTAAATCTTGTGCCAGATCAAAATGGAAATGTTGAGATCTTACAGAAATTTTGGAAAAAGGGGAAATTAAATGCAAATACTGCACCGGCATTATTAATTTATACCGACTTAATTAACAGTGGATTTAGTAGAAATGTTGAAACAGCTAAAATTATTCTAGAGAATGAGTTACGATATATCAAGTAGTAAATTTACACACCCACTGTTAAAACCAATCCTACTAGAGTTAACAGATTATTTTAAGGATTCTGAAATTACATTTTTTGTAATAGGAGCTACAGCAAGAGATATTATTATGGAAATTCATAATGAGAAATCGGGTCGTTTGACTCACGATTTAGACATAGCAATTACAGTAAACGATTGGAATCAATATCAAAAAATTGAAGAAGGAATTATTAAATTGGATAATTTCTCTAAAGATTCAGATCAAAAGCAGCGTTTTATTTATCTAGAAGAATTTCAATTAGATATTGTTCCTTTTGGTGAAATTATGAATCAGGATAATAAAATATTCTGGCCACCAGATGAAGATTTCGCAATGTCTGTTTTAGGTTTTTCAGCAGCAAATGAAACTTCGTTAAAGGTTGTTATAGATGAAGAGGTCGAAATAAAAATTGCTTCTTTAAGTGGTATCTTTTTATTGAAGATTGCAGCTTGGAATGATAGGAATCATAAAAGCAATAAGGATGCTGATGATATTGGTTTTATTCTGAGTAATTACCTTGAAATTAACAGAGAAAGATCTTTAGAGTTTTATGAAGAAATTTACCCGGAAGATCATACCATTATTACCGGTGGTGCAACCTTACTGGGAAAAGATGTTCTAATTGCACTTGATGGGCATAATGAAGCGAAAGCCAAAATAATAAAGATGCTAACAACTGAAATAGACAAACAGGAAGAAAGTATCCTAATAAATCAAATTCTTGAAACGCATAAGGTCTTAAGTTACGAAGAAATTTATAAAAGTTTAGAGAACATAGCTTCTCAACTAAAATCATAAAAAATAGTAAAACCCCATAAAGTAAAAAATAAAAAAATTGTTAAATATGGCTACAAATGTTCAAAGTAAAGAAGATATTGTATTAGAAGATAATGAACTAGTATGTATTCTGTCAGGAGAAATCAAAAAAATAAAAGCCCTAGAGAAAAACTTACAATCAGTAATTTTAATGTTAAATGAAGAGTATGGTTTCGATCTAGATGATATGGAACGCGACTTCAAAATTGAATATGAAGATCCTGAAACTGGAAAAACAAAAAAGCAAAAAGTAGAATTAGTTATTTTTGAAAAAGGCAAACCACATAGGCAAGATTTTATTATTAGAATTTGTATTGTTCAAGATGATAAAATAAAGGAAACTGATAAAAAGAAAGGGCTTACAGCAACTTTAGAAAATGCAATGGGTGCTATTGAAAGTTGTGAATTTGGTTTATGGGCAAATGGATCTAGTTATCATTTTCTACAAAAGGAAGATGATGATATAGGTTTTGATTTTGATTTTATAGATTTATCAGACTTTCCTGGAGAAGGAGAAACAATAGCAGATTTAGACAGAGCAGATCGCTCTCATACGCGTACTCCTGCAAATGACTCTTTAATTAAAGTATTCAAACGTTCTCACGATTATATTTATGGTAATGAAGGGCGTAAAAAAGATGCATTTTGGCAATTATTAAATTTAATTTTCTGTAAATTGTATGATGAAAAAAGAAGGTTTATGGTATCTCCAAATGGAGAAAGTTATCGAAGAAAATTCTGGGTTGGTATTAAGGAACAAAACACAGAGAAAGGTCGTAAAGAAGTAGCAAAACGAATAAAAGGGCTGTTTGAAGAACTAAAAAACGATACATTATTTTCAGAAGTTTTTGAAGGAAATGAAACGATAAGTTTAACAGATAAAGGATTGGCATTTATTGCTGGTGAATTGGCAAAATATTCGTTTTTAGATGCTTCTGTAGACGTTAAAGGATTAGCGTATGAAACCATTGTTAGTAATACCTTAAAACAAGAAGCAGGTCAATTTTTTACACCAAGAAACATTGTAAAATGTATGGTGCAAATGCTAGATCCAAAAGAAAATTCTCGTGTGCTAGATCCTGCTTGTGGTTCTGGTGGATTTTTAGTAATGGTATTGGATCACGTTCGACAACAAATTACCAAAGAAATATACCCAGATTTAGAAGGACCTTTTTTAGAAGAAAAATACAATTCTTTTGAAGTTAATGAAAGAGTGAGAATTTATGCAGAAAACAGCATCTTTGGTTTTGACTTTGATCCAGATTTAAAAAAAGCTGCTCGTATGAATATGGTAATGGGTGGTGATGGCCACGCAAATATCTTTCACGTAAACTCTTTAGCATATCCTAATTGGGAACATCCTACTGAAATTGATAAAATTAACAATGCGATAAACAATAGTTTAGAGCAAATGAAAGATATTGACAATGCCTATGGTACAGATGCCAGAGGTAAATTTGATATGGTTTTTACCAACCCACCGTTTGGTGCAAAAGTAAAAGTAGAAGCTGAAATTGCTTCACGATACCATTTAAGCCAATACAGTACAGCTCCAGAAGTGTTATTTATTGAAGCCTGTTATGACTATTTAAAAGATGGTGGTAAAATGGCAATTGTAGTGCCTGATGGTATTTTAGCAAATCCAAATATGGTAAATGTACGCGAGTGGATATTAGAAAAATTTAAAATTATAGCTTCTATTGATTTAGCAGTGGAAGCTTTTTTACCACAAGTAGGTGTACAAGCATCGTTATTGTTTTTACAAAAGAAAACGGAAATTGAACGGCAATTGGCTCAAGAAAGTGATGAAGATTATGAGGTGTTTATGGCAATTGCAGAAAAGTTAGGAAAAGACCGTAGAGGAAACCCAATCTATTTGCGAGATGAGGATGGTGCTGAAATATTATTTAATACTGAAACAAAATATCTTTTTCGTAAAAAGAATGGTCAAGCTGTAGAGAAAAAGAGAAATGAAAAGCTTAAACAATTAGACGATGATTTACCCAAAATTGCAGGTCAGTTTCTTAAACATTTTAGAACATTATAATTATGGATATAGCTATAGTATCAAATAAAGCTATGATAATTGGTTTAAAAATAATGAAACCAAATTATCATTTAAATTATGGTAAAAGGAGAATTGACATATCGATTAAGAATAATAATAAATTCATTGAATTAGAAAAGTGCGTAAAAAAAATATTTAAAGGTGGATTTGATAAAAGCTATTTTATAGAGAATCCGGAAAAAGCTTATCATTATATAAGTGCTCAACACATGACAAAACGTTTTCCAAAAGAGGAATCTAAATTGATCTCTAAAACTTTAACAAAAAACTTTCCAGAAATGATGTTAAAGCAAGGTCAGATTTTAGTTAGTTGTGCTGGAACTGTTGGAAATACAAGATATGTTGATCAAAATTTAGAGGGTATTTTAGGTTCACAAGATATTATTCGCATAGATCCAAATGACGAATTAATGCTGCACGGATATTTATATGCCTATCTATCTTCAAAGACTTGTTTTCAATATTTACAATCATATGTATATGGTTCAGTTGTTCCAAGAATTGACCCTAAAGCATTGAAAAATCTTCCAATTCCAGTTTTATCTAATAAATTGCAAATAGAAATTAATAGCAAAATTTTAAAAGCCTCTTCATTAAGATCTATGGCAAGTAAATCTTTAGAAAGCGCTATTAATGAAGTGGAAATAAGATTAGATTATCTTGACAAAAAAGTAAATGACTTCAATAAGTTTGGAAAAAAAATTAATATTTTAAATATTAAGAAATTAGAGTTGAGATTAGATTCACCATATAATAATTCTAAAGGTCGAATTTATCAAAATAATATCACCCAAGAAGAGCATTTCGCAATAAATGAAATAGCAGAAGTATTTCATCCAATGTTATTTGGTAAAAAACAATTAAAAGGGACGGAAAGTAGAGGTAACCAACTATTTAAAAGTTCATCAATGATGAAGTTAGTTCCCGAAACTGATTTTTTACTTTCTTTAAAAAAAACGGATAAATATGAAAAACTTCAAGTCGACAAAAATTGGATTCTTATTTCTAGAACTGGAACAGTAGGAAATGTAGTTCTAATTTATGATAATCAAAAAGGAATTTTTATTGATGATCATATGATTAGGATTAAGCCTAAAAATGACTTTGCTGCAATTATTTATTTTTTTATTAAATCAAAATTTGGTCAAGAACTAATTAAATTTCAAAAATATGGGTCAGTACAAGAGGTTATAAATAGCAATTATATAGAAAGAATTCCAATACCTAAGTCTTTGTTTGAATTTAACTTTAATAAAAAATTAACATTGATATTTAACGAAGCAAATGATCAAATTAGTAAGGCTTCTGTCTTAGAAAAAGAAGCTATTGATTTAGTAGAAAAAGAAATTGAGTTATGGCAAAAATAATTAAACCACCCTATTTTGAATCGGTTGTAAATGCAGGTGAAAAACGTTTATTAGATTTTTTAGAAATTAATCTACCCGAAGATTACTATTTAATCCCAAATGTAGAAATTGCTTCTACCAATCCTCGTAACAACCGAACACAATATTGGGAATACGATTTAGTCGTAGTAGCTCCACACGCAATTTATAATATTGAAAATAAAGATTGGAAAGGACGTATTGAAGGAGATGATAATTATTGGTATGTGAACGATCGTCAAAAACCAAATCCATTAAAAACAAACCGTCAAAAAACAGCCATATTAGCATCTAAATTAAAAGAAGCTAATTTTAGTTGGGGAAAGGCTTGGGTTCATAATTTGGTAACTTTATCATATTCAAATTCTATTCCTCCCTTACTTTGGCAAGAAGCGGGTAAATTGACGTTTGAGTTAAAAGATGGATTAATAAATTTCATTACAAACCCGGATAATACTGGGAATTATAAAAATACAATTAATGAAATACAAAAAGAAATAGTTGATTTTCTAATTGGTGCTCAAAGCCAAAAATCTCCAGAAGATAAAAAAATTGTCAATGGTCACGAAGTAATAGAGATATTGCAACAAGAACCAAATTTCACAGAATATTTAGTAAAACCAAAAGGAGTAACCTCTTCCATTCGTAAAACTATCAAAGAATATGCGTTGCAAGTGGCTGGTCTTTCTCCAGAAGAACTTCGAAAAAGAGAGCAAACCATTAAAAATCAATACAAAGCATTAAACAAAATAAAAGCGAATCCTTTTATTTTAAATGTTGAGTTTTATGTGGATGAAGAAAATCATTTGTTTTATGAAACATCAGATTTTTTATATGAAAACTCTTTAAGAGCAGAAGCAAATAAAAAAACCTTCACATTTCAGCAAAAAATAGACATTATTAAAAATATAATGTCTGCCATTAAAGAAGCGCACAGCCAAAACATTTACCACAGAGATATCAATCCTGACAACATTTACATAAGTAATGGATACGCATATTTAAGTAATTTCGGAAAATCCTATTTCACAGATCATAATGAACAGGGTTATACCGTAATGGCAACCATTAATGAAATGAATGCCACGCCTTTTCATCCTTTAGAATTAACTATTGGTGATGCTTCTGAAGCTTCTGATATGTATTCGTTAGGTGTTCTCATATATTGGTTGTTTACGGATGAGGTTCCATTTAAAACGCCTTATGATTTGGATAAATTGGGCGGTACTTTACCTGATAACTTATTGCCAAGTGCGCTTAATTCTAACTTGCCTAATTGGATTGATGAAGTATGTAGCAAAACCATTTTAGTTGATGACTTAAAACGGATAGCATCTATTGAAGTTCTTGAAACAATTATAGAAAAAGCCTTAACACCTCAAAATTCAAATGTTGTTGTTGAAAATCCGACAACCAATACAACTCCATATTCGAACACTTTAGATTTAAAAGAAGGTGATCGCGTAGGTGATTTTATTATTTTTAAAACCTTAGGAAAAGGAGGCTATTCAAAAGTTTTTAAAGTGAAGCATTCACTTCAAGGCCAAGAATACGCCCTTAAATTATTTCATCAAAGTGTAAATGTTTCATCGGTACTAGATGAGTACAATGCATTGATAGATTTAGATCACCCGAACATTGTTAAATTTAAATGGAATGGGACAGCAGATACAGGTCAATTCTATACATTAACTGAATATTTAGATGGTGAAGATCTTAGTTTGTTTATCAATACAGATACTAGTTTACCCATAAAAAGAGTATACCAAGTTGCTGAAAATATTTTAGAAGCATTAGTGCTAATGCAATCACAACCAAGACCTATTTTTCACAGAGATATTAAGCCTCAAAATATTATTTGGGACAATAAAGAAAGATTCGTTTTAATCGATTTTAACGTAGCCTCTTTTGCTGAAGAAAATAAAGATTTTGTAGGTACAAATCCATACTTAGCTCCAGATTTAATTGCTGAAAATTATCGAGTAAATTGGGATAAATCTGCAGATGTTTTTGCTTTAGGAATTACGTTGTTTGAACTGGCTTGTAAACAATATCCTTGGGCACCAAAGAAAATTCCAATACGCAGTATCCCATCAACTTCACCAAAAGAAATTGAACCAAAATTATCTATTGAATTTTCTAATTTTTTATTGAAAGCAATTAGCACAGATACTTCGGTTCGTTTTTCATCAGCTGCTGAAATGTTAAGTGCCTTGAGAGAAATAGGTGTTGACAATACGCTTCAAGAAAAGAAAGAGACTGAAACGGAAGTAAGCAATGATGACCATTTGTATCATACCGAAATTTATATTACCCAAGCAGGGTTTCAAATAAGGTTATATGATAAAATGGATAAGTATGTAAATATTAAGGAGTCTATTAATGATGCTTTAGAAAGGTTTCATTCAAACCTTAAAAAATATAAAACATCAATATCCTTAGACAAAGAAATTAGAGTGCTCATAAAAGTTGATAGCAAATCTATTATTAGTCAAGTTTTTTGGAAAGGTGGCGCAAAAACATTCACAGAAGGAAATGTCGATAAAGTTTATAATGCATTAAAAAATGTATTCAACGAAAACCAAGAAAAGATTAAAGCTTTTAAATTAAGTGTTGAAGGATTAAATATTGTTGAATATATAAACTCGTTATATAGCCAATCTAAGTATGGAAATTCAGGTACTAGAGCAAGTTCATCAATTAGTGAGTTTGATAAAATCACCTATTCTCCCTCAAAATTAGATAGAAAACTAATTCCTGACATTCTTGACGGTAGATTTAAATTATTAATAATTACAGGTAATGCTGGTGATGGAAAGACCGCCTTTATAAGAAAGATTGAAGAAGATAACAGTATAAAAGATATTGAGCAATTCAAAAATAAAAATGGGGCAAGGTTTAAAATAAATGGTACTTGGTACGAAAGTAATTATGATGGTTCCCAAGATGAGGATGATAAAGCGAACGACGATGTATTAGAAACTTTTTTCAAACCTTTTGAAAATAATAATAATTATAACAATGCAGAAGAAGGGAGAATAATCGCCATTAACGAAGGTCGATTGGTTGAATTTTTAAGTACCTCATCAAAGTATAACCAATTAACAGAAACAATTGAAGAATTCTTCTATAAAGAAGGTCATCATAACCTTCCTGATGGTTTAATGATTATTAATTTGAATCTAAGATCAATCGTAGCGCAAGACGAAAAAGAGTCTAGTTTATTTAGAAAACAAATAAAGGCGCTTACTAAAAAAGAATTATGGACAAAATGTGAAGGGTGTTCAATAAGTAATAAGTGTTTTATCAAATATAATGTTGACTCTTTCAATGATTCAAGTGCTGGTGAAGATTTAATAACACGTATGGAATGGCTGTTAAGAACAGCAAGCTTAAAAAGAGAGTTACACATCACTATACGTGATTTACGCTCATTAATAGCTTTTACATTAACTAGAGACTTTGAATGTGATGAAGTCGAACAGCTTTATAATAGTACAGTATCTAGTCCAGAAAAT
>Ga0209121_10006100_pt1 | contig 10688 bp, 10 predicted proteins | sample Cruoilmetagenom3_FD_187292 | JGI IMG/M metagenome (GOLD analysis project Ga0209121, IMG submission 187292) | Oil polluted marine microbial communities from Coal Oil Point, Santa Barbara, California, USA - Sample 3 (SPAdes) (version 2) | ecosystem: Environmental > Aquatic > Marine > Oil seeps ...
ATGGCGTATCGCTCCTTGTGAGGTTCTGGCTGGCTTTGACACCCGCCACGATACGTCGCCTTCAAATTTCAGCCATCACCCAAATTCACGCATAGCTCACGGCCAACCTATGGCGTTCTAGGGATCAGGCGACGGCGATACTGACAGCAAGGCACTAACACCTGGTCGAGTGAAACGAAAACCAAGTGCGGGAATGTGGGGGTAGGTTTGCGGTTTTTGGTAACTGGTTCAGCCCGTTTCAAACTAGTAAAAGCCAGTATTTAAAGGGGGTAGAGCGCCCTACCCTGCCTTACGGCCAAAGGTGAACCATCCGCGCTTCTCTGGCCGTTGATCTGTGAGAACTGCCAACGCTTGCCGATGATCCTTGCCCTGACTTTCAAAATTATCGCGTAAACCCTCTATCTGTTTTTCAAGTTGTTCACGCTCGCGCTCTCTTTCTAGGTTCGTGGCGTCGATCTGCTCACGAAGCATCTTAACTTCGACCTCTAAAGCACTGCTAGGAATAGAAATTTTGGGGGTAGCCAAACCGTTTTCGCTACTAGTTTGAACTGGTTCGGCTTCTTTCTTACCAAAAAGGCGATCAAGCTCAGATTCGTCGATTTCCCAATGCCCTTTTAGGTTCTTCTCACCGCTCAATTTCTTCAACGGATCGTTAGAATTAAGGGCTTTTAGAATGTCTGCTTTAGCCTTGCCCGCATAGGCGGCGGCTTTGTTTAATGATAGTTTTGACATGGTTTTGCTCGGTTTCGTTAGGGGGTTGGTGAACGGTTTTGCCTGTGGTTTTTTACCAGTTTAAACCGAAACCACCCAAACAGGGAAGGGCAGGGGGTCAGCTATCCACAGCCCCGAGATTTAAGGCGATTAGCATATGGTTGACTGGCAGATATGCCCGCCCGTCACATGCAATGCACTTACGGCGCGGGTGTCTGGCCGCAGGGGGGCAATCTGGTCTGGGCGCGCAACCGTCCTCATCGCAACAGGGGCAGGGGGCAAACGCTTCTAAAATTTCTGCCGTCATGATAAAACCCTTATGGCTTGCGCGTCCTGCTCCGTGAGCGCTTCTTACGATCCCCACGGGCGGCGCGGTTATAGTCGCCACGGGTTTCACCGCGCGATGCTTCGGGATCACTCTTAGCCTGTTTTTTAATCTCTGCCTTCTTTCGGCCAAGCTCAAACGCATTTTTGCGCTCAAGTTTCCGCGTTGCCCATCTTCTCTGAAGGGCAGCGCGTTCTGCGTCTTGCTGATCTTTCAGCATTTGGCGGCGGGAAGAAAACGAGGCGCGGGAATCTTTGAAAGCGGTTTGCTGATCGGTTTTGATCTTAGCAATGGCGGCATCTGCTTGAGCATTTTGTGCAGCATTCAGATTTCGCCACTGTGCGCGGTGGAATTTTTCCAACGCATCAACACGAGATTTTTTGCTCGTCAGAAAATTGAACGCCATAGATGCAAAGCCCTTGGAGTTATCTCGGCCAAGCTCTTTGGCGTAACGGATAGCAGAAAGAGCGTTTTCAAGCTTTCCTGCTACGCGGCGTTCCTTCTTTTCAAAGTCCTTAGTTTCTTGCCAGTGCTGCTTTCCAAGCTGTGAGCGCAGCGGTTTAAACTGCTCTTTTGCGTCCTCACGGGCGCGTTGAAAGGCAGTCTTGCCGCGCTTCTTGTCGTTTATCTGGGCTTTGGCGTCCTGATAATCGCGAGAGTAGGCTTTCCACTCCGCTGAATGGCGAGAGTGCATCTTCTGACCATCTGCCGCCAAAGCCGCATCCTTGGCCTGCTGCGCCTTTAAAATGGCCGCTGTGTCGTTGTCATTGGCAGGATCGAATTTCTTAGCTTCATCCTGCTGATGCCACGCCGCATCTTTATCAGCGTTGACGGTTTTTCCTTCGTCACGCTTCTTCCAATTTTCTACACGCTGATCACAGTAAACTTGGCCGCGTGATTGCTCGTAAGACATCGCCCATTTGGACAGCTTTTTTTGATAGTTCCAAAGATCGAGCATCTTGCCATCTTCAAGATCAACGCGATTGATCACCACATGCACATGCGGGTGGTCTGTGTCGTTGTGGGCAATGATAGCGGCTTGATGATTGGTTGCCCCCAATGCCATCAAGCTTTCATTGGCTGCGCGTAGCATTTCAGCTTGAGAAAGCCCGTCTTTCTCGTCTGGATGCCATGCAAGCGAGTAATGAAAAACAACTTGGTCAGATTTGTTGCCTGCAACGGATTTGCCTGCGCTGCGCTTGATTTCATCTTGCATTCGGGCAGTGGCGGCCATAACACGCCAAGCCGCGTCAGGATGATCAACGGCCAAATTATTGAAGGCCATCCATTCGACGCGCTCCGCGCTCGTTTGGTGGGCTTCACCTTCAAGGGTTTTGTCATGCTGTAAGTATGCAAAAACCCCCTTGAAGGATTTGCCAGTGGCACGGCCTTTTGGCGCTGCTTTAGGCGTCATAAGCCGCGCTCACTTTGGCAATGGCCACTTTGAGTTCATCCGTGACGGTGCTGATATCGTTCGGCAAGCCCTGACCAAAGTTCAGGGATTTGACGATCTGATGAAGATTCACACCGCAGCGGTTTAACTCAAACAAAAGTCGATCCTCCAACGCCGTGCGGGGAGGGGCTACTTTTTTGCCAACGGCAAGATTTCTCACATAGGTGGAAACGGGAAGGCCAGCTTTAGCGGCCTGTGCCTCGATGAATGACAATTCATCGGGGTTAACGCGGATAGACGGAATAGCGAGAGTTCTCGCTTTTCCGTCAGGCTTTTGAGGTCGACCGCGTTTTATCCGTTTTGCATCCATGTGCGAAATATCGACCTGTGGGCGATCCTCTCAGCTGGGTTATTAGGGGGTGGCGTAGACCCCCTGATCAAGATTTAATGCAGCGCATTAAACCATCTTGTTACCATATTACATATACATAACTGTTTTTCCTAGATTTTGCAAATGGTCTGTTTCCCCAACACTGCGCTCCCGCTTTTTCTGGTCTGCTAAATACCGCAACGGAAGTGTTTGGTAAAATTGACATGAACAAAGAAAGGAGAGTTTATAAGCATACATATATATCGAAGAAGGATGCTCGCACTCACCAAAGCAACAGCGAGGTTTCTATAATGGCACAAGACAATCTGGGTTGGTTACGTGTAGCAGGCCAGTTGACTGTTGGTGCTGCCAAGCTCGGATTTGGTGCCTACCAAATGGCGCAGGCAAACAAAAAGCCCGATGATCTGACAGAGCAACATGACCCAATGGCGGGCATGGCAACAGGTCAAGAATTATCGCGCTTTGCCTATGATCCTGACGGGTTCTATCTCGGCCGCATCCATGAAGATCACGGCGCTGATTTTGAAGCTTCGATTCCATCTTCTGACGATCGGCACATTTTTATCGTGGCGGGTTCTGCTTCTGGTAAGGGCGTTACATACGGTCTGCAAAATGCGCTGCGTTGGAAAGGTGGATTTTTCGGCATAGACCCAAAAGGGGAAATGGCAGAAATCGCAGGAATGAGGCGTGGCACTCGTGACGCGGCCAAAGGCTCTGGCACTGCCGTGCGGCAATTCCTCGGCCAGAAAGTCGCTATTCTTGATCCTATGGGGCAGGTGAGGGGGGCTGCTAAAAAGTTCCGCGTCAACTATGATCCCATGACAGACATTCCATCTGATCAACGCACGGCGCGCAAGATAATCAGCAAGCTTGCTGCGGGCATGATCATGCCTGAATCTGGCGATGCTGCGCACTTCTCACAAAGCGCGGAAACCCTAACCGCAGGCGTTCTTGAAGCGGTTAAGATGTTAGAGAAACCGCATAACCATTGCTTGCCATTTGTGCGCCAAAAAATACTCGGTAACGTGAAACTAAAAGACGAAACCAAGCCCGCCCAGGGCGAAGAAAAAGTGATCAAAGCAGGCTTTGAAATCCTCTATGATTACCTGACAGATGAGCGCTTGCCCGATGATGGCCACGCGGCGGAAGCTGCAAGCGTCTTGGGTGAAGTTCTTGGCTCGGATGAGGCGGGATCATTCCGCACGACATTATCGCGCAACCTGAAATGGATGATTGATCTTGATATCCAAGATCATCTTAAACCCTCTGATTTTTCCCTCTGGAAAGCTCTGCAAGAAAGCTGGTCTGTTTTCGTTGTTCTAAGCCCTGATGATGTTAGTGAATTTAAGAACTGGCTGCGCATCAATGTGCAAATGGCGCTGTCTGCAAAGATGGCACAAGGCACAAATCAAGCGGGCTTACAGACACTATTTTTCCTTGATGAATTTCCTGTGCTTGGTCGCTTCAAAGAGATTGAAGAAAAGGCGGGATATATTCGCGGATACGGCGTGAAACTGGTCGGCGTGATCCAGTACGTCGCACAGCTTCAACAGCTCTATGAGAAAAACTGGGAAGCCATCATAGCCAACTCTGCGGCAATGATTGCATGGGGTACAAACGACGAAGCTACAGAAGAATATCTCTCTAAGCGCGTTGGCAAAGTGGTGGTTTCTGAAACGTCATACGGCGCAAGCGGCGGCATGTCTGGCGGGGCAGGGTCTACAGGTCACAGCTCTAACCAATCACTGCGCGAGCGCATGATACGATTTTCAAATGAAATCCGTGAACAGGGCGCAAGAGAAACCATGCGGGCGTTTGTGATTCCTGCCTCTGGCAAAGCCTTCACAGTGCGCCGAGTACCTTACATGGAATTAGCGAGCCATAAGATTTTTGACAGCCCTGAACAGGTGTTAGCGTGGGAGAAAGCGAGGAAAAATGTTTGAGTTTTTTTATGATCTGTTTGGAACGTCCCCAAAAATTCGCAATGGTGCCGCGCCAGTGTTGTTGGTCATTTGGTTAATCGTCGCAGGCTTCATGCTGCGCGAGATTTATTGGACTGTGAAATACAGATCAAACGGCTCTCGCGAAGCCATGAAACAGCATATTTATTACCACCATAACAAAGGGATATTAACCTACGCATGGGAACAAGAAACCAAAGGGTTCGCATGGTGGTTGGTGCCTGTATACGGGTTAATCTGTGGGTTTTTAGCGCCAACTGCCGCGATGCCCTTAGTCGTTCCGATTGGGTGTATAGCGCTTATGTGCTTCATCATGATCAGCGTAGAGAATGAGGTTATCGGGCGTGATCTGGCGCAGGTTGCTTGGCTGAAACACCGCGCCGCCGTTGATGGCAACTCGGCGCAAGAGGCAAGCCAATCTTGGGGTAAAGCTGACGAAGATGACAGCTTTTTTGACTTCAAAAAAACGGCAGAAGATTATTTTAATGACCCAAACACTTACACCAAAGCCAACGCCAGAGCCGAAGCCAAGGCCAGATCCGCAAGCAAAAAAGCTGCGCCGCGTGGCTTTGAAAATCGCCATGCGAGCGATGCAAAATTGTGGGCTATCGTGGATGATCCAAGCGCTACAGATGCAGAGCGCCAAGCCGCTTTTTCTAAAGTTCTAAAGGCACAAGCGAAGCGGTCAGGGCATTTTGAAGTCGATCCGACGAAGCTTCTTGAGTGGAAATCAAAATGAAGGCTCTCTCGTTCTTTAAGCAGAAAGAGCGAAAAGAATTACTCCCACAAGGCCGGCACAGCAAAGCGTTAGTGGTTGTCAGATGCCAACAAAACAAAAAGGCCGGCACCGCCTATCACATGCTTTTGCCCCCAGAAGCAGATTCCGCGACTATTGGGGAGCGTTAGAGATTCCGTGTCATTTCTATAAACTGAAGAAAAGGAATGACACATGCGAACAGAATTTGATTTTGGTGCGGCGTTGGCCGCATTGCAAGATGGCCAAGGCCTGACAGGCAAGGATGGCATCCTGACGCCGCTGATAAAGCAGCTAACTGAAGCGGCTTTACAGGCTGAAATGGACACGCATTTGCAAAGTGCCAAGCCAGCCAACCGAAGAAATGGTTCTGGCCGCAAGATTATCAAATCGACCACGGGCAGCTTTGAGTTGGCAACGCCACGCGACCGTGAGGGATCGTTTGAACCGCGACTGGTGAAGAAGCACCAGACCCATATGAGCGACGAGATCGAGCGTAAGATCATCTCGATGTTCGGGCGGGGGATGAGCTATCTGGATATTGCCGGGCACATCGGCGAAATCTATGGGCTGGAGGTTTCCAACGCCACGATCAGTGCCATCACTGACAAGTTGATCCCTGAAATCACGGCGTGGCAACAGCGCCCCTTGGCCAGCCATTATCCGTTCGTCTGGCTCGACGCGATCCACTACAAAGTCAAACAGGACGGGCGCTATGCGGCCAAGGCAGTTTACACGGTTCTGGGGCTGAACCTTGAAGGCCGGAAGGAAATTCTGGGCCTGTATCTGTCCGAAACAGAGGGCGCTAACTTCTGGCTTTCAGTACTGACGGACCTGAACAACCGTGGGCTGCAAGACATCTTGATCGCCTGCGTCGACGGCCTGACAGGCTTCCCTGAGGCGATCAACGCCATCTATCCCCAGGCCGAGGTTCAGCTCTGCGTGATCCACCAAATCCGCAATTCTTTGAAGTATGTGGCCAGCAAAAACCAAAAGGAATTCATGGCCGATCTGAAGCCGGTATACAAAGCCGAAACGGTTGAGGGGGCCGAAACCGCGTTGGATGATCTGGAGGAAAAATGGGGTGACAAATACCCGATTGTCATCAAATCCTGGCGCAAGAAATGGCCAAATTTGTCGGTCTATTTTAAGTATCCGACTGACATCCGGCGGGTCATTTACACCACCAACGCGATAGAGGCCGTGCATCGCCAGTTCCGCAAACTGACCAAAACCAAGGGCGCGTTTCCCAACGAAAACAGCCTACTCAAACTGCTCTACATGGGCATCCAGAATGCCTCGAAAAAATGGACCATGCCGCTACAAAACTGGAATTTGACACTGTCCCAGCTTTCGATCTATTTTGAGGGAAGGTTAGACGACGTGCTGGATATCTAGACTAACCCCGTGACACGGAATTTTGAACACCCTCGACTATTGTGCAGAAAACCCGTATCAAAATAACAGCGGGTGGCTCTGCCCAAGAGCGAAATGATCAGATCACAACAAACTGGAAAGACCCGCAAAACCTCTCTGAAGATTGCTTGGCCTGTAGTAATCAGGAAATGGTGATCTGCGATAAGTGTTCAGCGATTTCATGCTGTACCAACGGCCAACCTTGGCAATGCCCAAGCTGCCCGCAAAGCAGCCCCGCACTTTCAACCGTGCCGCATCCAGTCATTACAGCCGCAAAACCAAATCAACAGCGTTTAGCAGGCAAAAACGCTGCTGCCGCGCTTCCAAATCCCGTCAAACGGCTAAAATGAAGGTTTCATGGGGTGGCGTGATAGCCGTTGTCTTTTGCCCAATCCTTTAGCTCTGTGGCGTGTTCAACAAACTAGCCATTCAAGGTATGGTAGCTAAATTTTCTGATTTGAAGTAAAAATGGGGTTTATTTATTTTGACTAAAATACAATCTGACGCAGCGCATGTTGCGCGCATTTTATGCATCGTATCGATGTCCTACGTTCATCTTCGTTTTTTTGAGCTACAAGGGGCGACTTTTCCGATCACTCAAGTCATTATTGTAGACACCTTTGGTCGGTCTAGCGTCCCGCTTTTGTCCGTTCTATCTGGCTATTTTATGGTCGGTTTTTTCGTAAAGCGGCCATATATCAAAGCGGCGCTGTCACGCGGGCGATCTCTTGTTGTGCCAATGGTAGTCTGGAACTTTCTAGCTTGCATTCTTTTAGGCTTTACCTACCCGCTCTGGGATGCGTTCTTCGCGGCAACTGGCCATTCAAGGCTGATCTACCTAACTTTCCTGCGCGATCTATTCATGATGTCACTGCTAACACCTGTCTTGGTTGTTTGCGCTCGTAAAATGCCATGGATCTTCGCCGCCATCATTTTGGCCTACTACGTATCAGGGTGGTCAAACCTCATAATCTTGCGCCCACAGATTGCTTTTTTCTACAGTCTGGGCATCTTATTCGCACTGTACCCGCTGCCAATTCCGAAGGGTAGCCATATCATCGCCTTGATCGGTGTTGTTGTCGCTATCTCTTGGCAGATCCTTTACCCTAATCTGTCAGGCTTCTACTTCGACAATCTGTACCTGCGACCTATCACCGCCTTTAGCTTCTGGGCACTGGCGTTGTGGATCGCGGCTAAGAGGCCCACATTTGGTAGGTTTGATAAGACAGCCTTTGCTTTCTTCTTAATGCATGGGATCACTTTTCACATTATCGGTTCTGTGTATTCCAAATTGCCAGCCCTGCATACCGTTCCGATTTACTATACGATTTGGATTCTGACCCCACCAATCACCTATATAACAGTCTACGTGTTATGGCCCCTCACAGGAAAATATGGCCGAATAATTACAGTGTAGCTTGCAAAATGCTCGTAGGTGGTGGGTTATCTGCGCCTGTCCAAAACCGCAAAGCCGCGATAAAGACTAGGCTTCACTCTTTTCCTTTTTCGGCAGGATCACAAAGCGGCCAGACACGGCCAGACCGTCGCGCATTTCGCAAGATATTGCGCCGCTGTCCTTCTGCCATGCGCTCCCGATATTGGTGAAATATGCTTTTTGTTCGCCGTCGCCTGCTTCGTAGTTTTCGACCAGTAAAATATCGTGTGTCGGTTTGTTGCTCATTGAAAATTCTCCTTCTTAAAATCTTCTAAGCATACCACCTTGCCCCCTGCCCCTGTCAGTGGTTTTTGCCTTTTTTCCCCTGCTTTTTGTTGCGCGAAGCGCAATCTTGAGGGCGGACGGCGTAGCCGTCTTATCGCCCGTTTGGTTATCCGCCTCTTGGCGGATTCCTTTTTTCTGACATCACAGGAGAGGCTATTTTTCGAGCCTCCCTGTGTGTTCTAGTGTTCTAAGTATGGTGTTCCCCCTTAATTCACTGAACTGAATCAATAAGTTAGCTCGCTAAAGGGGGACAGATTCAGCGTTTTTTCTCGTTAAGGGGGACAGATTCAGCGAAAAGGTGGACAAATTCAGCAAGAATTTCCCACCCCTAAGTGTGGACAGATTCAGCGAAAATTTTCCGGTTTTCATCCCCTAAGTGTGGACAGGGATAACTTATAATGATGTGTTTCCGTCCCCACTTGGTTGGCTTATGGTTTACCCATGAGTCGGACAAAAACAAAAGACGTGGGATTATTTGAAGAAAGGGAACTGGATGGGATTCAACCCTCTGGCTCTGCTTGGGTAATATCCAATGATGATCCCGCGACCGTGCCTGTCCCGCTTCAAACCGTCATTGTGAACGTAGAGGGGCCATATACAGAGCGCGACCGCAAATTGTGGGTGTTCTTGCTCCATGCTGTCTTTGATGAACTGGGCGTCAAAAACATTCACAGCCTGTCTGTGCGAGATATAAATTCCATCTTCCGCAAACTGGGCGGGGATCATGGCACTAAGTGGCTTTGGGAAAGTGCCAAACGCCTCGCCAAGACCACCATAGAATGGGAATACACTCTCGGTGACGAACGCGTTCAAGGTGTTTCAAGCTTGTTTGAAGCGCAGGTGCATAAGTCCGCACGAGAATCTGGCGTACTTAAATTTGCCTTCCCCCAACTCTTAATCCCAATCATCAAAGACCCCACTAGGTTTGCCCGTCTGCGGGTGCATTTTCTGCTCAAGCTGTCTGGCAAATATGCTGTGACGCTATATGAAATCCTAGAAGCCTACGTAAACCGCAGGGATCGCCAATGCCGTGTCAGCATCGAGGAGCTGCGGACATGGCTCAAAGTACCATCTGGCACTTATCCCGAATGGCGAGATTTTCAAAAAAGAGTGTTAGCCCCTGCGATCAAACAGATAAACGATGATCCCTTGGGTGCAGGTTTTACAGTGGAATATGAAGCCGTTCGAAAAGGTCGAGCGTTTCATGATGTTATCTTTCATCTGACCAAAACCCCGAAGCGGATTCAATCTGACAAGCTGATAAAACTTGCCTCTGGCGATGCCAACACAATCCGCATGGCCAAGGCTAAACAGCGCCCTGCCCTGCTCTCTGCTGACATTGATCGGGTGGCCATGAACACAAACTATCTTTTCGACATGGACGACATGGAAAAGCAATTTTGGGCATACTGGGAAAGCACGGGCAAACCCGATTTTCGCAAAGGTGTGGCCGTGGCCTTCAAAGCTTTCGTTGATAAGAAATTCCAACGGGCAAAACAGCGGCGGCGCTAAATATCGGAGATGTTCAGAATGGCATCTCATCTTTGTCGAGTGGCGGCGGGGGGTTTTCGATGATGTCTAGAATGTCCTGTTCGCTAAGCATCAAGACTCCACCATTCCCATCGGTCAACACGCCTAGCGGCCTTCCAGAAAGTTTGTCGGTGACAGGTATCGACTGCGCTTCGGATTTTGTAAGTTTGGGCATATTTCATCGTAGGCGGAAGGTTCCCGATAGGTCAAATTATAAGAAGGCTCTGGCTCAACCTCTAGCAAGCCACATGCTGACAGATACCCCCTCGCCCGATTTGATCCCTAGAACGCCCTAGAACGCCCATCAAGGACGCTTCGCGCCAGCAAACTGGTAAATCCTTGACGGCCAACGAGTTATGGTTGATTTTGGGTGACGGCGTCCATTCAGGCGACGCAGGTTTCATTGGCATCGGTCACTTCGATACCGTCGTTGAACTTGATGCCTTCGATGAGTTTGGGCAACTGATTTCTGCCTTTCAGGCGTAGC
>Ga0209121_10006101_pt1 | contig 10688 bp, 9 predicted proteins | sample Cruoilmetagenom3_FD_187292 | JGI IMG/M metagenome (GOLD analysis project Ga0209121, IMG submission 187292) | Oil polluted marine microbial communities from Coal Oil Point, Santa Barbara, California, USA - Sample 3 (SPAdes) (version 2) | ecosystem: Environmental > Aquatic > Marine > Oil seeps ...
ATTTGCATGTAGATCCTTAAAAGGAAGAGGTTCTGCAAGTGGCATTAGGGTAATTTACGCCTATTTTGAAGATGAGGATTGTGTGGAATTTATTGAGATTTACTATAAAGGCGACAAGAAGAATGAAGATAGTGAAAGAATATTAAGATATTACAGCAATGCAGGGTAAAAATTAGCTTATCTTGTTTATTGTCAATGTTATCTATCAGCCTCAGCAAGATGTTTACACTTTCTTCGGAAAAGCTTTTAAAAATTTAAGTTGTGCCGGTTATAGCTTCTATTTTCTCCAAAATAACCCTATTTTCTAATAATGTATCAAAGATATTTCCATTCCACAACTTATCTTTAGTCATGTAACAGGCTCTTAATTTTTATATATTGATTTACTTCAATAACTCACAGTTAACAAAACAAGTTAAAAATCAATTTCCCAAAGAAAAGTCACGAAAATCTGATACCTCTTTTTTTCATATTTTCAATCACAAACTTGTAGGTTTCCAGCGATTCCCGTTCAAGCGAGGCGCTTACGGTTCAGCCCCGCTTATCCGGAACAGCTTAAACGATTTTTTTCTCGCTATATTGAGGAGTCTTGAGGCCACTTGATGAGATGAATAAAACTTTTTGAACTGTGCAGGATTGAGATTCCTGAAGTAGTTCCAGCAGTATGCACAGAGAAAAGAACACCCCACGGCATCCGCTGTTGCTATCCCACCGTAATAAGAAGCGGGCCTGAATCTGTAATAAAGCCTCTTATCGCCCTGCATGACGATTGTTTCGACTTCTTTAGACCTTTCGACTGGATTAAAAGGGAAATTCATGTTTATGGCTTCTCTATCCTTATTCTACAGAAATCCACCGAAGTTTTTGAGCTTCAGAACCGCTCTGGCCTTTGTCAGCAGATTATGGAAGACTCTACAATCGTCATCCTAAAAAAAATACATCGTTTCATCCTGATTTATTACCCATTTTACTCTTCTTCACCAATTTTTTCCTCTTTCATCAACATATGTAGCCACGTCTCCTACTATTCCGACTTTATTCATCATCTGGAGTTTGGACTTAAGATAACATATGTTTCTCAAGGATGAGCTGTGATGGATGGTGTCCCCAGGTGTATGACCAACCGCCAGAGCTCCCAATCCTGCAAGAACCACAATCTTATATTTTACTGCTTTCTCAACGAGTACCCTCATCTCTTCATCTGGAAGGACTACGGGGATTGCAGGATAGAGGTAGCCTCCTTCTGCATCAACAGGGATAATACGATCACAACCCTCACCCACCATCTCTAAGGATTGAATCATGGCATAAGGCGAATGAGTAAAAATAACAGATTTTTCGCTGGAATAGCGGTAGACAGTTTGATGCAATCTTATAAAAAAATCCTCTCTGTCTTCGTCTATCTCTATTCTCATCAGATCATTTTTTATGTATTCTGGCGAAGAGAGATTTGGACAGTAAATCATTTGATTCCCGTCTCTAACACTCAAAGAACCTGTATGAAAAGGGCTTAACTTCAATTCGAAGGCATCGGAAGACGTTCTTTGAAACTGGGATATTAATTCTTTATCCTCTGTCCCTTTGAAGCTGTAAGGATTTTTGTATCGACTGACTTCTGGATAGCAAAGATTTGAAGACTTTGAAAGATCTGCACCCAAAATCTTTAGATGCAGAAGAATCTCTGAGGAATAATCCACAATGCATAGAAAGAAAAATGCCTCGTTCAGGCTTGAAGCTCTTACAAAAGGGCCATGTTTTTTCACAACCACTGCTGGTTTTTTTCTCAGTATCTCAGGAATCTTTTCCTCCATTTCTAAAGAACCAACAGGATATTCAAACTCGACAACAGGCACAGAATAAAGATATCTCTTTCCCAGGAAATCAAAAGGTCTAATCTCTTCTACAAGAAAAGATACAAGAGTTGTGGGTAGAGAATGAGCATGTATTGCCGACCTTGCATACTTCAAAATCTTTCGGTGAGTGCCTGTCTCAGAGGAAGCCTGAAAAAGCCCTGATTTTGGTTCCTCTATCCCTGGAATTACAATATCCCTCTCTTTCAGATGCCCTTTCATGGAGCCTGTCTTTGTGACATACATCTCCCTATCATGAAGTGCTGATATGTTTCCGCTGTGTGTATTTTGCAAGTCCAGGGCTAACATAGCCTTTCCGATGTTAATCATCTGTTTTTTTATCTCATACATTTTCAATCCTCATATAAAGAAGGGATTCCATCTTCATTCCATTTCCTCACCTCAAAATACTTTCTTAGCATAGGAAGAAACTGTGTTTCTCTATCAATCGCTCTCATCTTACCTGAAATAAGTATCTTCTCGTTGAAAAATCTCAAAGGAAGAGTATCGTCTTTTCTGTAAAAGCCCGCATTGGTATTGAACATACGCTCCATGTTAATCGTGCCTTTTGCTCTACTCCTGAGGTCATTCGGACTTAAATCTACTCCCGTAAAACCTGAATATATTCTTGAAAGCTCATTTTCTCCAATAGAAAAATAAGAAAAACGGCACACACCCAGAGAATCTGCTACGCATCCGGAATCCTGCTCTGTCACTATATGCTCTGCGGTTGTATCTACAAGAAAACGATCGACTTCTCTTGAGCCCCCAAAAAACCCGAGAGTAATGGCATATCCTCCCTTGAGATGGCACCCTCCCCGGGGAGACGTAGCATAACCAAGTGCCTGTAACAATGAGGCCCTCGGATCATAACCAGGGAGCTCAAGTCCTTTGACTACGACTGCAAGTTTTTCTGCCCCATGTCTCCTCGCAAGTCTCAATGCTCCTTCAGCTATTTCATTCCCGAAGTCTTCCCTGTAAGCTGTTTTATGTACGAGATGTTCGAGGATTCCCCTTTCTCCAAACCTTAGAATGAACCCTCCTGTATTTTTTTTATCAATAATATTTTTCTCATATAGCTCCATGGCCAAACCGATCGTGTTGCCAAATGAAATAGTGTCAATTCCCAGCTCATTGCACAAATAGTTAGCCAGAGCTATCTCTTTTATATCATAGATGCATAGATTAGCTCCCATCAAAGCTACTGTCTCAAACTCCGGACCTTCCCCTTTTTTCTTTCCGACTTGAGTCGATCTACCACACTGAATTCTGCAATTAAAACAGCCTTTTTTTGACAAAAAAATCTCTTTTCTCAAACACTCTCCTGAAATTTTTGCTACATCCTCAGCGGCATGATAGACATCCTGAAAATTTCTGTGAGGTAACATATCGTGCTCATAGACCATTTTGAGAAGTCCATCTGTACCGAGCTCTGGAAAAGCCATCGATGTCACAGGCATAGAGCGAATAAGTTTATCAGCCTGATAAATACCTGCCTGATAGAGCTCGCGGTTTGAGGGGATAAACTTCTTTTTCCCCTCGACAACAATTGCCTTCAAATTCTTGGAGCCCATAACGGCTCCGCCTCCGCCCCTGGCATTTGTTCTATGATAATCGTTAACCATTGAAGCATACTTCACCCGGTTCTCACCTGCAGGTCCAATACCAAGAACCCTTGCTTTTTTCGTATATTTTTCCCTGAGTTTATCTGTTAAAACTGGTATCGTCTTACCCCATAACTCAGGACATTCGATGATATCAACTCTCCCTTCTGAAATATAAAGGCACACCGGCACACTCGCTTTTCCTTTTATAATGAGCACATCATATCCAGTCCTTTTAAAAATAGAACCCCAGAAACCTCCAGAATTTGAACTACAGATAGTTCCTGTCAAAGGCGATTTAAAAGTCACTGAAAATCTTCCTCCTGTGGGGGCAAGACTTCCACCCAGACCACCTGAGGAAATTACAAGAGCATTCTCTTCTGAGAGTGCATCGATTCGAGGAGAGACATGTTTCGAAAAATAATAAACACCAAGACCTCTTCCCCCAAGAGTCTTAATTAGAATATCTTCATTTATATTAAAATAATTAATCTTTCCTGTAGAAAGATTAACATCCACACCTCTATTATTATACCCATTAATCATCATTTAGCCTGGTACGCCCGACAGGATTCGAACCTGCGACCTTCTGATTCGTAGTCAGACGCTCTATCCAGCTGAGCTACGGGCGCACACTTATTTTTATTCCAAATTCAAAAAAAATAAATCTATACTTCTCTCTGTTTTTGCCTCCTTATTTTCTTATTAAGCCTTTCCAGGCGATGAGAAAAATCTTTTTCGTAGAAAGGAGAAAAATTGAGGGATAATACCAGTCCTTCTTCGGTAATTTCTTTTGCTTCCTCATATTTTTTTTGCTTGTGTTCATGATACATGGCAAGTTCTCTAATCGAATAGAGCTGCTGCATAGAAGGATTCTCTAAAGAAGCTATTTCCTGCCATAAAGATACTGCCTTCCCCCAATTCTCGCTCTTTTTGAAGTAATATGAAACCTTCTTTTTTGCTTGAAGAGATATTTCCTCAGGCAGCCCGGTTTTTAGAGCCCGCTGGAAAAAATAAGCAGACTTCTCAACGGCTCCCCTTTTCTCCATTACTCTCCCGGCTCCATAAAAATCCATTGCATCAGCCATAAATTTTTCCTTATCTTCTGAAAAGATAAGCGCTCCCGCTATAACTATTCCCAAAAGAGAAAGTATATCTTCCCGGTTATGATAAAGAATAGGCTCAACAAGTTCAAAATCTCCTGTTTCAAGGTATCTAAAATAAATCATGGGAATTTCAGCAGAAGCAATGTCTTCAGACCGATCGGCTCCGATTTCTTCACGAGCGAGATGAAAAAGCCTACAATTTTCATACTTGTGTTTCCAGAGCATTCGAGCAGGATATAGAAAATCAAGATGAGGGAGTTTTCCGAGTAGAAAAGGTTTTCTGTAGAGGATGAATCGTGTTTCAAGAATAGGAAGATCGAAATTCTTACCATTATAAGTCACTACTGACTGAAAATTATTCTCAGAAAAAAATTGTCCGAGTTCCTTAATCATGATTTCTTCTTCTGCAAGGTCCCCAAGAAAATACTGCGCCACCATGAATTTATCATCCCTGTAATATCCCATACCAATGTTGAAAGGAACTACCCCTGCACCTCCGGACAATCCTGTGGTTTCCAGGTCAATGAAAAGGGCAGTAGAAAGATCAAGATTCTCAAAAGCTTGATCATTACTTAGCCATATAAGAATATCTCTTTCTACCTCTAATCCCAGAGAAAGGTTTATATTTCCGTATTTGGCGTCTAAATCATAAGGAATTTCAAAGAATTGAAGTGGTTCTCTGGGAAGAGCTTCGAAAGCAGGCATCTTTTGTCGGGGTTTTTTCTCTTCTCGCGTAAGGTTAATAAGATGCTCAAGTTTTTCTTTAGTGGATAATTCTTCATCCTTCCCAACCTCCTTCCATGTATCTTTTACCCATTGAGATTTAGAGCGTATTTTACGCTCTCTTTTTAGCTGTTCAAGTTTATTTTTTAAATCCATTTTCATGTCAAGCAGTATAAATAATGAATAAAAACATCTCCATCTTTTGTCTAACGACTTAGGGTATCTTTACTCTCCTATAAACTGGAGTATAATTGTTCTTTGACGGGAACGATTGTCAAAATCCACAAATACAATCTGCTGCCATGTTCCGAGGCTTAATTTTCTGTTTGAAAAAGGCACACTCAGGGACGGACCGACAAGAGAAGCTCTAACATGAGAAAAACCGTTCCCATCCTGCCACTTCGCATCATGATGATAAGGAGTGTTGCTGGGAATAATCTTTTCCATAAGTTCCGAGAAATCTTTAACGAGACCGGATTCAAACTCGATTGTTGTCAAACCGCCTGTGGAACCAGGGACAAATAAGGTCACCGTACCGTTTTTAAGGCCATGATTCCAGAGCTTCTGCGAAATAGAATCGGTTATATCATGTATATCATTGAATCCACGAGTTGAAAAACTCAAAGAATCGCCAATCACTCTCATCTTAAAATCTCCTTTTTCATGTTACTGGGTAAATAAAAAATAGTAAATACTTTTATCTGAAGTTCCCACAATTTTTTCTCCCTTTCTTCCATTCTTGCTTCATGAATAAAGTCATCTGATTTTAAAACACGGAGAATTTGAGATATTTCTAATGTCCTTGGGATATATCAAGGCGAAATCATAAAAGATATTGATTTTTTATAAAAATATGTCAAAATTTATTCTCATCTATATCATGCTTTACAATATTATAAATCAAAATCAAATAAATATGTTGAAGACAGAGTCGGTTAAAAACTCAGATGGAGAATTTTAAAAATATGAAATCAAAAAATATCTGCAAATGGTATAACATTTGCCCTATGAAAAGATATTTTGAAGAGGGAAAATTAGATAAAAAGTGGATTGATGAATATTGTTGGGGGAATTATCAGCAATGTGTAAGGAGGAAGATGCAAAAAGAGGGCAAATATCATCCCGATAATATGCTTCCTGATGGGACTATTGACAAAAAATTAAAGAAATAAGAAAAGAAATTATAAGATTATCAAGGAAAAATAAATTAATTGTTCGTAACTACTTATTTCTAAAAATATCAAAACGAAAGGCAAGTAAAAAATGAAAAAAGTAATAATTCCGTTAAGTGATATAGCAGTCCCCTCCCCTTGTATTCCAGTTTATCTAATTTCTACAGTAAGTAAGAGCGGGATAAAGAATATTGCTCCTTATGGAATGGTAATGCCCGTCTCTTACAATCCTCCAATTTATGCAGTTGGTTCAGATAAGGATAGAGACACCTACAGAAATATTTTAGAAACCAGAGAATTTGTCTTGAACGTTCCCTCCACTTCAATGTTAGAAAAAGTCAATATTACTGGAGTTAAATTTCCTCCTGAGATGGACGAATTTGAAAAAGCAAATTTTACCCCTATTGCAGCTTCCCAGGTAAAGCCTCCTTTGATTGCTGAGTGTAAGTCCCATTTTGAGTGTAAAGTATTGAATATTTATGAAATAACAAATAGCAGAGTCATTATAATCGGAGAAGTAGCAGCCATTTCAACAGACCAAGAAATCTTTCATAAAAACTTTGACAAACAAAAGGGGCAATTAGATCCATTATTCTATGTTAAGGGACACTATTTCGGATTAGGAAGGTATGTAGGAAAAAGATAATAAATTTATTACGGGCGATTTATTACCAAGCAGCGAATGTCTGCGACTTTGGCAGCATCAATTTTGGACATAATCTAACTGCTTGAACTTCAGTCAGTTTTTTAATAGATTCTTAAAAAAAATAGCAGAAAAAGGACTGTATTTCTCCTATCAAAATCTTTTTAAAAGCTGTACAAAAAAACCGGTAGAAAAATCTTTTCATAAAGTCGAAGGACATAGCGATCCGTCATCCCAGCAATAAAATCCCCGGTTCGTTGAGCTAACGAATCCCCCTCAGGATAAGGCTTAATGTAATCATCGGGATTTTCAAGAAGATATTCGTACAGACACACCAGAATCTTCTTTATTTTCTTGATATCAGGTTTAGATTTCGGGTTAAAATATACCTTCTCATATAAAAAATCCCGCAATTCTACAACAGCCTTTTTAATCTCATTACTCAAGGCAATCTGTTCAAGGTCTAATTTAAGGCTGGTTTTGATTACATCTTCAACCATCGTATCAATCCTCAAAGCATGCCATTTGCCTAAGATCTTGATAAGATGCCGAGGAATGTCTTCTTCTTTGATTATCTCTGCCCTCAATGCATCATCAATATCGTGATTTACATAGGCAATAATATCTGAAACCCGTACAATCTGTCCCTCAAGCGTGATCGGCATATCTTTTTTTTTGTTGTCTAAAATCTCTCCCCTTCCTTTAGAATGCTTCAAAATACCATCACGAACCTCAAAAGTCAGGTTCAATCCTTTGCCTTCATACTCGAGTTTTTCAACGACTCTTAGACTCTGTTCATAATGAGTAAATCCACCAGGAAGAAGTCTTGCAAGAGTTTCTTCACCGGAATGACCAAAAGGAGTATGTCCCAGATCATGGCCTAAAGCAATGGCTTCTGTTAAATCTTCATTCAACTGCAAGGCTTTAGCTATTGTTCTGGCTATTTGAGATACTTCCAGGGTATGGGTTAACCGAGTTCTGTAATGATCACCGTAAGGAGCGAGGAATACCTGGGTTTTGTGTTTGAGTCTTCTGAAGGATTTACAATGTATTATTCTGTCTCTGTCTCTCTGGAAAGCTGTCCTGAAAGGGTGAAGATTTTCTGCCCGCTCTCTGCCCCTTGTTTCAGAACTCAAGCAGGCTTTTTTAGAGAGAATCCCTCTTTCTATTTCCTCAAGATTCTGTCTTATGGTCAACTCAATCTCTCCCCTTCTTTCTCAAAGATCAGATTCTGTTTACATACTCTCTCATAAATTTCACTGCATCATCACAATGCCTGAAGGTTGGAATTCCTTCTCTCTCAAGAATCTCTGCCATAGGAGTATATATATTTCCAGCCTCGATACTGACTACAAATGGTTTATCAGTATTGCGGAAAATCTCGGCTAAATAAAAAGGCAAACTCCCTTTCTTGAAGACATTTTCATCATGGTATTCAGAAGGCGGAAGGGTCTTCATGGATGCTGTCATAGGAACTATGGAAATAACTGCACAATCAACATTTTCATCTTCTATAATTGCCTGAACACACCGGGCAAATACCTTGTCATCTGCGACAGGGGTTATATCAAGAGGATTATGAATATCCTGAAGCCGGTCTATTCCCAGAGGATTTAAAATTTCGATTAGCCGTTCTTGAGTTCTTGAAGAAAATTCTGTAAGCATGAGATCTCTTTCATTTTTCAGATTATCACACATGATAACGCATTCAAAACCCGCATTGCTTATTAATCCGACCTTTTTACCCCTTATTTTCTTATCTGTCAGATAACAAAGGCATTTTGTATAATCTTTAAAATCAGAGATATTTTCTGTCATAATCACTCCTGCTTCCTCCAAAATAGAGCGGCTGACTTTGTAATCTCCAGCAATCGAAGCGGTATGGCTCGTTGTCGCAGATTTCGCTTCTGGAGTCTTCCCGGCCTTATAAACTATTATCCTCTTCCCTTTTTCACGAGTTATCTCTCTTGTGGTCCTGGCAAAAAGGACTCCTTCACCTGGAAGAAAACCCTCAATATAGATTGCAAAAACCCCTGCCTCATCCTTATCCTTAAGATATTCCAGATAATCCGTTATACTCAGGTCAATCTGATTCCCGACGGAAATTCCATACAGCGGCTGTAGAAGAGGAAGACTGCTCATCTGAGATATCATGAAGGCTCCACTCTGGCTTAAATAAACAAGGTTTGATTTCTTAAAATCTTTTCGGGGTAATTCATAAAACTTATGCTCCGGGATAAAAGTCGTATCGTATTTGCCAGGTCTCGAATAAAGCCCAAGACAATTCCCTCCGTTAACAACTGGTGTCAGCTTCCCTTCGCGTCTGCCTTTTGCAAGAATTTCTTTTATGCTCTGCTCAAGCGTTTCCGTTCCCTTTTTTTCTCCAAGTCCTCCTGCAATTATTATTACAGAATAGGCTTTTTCATTCTCACAGATTTGCTTAACTATCTCATAGCTTTGTTCAGCGGAAATTGTTACGATAAATACATCAACAGTTCCGGGAAGTTCTGAAATAGTGGGGACACAAACACAGCCTTCGATTTCCCGAAGGCCTGGCTTTACAACAAAGACTTTCTCTTTAGGAAAGCCGGTCCTCAAAATATTATTCAAGATGATGTGACCCATATTCATTCTCTCAGAAACACCTACGATGCCGATAGATCGCGGCTCAAGTAGATATCTGATATTTTCTACAGGACGCCGTTTAATCTCTCTGTGATTTTTCGAAAAGCGGCAAAGGCCATCAAGCGCTTTTAGCTTTTTCTCACTTATGACGAATGGATTAACCTCAGCTTCCTCTATTGTGTACTCAGAATTTTTCTCAAATGGAGAATAATAAGCACCAAGCTGGGCAAAACGGAAATACGCCTCAATGAGCTCTTCCTTGGATATCAGGGCTTTTCTCCCGCGGAATTCACAAACCAATTTATCAAAAAACGAAAGGGGCTTGAGAAGAAGAAGGATATCTTCTTTTTTAAGACAATGGACTGAAGCGATAGAGAGGGCTTTCCCCTCTTTTAATTTCTCGTTTAAATACTCTACATCCAAACCTCCCATTCCCATCGTAACAACGGGACCAAACTCTCGGGATGTACGAAGACCAAGAAGAATCTCAGAACCAAAACCTTCTTCAACATAATCTACAGCGTCACATATCAATACTCCCCTGATTTCTTTTTCTATCTTTTCAAGGGAAAAAACATTTCCTTCTTTATGCGGGTTAAAAGTCTTCTGCCAATCCTGGAATTTCTTCGGTATGCCTGTCAGCATATCCTGAATTACATGATTTATTTCTCCAATGTCTCTTTTTACAAACCGGACTCCACCAACATCAGATTTATGTTTAATAACAGGCGAGACTACCTTCAGGACAAGACTATCCCCCTTAAAAAGGGATAGGTTTTTCTCAAACACCTTCTCTCCTTTTCTTATAAATCTAAACTCAGGTGTTTGGATACCTGCTTCTCTGAGAAGCTTATAAACCTCATGTTCCAGAAGAGAAGTGCGGCCGTCTTCTTCTGCTTCCATAAATATTTTATCGATCGCTACGAAATTAATATCCATGTTTTATCTCCGTGATAAATCCTGGC
>Ga0209121_10006102_pt1 | contig 10688 bp, 11 predicted proteins | sample Cruoilmetagenom3_FD_187292 | JGI IMG/M metagenome (GOLD analysis project Ga0209121, IMG submission 187292) | Oil polluted marine microbial communities from Coal Oil Point, Santa Barbara, California, USA - Sample 3 (SPAdes) (version 2) | ecosystem: Environmental > Aquatic > Marine > Oil seeps ...
ATCGGCGAAGACATTCACACGGCCTACCATTTGGACATCCCGATCCCAGCCGACGATCTTCAAACTCTAATCATCGCGGCAACCAAAACCCGGGACGAACACCCGCGTGCCGAACTCGGCGGCGTGATCGCTGACCGAATTGAAACGGGCGTCCGCGTCCGTGTCGTCGCGAACAACGGCCACTTCGACCTCCCCTGGCCTATCATCGCGCGAGGCATTCACCGCAAATGACGCGTATCAATCACCGCACCTACCAAGAGCATCGTGCATCCTACGACAAGATCCGCGATGTGATTGCGGGCGAAGACCGCTTGAAGAAAGCGGGTTCGCAATACCTTCCTGAACCTGAAGGCATGACCACGAAGCAGTACACCCGCTACGTCCAAGGATCATCCTTCTATGCCGTTGCCGAGCGCACGTTGCGCGGCATGGTCGGCTCGGTCACGCGCAACGAACCCATTCTGGAATTGCCCGACCGCATCAAGGACATGCGCAATGCGGCAACCTTTGAGGGCAACAGTTTTGACGTTCTTCTGGAGGACATCCTTCGCGAAGTCCTGTCTATTGGCCGAATGGCAATGCTGCTCGACTACCCGGCGGACGGCGCAGCCCCCGGCTCTGCGCCGTTCATTTCCACATTCAATGCAGAATCAATTCTGGACTGGAAAGAGGAATTGGTTGGCGGGCGTCAAAAACTGACCTACCTGCGCCTGCACGAGAGCAACGATGACCTCCAAGACACAGGCGTCGAACAGCACCTCATTCTGACCCTAGAGCCTGCCTATACTGTCAAACGATTCCACGTCACGACGAAACGCAATGGCCTCGCCATTCAATCGGTCGAAGAAGTGCAGGTTGGTGAAGACATTGTCCCTGTGATCAACGGCTCGCCGCTGTTCGATATTCCGGCGGTTGTTGTCTCCCCCTACAACCTGAAAGCCGACGTTGAGAAACCCCCGTTCCTCGACCTCGTCAACGTCAACCTCGCGCATTGGCGCAACAGCGCCGATTACTTCTGGTCGCTCTATCTAACCAGCCAACCGACGCCTTGGGTCGCAGGCGCAATCAACGAGAAGAACAAACCGACGCAAATCGGCTCGGGCGCGTTCTGGGTTTTGCCGCAAGGTGCACAGGCCGGTATGCTTGAGTTTACAGGGGCAGGTATTGCCGCCCAAAAGACAGCCTTGGACGACCTGACAGCCCAGATGGCAACATTGGGCGCGCGGATGGTCTATGACGGCAAGGGGCGTAACGAAACGACGGACACGGCAAAGCTGCGCCATCGTTCTGAGCTCAGCCTTCTGCACTCATCGGTCAACATGGTCGAAGCTGGCATTCTGAAACTCCTGCGACTCGCCGCCGAATGGACCGCTGCAAACACAGCCGACGACGTGAAACTGAAACTGCACCGCGACTTTGTAACGGCCCAGATGGACCCGGCCATCCTGACCGCGTTGATCAAGGCATGGCAGTCGGGCGCAATCTCGCACGACACGCTTTTGATGAATCTCAAGAAGGGCGAATTGATGGACGTCAATCGCGCCTTGGACGATGAGCGCGATCTGATCGAGGAAGACGAAACCGTTCTGACGTTCCCGACCGTGCCGCAAGCCGGGAGCGCGTAAATGACACCAGCCGATCCCGACTATGGTGTGCATCATTCGCGAACGCCGCCCGAAGAATTACTGGTCTTCTCTATCCTGTCGCGTGCAATCACCGACCTGTTTGGCACCGTCGGCCTGACGGCTAATGCGGACGAGGCGAAAGTGGCGAAGCAGGATGCGCTCACGTTCCTGACACAGACGTCAGGTGGATGGGCGAAGCGACGCAATGAACTTTGCGATGCCGTGGGCATTGACGGTGACGAAATGCGCACCCGCGTTGTCCGTGTTTTGGAGGGCGACAAACTGGGTCTTAATCAGTACGACCATCGGTACGAACTGGAAGACGTCGAGACGGCAAGAAAGCTCTGGGAACACGAAAAGGGCGCGACGGAACGCGCACGGATCGCCGCTATTGAAGCGAAGAAGCGACGCCCAAAACCAAAACCTGAACGCAATCGGAACACCATCACCAAGTATTCGGAGGTGCGCCCGATCATCCTCAAGCTTCTGGACCGGCCTCGCTCGTTCAAAGACCTGCTCATAGCGACCAACGGTGATGTGTCTGACAGCACGATCCGAAAAGTCCTGCAAATCGGTGTCCAAAAAGGTGAATTGGTCAACCTTGAAAACAACACCTACTTGCTCGCCTCAGTACCTGAAACTGCGGTTGCAGCAGCAGCCTGAAAGCACCGAAAATCATTCCACAGCATCTGGGTTAGGCCCTTTCTGCACTCCTTGTGATGAACCGGGGGCAGGTCGGGCATGGCCCGCCCCCAATCACAAGGACACCAGATATGGCCGACGATAACGACACCCAAGCCCAAGCTCTCATTGCAGCATTGGCACCAAAGATTGCGGAAGCGATCATCCCCCAGCTTACCGAACAAGTCGAAACACAGATCAAGGGCATCGTCGCGAAAAACGACGAACTCCTGGACAAGGTCGCGAACCTGAAAAAGGACGTGGAAATTGCCGAAAACGGCAAGGCGCAAGATGCCCTGATTGCCCAAGGCAAAGCCCTGATCGAATCCGCGCAGAACGATATGAAATCGCGTCTTGCCCCTGACGGCACATTTGATGCGCGCAAAGCCGGTGAACCCATTCGGCTAAAAAAATCAGATGCGCGCGATGTGAAGACATATCAGGCCGCGAAAGCAGCCGCTGCGGAACAAGGCGTCGCGCTCGAAATCGTCGCCGACTAATGCCGCCGAAGAAGCGCCCCCATAAAATGGCAATGCTCCCGGACAAAAAGCGGGAGCATTACACGCGGGAAATTGTTCTCGGGCGCATGTCGATGTGGCAGGCGAGCCAAGAACTCGACATGTCGGACACGTCGGTCGCGCGCTACATCACCTCACTGCCGGAAGAAGACAAACTCGCAATCCTAGCGACCGCGATGCACGACGCCAAAGTCAAGACGGCGATGCAGCATGCGGCAATCGTCGATGAATTTGGTGACGATACGGACAAGGACCTCAAGTGGGTTTTACGCGAACTCAAAAGCCTGCTTGAAGGCGCAAAAGGCGACGAGGATCGCACGATGCAGCTAGGCGCGCTGAAAGAATTGCGCCAGTCGCTCATGGCCCTCGCTGACCTGCACGGCAAATTGAACAAGAAGATGGATATCCATCTGAATTTGAATGAGTCGCCCCAGTTTATCCAACTGCGCCAAATCATCCTCAACGTCTTGGACCGGCACCCAGCAGCCAAACACGACTTTCTCGACGAGATGGACAGGATGGGCGTAATCAAGGAACCGGTGCTAGTCGATGACCGTCCATGACCCCCACCTGCTATCGTTCCTGCAAGGGCTGACTGTCTCGCTCGATCCCGTCGAACGATTCCGGCTTGCCATCGGTGAACCAGACCCGTGGCAGCAAACGCTGCTCAAGACCGATCCGCGTTTAAACGAGGAGGATCGAATGGTCCTGGCCCTGTGCGGTCGTCAGTCAGGCAAATCGACGTCGGCGGGTGGCCTTGGGTATGATGATTTCTCGCAAGGCAAGACCGTTATTCTGACGGCTCCCAGCCTGCGCCAATCGACGGAATTGTTCCGGCGCATTCTGGAATTCAAAAACACCGATCCATTCTGCCCGCCCATCGTGCGGCAGACCCAGACCGAGTTGGAGGCGCATCCATCACATGGCGGGCGGATCATCGTTGTGCCTGCAACCGATCAGGCGCGCGGGATGACAGCAGACACAATCATTGCCGATGAGGCCTGCTTTCTTGACGATGACGCCCTGACCGCATTTTTTCCAATGAGGCGCGAAACGGGAAGAATATTTCTGCTGTCCACACCGAACCTGCGGCAGGGATATTTCTATGAGACGTGGACGTCGAACAAGCGGGTGAAACGCATCACCGCCCGGTCCATCGACATCCCACGGCGCGCGGCTCAGGTCGCGTTTGACAAGGCCACAATGTCCGACACCACATTCCGGCGTGAACACCTTTGCGAGTTCGTCGGCTCAGGCACGCCTCTCCTGTCTTGGGACACTCTCGAAAATTCGAGCAACCCAGACGTCAGCGCATTGGAGCTTACATGACCTACCAACACCTCAAAGACGGGCGCGTCGTCCTGCCGTCGAACGCCGATCCCGCAGCCGCTGGAACCGTTGTTCACGGCTGGGTCCGGCAGCATGTCGGCATGGACCTCGGGCGCAATGACCCATCCGCTATCGTCGTGATCCGTGACGAATGCTATCCCCAATTCACTGGCCGGGGGTTCGAACAGGAATTGGGCGAGCGGAAATGCACGGTCGTTTTCCAAGAAACGATCCAGCTTTATTCCTACACCGACCTTGCCGACTTCCTTGCGCGCCGCCTTGGTCAAATCCCAAACTGGTCTCTCGCCATCGACGCGTCAGGCCTTGGTGCGCCGTTCTCATCGACCCTCGATAATGCCGGCATTGAGCACTTCGCCGTCGTCATGACCGCCGGATCGAACCTGTCCCGAAAAGGCAAAGACGTGACATGCGCGAAAACCCTTTTGCTGGAGAACATGGCCGTGGGACTCGAAACGGGTGCGCTCACCGTGGCCCATGACCTCAATGGCAAGCAGGATTTGCTCAACGAGATCGCGTCTTTCGAACTGGCATCAACGTCCAGCGGCAACCTCGTCCTGCAAGGCGGGGGCAAGGGGCATCACGCCGACCGTGCAATTGCAACAGCCTTGGCCTACCTCAGCGTCACCCATCTCGACACGTATCAGGGCGGTGAACACCGGCTGCGCGGCTGGGCGTGACGACATAGAATCGCCAAAGTTGTATGCGATGCAGGCCGCATGGCTACAAACAAAAACATACCGAGTAACAACCCATTGCTGAAGCGGCACAAGAAAGTCGGCAAAGAGCTCCAAGCGCTACTAATATCTTTGGGATATGGCACGTTGTTTCCTCCATCCAAATCGTCGCTGTCGGGCAAAGCCTTGGCGCGTTGGGAGCTGCGCAAGACGCGCATCGTGCAGCAAGCCTTGGAATTGGGCATGAAAGTCCCGCAGGAGCTGGTTGATCAGGTAAACCCGCCCCTTGAGCCTAACCCGCCCACAAACTACGTGGACGACGGGAAAGCGCCGTTCTAAAATGACACAGTCAACAGCACTGAGCAGCCACCCATTGTACCGCCGTCAGAAGAAGGTTCAAAAAGAGCTTAATGAACTGCTTGTGAGCGAAGGCTACATGTCCTTGTTCCCTCCCGTGGTGCGCACTGGCGTTGCCAAGAAGAGGTGGGACAAGAGGAAAGCACGCATCGTGCAGCAGGCTACAGAATTTGGGTTTGACGTCCCGCAGGCGCTGGTCGATAGCGTAACAACACCGACATAACCCGCGCTCTCGTCGTGCTCGCTGCATCGGCCCGGGTCGATGTGCCTTGAGATCGACGAGCGACCCGGTTTTTATGCGGCGCTGATGGGGGTCTTGGGATTTTGGGCGCTACATACCTGTCAGATATTTACCAACGCTGACGTTGGTCAGACAAATTCGACTAGCATTAAGTCACTTCAACCACCGTGTCATACAGGCCGTAGCGCGTAAGGCCCGAATGACTGTCGATTCCACTATAAGATAGCGAGGCGTCTTCATAGCGTCTGAACGCGAAAACGGCTTGGTTCATATGCTCAGTGTTGAAGACCTTTAGGCGTACAAGTAGGTGGAAATCCGCCACAGTTAGCCCGGTTACATTCAAGAACAAATCTGGTTCTAGCTTAGTGATCACGTCTTGGAGCGTGTTTTCTCGGAAATCAGTGAGATACATGAATGCGGGGATGCGCGTCGCAAACTTGATGAGTTTTTCCTGCACAAGCTTCCGTTTTGATTTGAACTCTTTTTCCTCGGCTGAGAGTTCTTTCTTTTCTTTGTCCGATATGTCGCCATCCTTGGCTTTGCCCTTGAGCTCCTTGATCTTTTCGCTCTTATTGATGATCGTTTCTATGACGTTGTCACCCAAAGCACGCCATCCTTCAATTCGCTCGACTGCCGCCATCGCTTCGGCGTTGTCCATGATCTTGCGGAGGGTATCATTATCCACGTTGACCAGCAGGGCACTTTCCCACTTGCGCGCGAGTAAGGTGGCGGAGGTGCCCGCCATTGCAATATCCAAGATGCCACCAGCATCAATCTGAGTCATGTTCGCGCCATCGTATGCCAGAACAGGCAGGAAAGACACGAGGTCACGAACCGCGTTTTCCGGGTTGGGTTCATTTGGGGAAAGGCCAATGGCATATTCAGAAAGTTGCCGAAGCGCGCGAGTGGGAGCGAAATCGAAAACAAAGCAAGCTGGTTTCAGCACTTCTTCTTCGTTTGGGTTGTCGCCGTTGGGGTTCTTGATGGCCCACGGGGATTGTACTCGGAACGCCGCTTGAAAGTACGTCTCTGGCGACTTCAAGTTCCGCAACATTAGGATCGACGACCATTGCTTGACGGTCACTCCCGTCGTGAGCTTACCGCACGAAAGCGTGATGGATTTTGTGCCGTATCCGCTGCCGATTGCGGCGCGAACGGGTGGCAAAGCCTCCAACCCAACCCCCGCCGAAGTGCCCGCCGAAACGACGACGTTGTATTCATGCCAGAAGGTGTTCTGCCGCTCAGCCAATAAGTTGGCCATTGCGTGACAGGCGGCAACATTCGGTAAAAACCAGAATGAATGTTGGAGATAAGGCAGCAACCTCACGTCCGAATACGGAAAGGGCGGACGCGATCCCGTTCTGAGATTATCAACCGCATGGGCCGCGTGCTGACCCTGGATAATGTTTAGCCACGTTTGCACTTCGTCTTTGTATTTGAACTCCGCGTCGTCTCCTTTACCGGTAGCCGCGAAAAACTCGTTCAAATCGAACTCGTCAAACTCACCAGCACTGGCGATAGACAATAGTTCATCGGGCATCTGGTAGGTCAAAAGCCGCATCTGGGGCAGCGATCCATAGGGGTTCCACTGACCGGGGTTCTGGGCCGTGAAACTCTCCTTCGCGCGTTGCTCGTCGGTGTAGGTCCAGTTGAAGATTTGTTCTTCGATGAACTCCCCTGTGGCCAGCGCCTTGAACGGGGTGCCGGAGAGGTAAAGGTAGGCCCGCGTTGTAATTGGCAAGAACTCGGTTTCGGCTTCAAGAGGTACCTGCATCTCCGCCACGCGGTCGGTCAGCTTCTTCGCATCTTCGAGCAGCTTTTCCTCGCGCTCAAGTGCCTCCTCTTCCCCCTCAAAGAGCTCCTTTGCTGTCTCGCGCCATGCGCCGAAATGGTACTCGTCAAAGACCACCAAGTCCCAATTGACAGCGTGAAGCCATTCATTCCGTGCTTTGACGTTACCCAGTCGGTCCTTGCCCAGCATGTCTTGGAACGACCCGAAGTAGACCACGGGTTTACCCTCTTCGATCTGGGTGGGATCGGCCTCAGATTTGCGGGACATGTATTGCCAACCATCGAAATCAACATGGCTTTCAAGGTCAGTTTGCCAAGCGTCCTCAACGGCGGGTTTGAAGGTCAGTACCAGCACCCGCTTCGCACCCATCTTCTTGGCAAGCTGATAAGAGGTGAATGTCTTGCCATAGCGCATCTTGGCGTTCCACAGGAAACGGGGGACAGCGTGCATGTTCTCAGACCAACGGGACATATAGTAGGCGTGGGTTTGCTCCACGGCTTCGGCCTGTTCGCGGCGCATCGCAAAGGTCTGGTGGTGGGTTCCAGTGCGTTTCTGACCAGTGCGAAGTTCGGTCAGAACGGTTTGCACATCGGCAAGGGAGCAGCGCATCCATTCCAGTGTTGGGTTTTCGAACCCCTTGGCTTTCAGTGCATCGCGTACTTCGTGGTCGGTGACGACAGAACCGTCGTGGCGTTCGGCGGGTTCATCAAGTTCGATCTGGTAATTGGTGATCGCAGCGGTGCGAAGCTGTTCGCCAACGCGTGCCCGCACGTCGCGTGTTGTCTGGCCGACTTTGAAAAGACCCTCATGCGCCGCGTCGTCAATGGAGTAGGCGTAGATTCGGGGACGTGCCTCCGGCTTTGGCTCTAGAATGTCGTCTACAGTTTGGTTCATTATTCTTCAGCCAAATTATCGAACAGGTCCGTGTCATGAGGGGCAATTTGCGCCTCGATGAAAGCTACTTCTTCTCTTGAAAGATCATAGCGGCTGTAGAGCTTTTGGTCCGTCCAAACTTCAGAGGTAGAGAGATCAGGCACGAAGGTGTAGACGCCTTTTGCCGCGTCCTGTGTGGACTTTCGAAGAGAAACTAAAAACCGCACAAAACGGGTGGATAAGTAACGAGCATAGTTCGTAGCTTCGGCTTCCGTATCAAAATGGCCGGCCACCAAATAGGTCTCTGTACAAGCCGTCCCTGGCTCGACAATGATCGGCTTGCTTAAGAATTTTGTTTCGATTGCCGCACTTGTTCCTTGAACTCGTGTCATCAGCACTTTCCACCGGTCAATCCACTCTGGGTTGGTAACGAGAACAGAACGCTCAGTCCAAGCGATGCTTTGATTTTGATAGAGTTTTACTGGATCTGAAAGTCCATCAGGCTTCGGCTTGCCTTTAAAATTCGTGGGCAAACCGAATGGTTTTCTGCTTGAAACCCGTTTCTCTAGAGTCACTTCGTTCTTCGACTTCACCTTGTTCATGATAGGAACGGCCTCGTTCCTTCGGACTACCACATCAAAGTCGTCCAATTGACGTGCAACTGCGGGTCCAGTTGGTTCACCGTCCCAAATGGTTTGCATTGTACAGGGGCCGTTGTGATCTCTGTCCCACAAGAAATAGGAAATGCCACCGCGAATTTTCACGCCGGGGAAGCCTTCATAGAGCTTCGGGTAATCAACAATTGCGCGAAGGCTTTTGTCAGAAAGCATTTGCTTTCGATAACCATCCAAGCCCTTGCCACCAGCCATCCAACGCGAAGGTGTCACCATGACGCAAAAGTGCGGTTCCAGCTCAAGCGCTTTCTCAACGAACAATTGATAAATGGGCGCGGCACTTGTGCCATGACCCCCATCGTCCAATTGGTATGGAGGGTTGCCAATTACTACATCAAATTGCATGTCGTCTCCGAACAGCGCTGACACGCGCTCCTGTATGTTGTCTGTATGGATGAAAGCGTAGGCGTGGGTTTCCCTGTCATCGCCTCGGTCCAGCGTCGATTGGCTGGCACCGCAGAATGTGCACTTACCTTGTTTGTTCCAGTCATGCTCGACCCGCTCAAACCAAACATTGCCGTTCTCGGAATTGAACCCACGCGTGATCGAATGCTCTCCATTGGCGTGCTTGGAGCAATAGAGCGACCTTCGTGCCAACATAGCTGTTAGTTCGGTGATGCCGATCCCAAAAACCTGTTGCGTTAAGATGTGATCCACCCGCGTTTGCAGGTCGGGCATTTGCTCTTCCAGCCCATTGATCAGGCGCTTGGTAATCTCGCGTAGGAACACACCCGACTTGGTGCAGGGGTCAAGGAAGGTGACTTCGGGGTCGGCCCAGACGTTCGCTCCATCATTGTCTGCCGCCCAAGCCTCTGCCAGCGTGTCGAGCATCCGATTGGCAAACTCGGGCGGGGTAAACACCTCATCATTCGAGAGGTTAGCAATGCAGGACAGAACGTCCGGGTTCCGCCCTCTAAGCGTGAAGGCAGCTTGGCTCATGCTGCTGCCTCTGGCGCAGGGCCGTTTTGATCGGCTAGGTCTCTAATGGTCATGGGGGAATAAGTCTTGGTTGGTTTGAAAATCTCATGGTTGCCAAGACCCGCGAAAAGCGAGCCTTCGGCGTTGAATGCGGACGCGCCTGTAAGGACGTCCAGTCTGAAATCGCGGCGCTGGAATTTGCCTTTGCCGATGTAACCCCATTCAGCGAAGGTAATGGGTTCGCCTTGGGCTGTCTTCATAGTAAGTGCGTCGCCATGCACGAGGTTCGCGGCAAGAACGTGAGATGCAGCGCGATATAGGTCATCCTCAGGCGTAAGCCGCAGGTAGTCTGACAAAACTTCAAGCATGTTCGCCCGGCATTCTTCGATGTTGTCCGCCAGAAGCTCGATCCCGTAACAGCACATCAGGCCCAAGAGCGCGTAGTGTCGCTTGTTGAAGTCAGACTTGCCGAACTTCAAGTCCACAGCCACCAGCTTGCGTTGAAGGACCGGCACAAGGAAGTTGCCACTGCCACAAGCGGGTTCAAGGAACCGCGCGTCAACCCGTTCCGTTTCGCCTTTTACAAGGTCAAGCATAGCCTCCACCATCCACTCAGGGGTGAAGACCTCGCCGTGATCGGCGACGCGCTTTTTCGAACGAATTAGACTCATGGTACATTCATTACAAATTCGCGGGATGCCGCCAAGAACTAACTCTCTGTTTTCCGTGGTTAAGTTGGGATTTCCTCGGAAGTTCAAAACTCAATGGCGAACGCAGGGCTTATGAGTGGCGACAGCGTTTTGCTCTACCTTGGAGCTTCGCCTTGCTAAATACGACCCTTGTAACATCCGTGTAACGCAAAATCGCGACCGCGAATAACGCTTTACCAACAAGCGGTTACGATCTTCCCACACGTCCTTTTAATCAGTAGGTCGACGGTTCGAGCCCGTCACGGCTCACCACTCTTTCTATTAAATACAATACC
>Ga0209121_10006103_pt1 | contig 10687 bp, 4 predicted proteins | sample Cruoilmetagenom3_FD_187292 | JGI IMG/M metagenome (GOLD analysis project Ga0209121, IMG submission 187292) | Oil polluted marine microbial communities from Coal Oil Point, Santa Barbara, California, USA - Sample 3 (SPAdes) (version 2) | ecosystem: Environmental > Aquatic > Marine > Oil seeps ...
CCGGCGGGCCGTTGGAAGCCTGGCAAGCGGAGGCCCTCCTGGCGCACGCCTGCTTCTCCGCCCTGAGTGAACACACCATGTTCGCGCAGCTCTTCCTGGGGATCGAGCGCGACGTCAGCCCGCGCACGGCGATGGCCGTCAACGACCCGCGCAGAGTCACCAACCTCTACCCGCTCTTCGAGCGCTACGATTGCGACTTCGAGCTGGTGATGGGTTCTCCCCAGAACAACATGGACGCCGCGCAGGCGGCCCGCATCTATCCCAACGCGCACGTCGGCGGCCTGTGGTGGTACAACTTCCGCCAGAGCACCTACGACCACGCTATGCAGGTACGGGTTGAGGCCGTCCCCGCGAGCAAGAGCGCCATCATCGCCTCTGATGCGCGCTGCATCGAATGGTGCTACGGCAAGATCTTGCTGGTCAAGTGGTTCCTGGCCGACTTCCTCCACCGTCAGGTGCTACACGACTGGCTCTCGGAGGCGGACGCCCTCTGGGTGGCACGTGAGTGGCTACACGATGCCGCGGCGCGGCGGTATGTGAGCTAACCCAAGCCGCCACAGCGGTGAGGATGGGCGGAGTGGCCTCGTAGTGCGAGGCGGGCTCGTGCTGGAGCACAATCCAGCGTGCCGGATGTGGCAGCAGGCAGAGCAGAACGCGGACTCTGGTCCGCTCAGAGCAAGGGAGATGACATCACGGTCTGCCGGCGCATCCTACCCGCGGCTGAAGAGCCGCCAGCGACGACGACGCCGGACAGCCGTCTCATCAGCCGACACCGCAGTCACCGGTACATCGATCGAGGGACTGGATTGCTTCTCAGCCGATGGCAAGGCCGACCCTGGCCCGCGGGTAGTCCCTGCATCAACGACCTGATCGGACGCTCGACCCAGTGCAGCGCGCAGCAGACCGACACGCCAGAGCTGCTGCGCGACCTTCACCGAAAGCGTCTCACCCGGCACACAGAGGACGACGTAAGTCTCGGGGTCATACACCGCGTGCCGGGCTGTGAAGACCAGCGGTGGCGGTCCGGCCAAGGTCCAGACCGGACGGGCGGCGGACCCAATATTCTCAAAGAGGCCAGTCCGCTCGCTGAGGGCCTGGGCGAGACCAAATCGCGCAGCTGGTGGCGCCGTGCTGGCCAGGGACAACACCGCGACGACATCATCCAACCGCACGGGCCCCGTATTCTGCTCAAACATCGTCTCGGCCAGCCGAGCCAGCATACTGCCGCTCGGAAGGACAGTCAGTTCGCGAAGGAACCACAGCCCTTCCAGCTCCACGAACCGGCTGTCGGCATCCAGCGCATACAGCAGACGGCCCACAGCCCGCGTACCATAGCGCCACAGTACGAAATCGATCTGGGCATCTTCGTCAAACCGCTGGCCAAGACCCAGCATCTCGGCCTCTTTCGCCTCGCTCTCCCGCGACTGGGCACCGGGCCCCAGCTCAAAGAGCTGAGTCTCCGCTATGCCGTCGATGTTGACCGCCACGCCATCGTCCTCAACGTGGATGACCTCGCCGACGCAGGGCCTATATGGCCGTCCCTGCAAGGAGCTGGCCACGACCACCATCACCCGATCACCCTCGCGCCAATTGACACCGGGATCCCACTGCCGCACGATCCAACTCGACATATCACCGCTTGGGGCTGGCTCACTGCTGAGCTGGGATCCGGCCTGCAGACGCGCACGAATGACGTCACGGGCCAGGTCAGTCAGCGTCACTGCTCTGCCCGACTCTCGCATCTGTGTGGCAAAGCGTGTCAGATCGGCTTCGGCAATCCCAAAGAGCTTGGACCAATAACGCTCACTAAAGCGCCCGTACATCCGGTAACGTTCCAAGGCCGAATCCTGCCTGGCATTGGACATCGCAGATTCGGCGCCATCCGGCCTCTGCAATGGGCCCCGATCAGTTTCAGAGAGTTCCATCAGTCCCTGTCCATCCTCTAGATACCGCCGGTCGGAGTGGCCAACCACTCACGAGAGAGCACGTAGGACGTGCGTCCACCGGACTCGCGCACCAGGTGCTGCCCCAGCGTCAGGAACGCGTGGTGCACGTCATAGTCCTGGTCACCACCGCCAAACCGCGCCACATAGAACGCTGCGAGCGTCTCATCGGCGGGCTCGGCCCTGGGCGGCGCACCGATAACCAGGTCGACTCCCGGATCATCCTTCCACTGCCCGGTCGCCAGATCGACAAAGATCTCCGGGAACTCCAGCGCCCAGTGGAAGAATCCCGCACCGGCAGCCGGCCCCGCAGCCCACCCGGCTGCCGCCAACGTGAGGCTCTCCTGCCATCGGTCCCTCTCCACAGCCTGCAGGATGGTGTCAGCGTCCGCAGAGCCGAGCTCGGCACTCGCCACCAGATCCAGGAGCAGGCGGTAGGGCTTCAGGGCGTCCTGGGCCTTGCCAAACTGCGTCGCACTCCAACGAACGTCCAGCGGCGTGGCATCGACCCGCGCCACTGATGCGATGAGCGGATCGACCGCAGCTAGTACTGGATCCTCAACGCGCGTAAACCCAAGCCGCTTGGCGGCCTCCGGCAACGCGGAACCCAGCAGGCTGTTGCCGCAACGCAGATGGTGGGCCAAGAAGCTTAGCGGCGCACCGGGCGTGAATGTATGCAACCACAGGCCCGCCTGAATCAGCTCAACTGCCAACGGATCCTCGGACACACCAAAGACCGTGCGCCGAGCCACCAACCGCGACAGCAGCGTCGCATCGGTTAGCTCACCAGGCTCCATTTGGATCCCCTGGCGCCCCGCCTCCTCGACAATGTCGCGCCGCAGGTCGCCGAGCTGCCGGTAGATCGGGTTCCAATCCCTTGGAACGTCCGGATGGCCGGCATGATACGCTTGCAGTCGATCAATAATGCCGTCAGTCAGGACATCCACCGCACTCATCAAGAACTCGCCGGCCCCCATCGCAGGGTCGCAAACTTGAATGCCGAGGAAGACCTCGCGCGCCGCCCGGGACGCGGCATCCCATTCCGCGTGGAGGGCGCTGCGCTTGGTGCGGTCCAGAGCCCTCCGCAGCTTCTTCCGCAAGACGACAACCTGATCCATGGCGTCGGCAAAGAGCTGGTCGCGGGCCCGCAAGACGGGACCCAAAGCCTGCTCTACCGCAGGCTTGACCACATAGTCCGGCAGCGCCGCCCGGAGAACGCGTTCTCCGCCCTGACGCGTCACCATTACCTCACCCAACTCAGGGTTGATCACCGTAATCTGGCTGCCTAGCAAGGACCACGCCACCTGCACGAGATCGCGCGCATCCAATGCCGTGTAGTCGATTCCCCGGAACAGCGCATCAAGGGCCAGCGCCAGTGCCTCATCGCTGAGCTTGGTCTTCGCCAGGAATGCATGGTCGGGCTCCTCCGGGTCAAAGAAGAGCCGGCCATAGCTGGGCAAGCCTTTCTCCGGATCGCCCTTGCTGACGCGATGCAGTAAGGAAAGGATAATGTCGTAATGCGGCGTGGTGTAGACCCCGTCGTTGAGCGGCAGCTTCCGGCGCACGCGCTCCGCTGCCCACTCCGCCTGAGCCGTCAGACTGTGCGGGCGGTAATCCGGATCACTCAGCGGCAGCTGATCGCGAGCCTCCGCGATCAGCAAGAAGAGCATCCGCGCCAAGAGCTGGACGCTGGCGCGCCGGACCTCGCCCAAAGTCGCGGCAGTCTCAGCTTCGATGGCGGTCCGCTGATGCCGATAGCTCACAAACCCACCGGCAATCGCAGGCAATGCCGTGGTCAGAAGGCGCTCACGCAGGACATCGCGCACTTGTTGACCGGCCTGCGGCTCGAGCTCGCGCAGGCTTGCGAGCAGGCAACGACCATCCGCGCCGGGCAGATAGGAGGCCTGACGGAAGAGCAGCCACCAGCGGCGGAACACCTCCCAGCGATCCTTGTCCGGCGCCTCTCTCGGACGCAGACCATCAAAGACATGCGCCAGATCCACCTCGTAAAATGCGCGCGACAAGCTGTTGGCATCGCGGCTGAAGAGACGCCAGACGCGCCCATTGGTCAGTACTCCCCACTGCACATCCGTGCGGCGGAGCTCGCCCACCATCTGGTGGGCCGGAGCAACGGTGTCTGTGTCACCGGCCGCACCGGCCCCCCCCGGAGTGAGTGCGTGATCCAACGCCCGCCCCCACGACGTGGCCTGCACCATCGCCAGGACCCAGGGAGTCATCGCTTCACCCTCCTCATACTGGATATACAGCTCGGAGGCAGCGAAGTCATCGGCACAGAGGGCATACAGCCCATCCGGTTGATCCTGGGTCGGCAGCGGGACACTGGACCAACCCAAAGCCCGCAGCAGCGGCTGCAGGAACGCGCGAGACACCTGAGCGGCGTCCCACACGGCGTCATACTGCTCGGCCCGCGCCCACAGCGATCTCACCGTATCGAAGACAGTGCGAGCGGGATCAAGCCATTCAGGATTCGACGAGAGCTCGCCATCAAGGCGGTCAGTGGTAAGAAGGACTTCGGCCGACTTACGGCCCGCCAGGCCCGGCACCGGCAGCGGCTCGCTGACCCGGGAGAGCGGAACGTGATCGAAGAGTGCGTCCAGCAGCACGGCCAAGGCGGCATCCAGCACATCGGGACTCATCGGCGGGAAAAACTCGCGCAGACACCCGTACTCGCCTTCACTGTCATAGAGCGTGATGAAGCGAGGATCTGAGACAAGGGCCTTGCGCACTTGCCGCACCATCTCTTCTACCTGGCCGACCAGCAGCATCTCGACGGTGCCGTCAGTCACCAGCTCCGGCCTGGCGATCTCAGGTGCACCTTGCACCCGGCCAGCAATGCGGATAATGTCGCCACCGCGCATGCGCAGGGAGAGGATCTCGAAGCTGCCCTGCACATCGTTGGAGCCGCTCTCCACAGAGAGAATATCGCCGACGCGCCCGTCCAGGAGGCGCACCCGCTCCTCCTTCCGGTAGCTCCTGCCGGCCGCATAGGTGCGCAGGTTACCATTGCTGACCACCATCGCGCGCACGGCTTGTCGCGCCAGCATGTCGATAGCGACCGGCCGATCAGCCTCACGGATATACGTCGCCAGCCAGTCCAGGTCCATCGAGGCTGGTTGGGAGAGTCCGCCGGTCGTAGTGGTCGTCGTGCTCGGCACACGGTATGACATAGAAGCCAATGCTCCCTTCCAGCTCAAGATATGCCTGCGAGTAGCGCGGCGGGCAGTTGGTGCGGCCTGCAGGGCGGTCACACTCCAGGAGCGGTGTTAGCGGGCGAGCACCACGGGCAGCAGGCCCAATGACCAGAGACGCTGCACCGTTGCCGCGTCCAGTGCATCACCAGGTTCACACAACACAGCCCACGTCTCGGGATCGAAGGCCGCCAACCGCGCCGTGTAGTCTCCAGGTGGCGCACCGCTCAGAACCCAGCGCGGTCGAGCGCCGTCGTCAACGTTGGCAAATAGATCCGGCTGTTCCTGCAGGCTCAACGCCAGCCCAAACAGGCCCGCTGGCCCCTCCGACACCGGTGGCGGCACCAAGGGAAGCAGCTCCGCAGCCGTCAAGGGCCTGTCCACTGCCACCAGCATCGCTCGCGCGAGGCCGACCAACTGCGCACGCTCGGCCCAGACAGCCAGCGATCTGAGAAACCATCGACCTTCCATGGCCACAAACCGACCATCCTGCCGCAGAGCGCTCAGGAGGTCTGTGGCAACTCTCTCTCCGAAGCGATACAGGGCGAAATCGACAAGCGACGGTTCATCACTTCTGTCGGGCAGGACGCGAACCAGATCCTCCACCGACCGGCGCCAGCGCATCAGAGCTTCGCCCCCCTGCTGCGTCGAGGTAGTCCCGTACACGTGGGTCCCCTGCCGGCCGTCAATCCGCACCGTGACGCCACCGCCCTGAATCCTGACGATCTGGCCGATACGGGGCGTGAAGACGCGCATACGATCCCGCACTAACGGCTCGGGGAAGATGGCCACATCGCCCACATGCCACGCCTTCGCCGGGTCCCAGAAACGCACCCGTTCGCCGCGCACGGGTCCTGTGACGCGGTTACCGCACTGAACCGGGCCGTACAGCAGACGCCCTCGCACAAACCGCCGCACCATTGACGTGAGGTCCTGCGCTGCGGCCGTGCGTCGGATCCAGCAGGCAAGACGATCAAGATCTTCAGTGTAGACCAGAAACAGCGCCTCGCCGAATGTCTGAAGCAGCCCCAGATCCATACAACACTCCTGGTGAGCCCCTTAGTGGGGCGTGAGCACGAAAGCGACATGGCCGCCGGGTAGGCGAGCCAACCGGTCGGCCAGCACCGCAAACGGTCCCTGGGCCTTGGACGACAGCGCCGCGGCGAAAGCCACAGCACCAGCAGCCATAGATTCAGCCCCCAGCTCGGAATCCGTCGGCGGGCTGCCAACGACAACATCGAAACCGGCGCGCTCCGGCGCGACACGCGTGGGAGAGAGAAAAACATCCGGGAAGGCCGTCTCCCAATGCACAAAGCCATACTCCGCACGCAAGCGGGTCGCCTTAGTCACGACCTCCGCCTGTTCCTCGGTCATCTCTGCATCCCCCCGGAGCCCATCCAGGAGCTTCCGCCCCAAGCTGCAGACAAGGTGGTACGCCCCTCGATTGCCGTACCTCTCGCTGAACAGGACATCCAACAATGTCTCGTACGGGGCCACAATATCCAACGCAGCGCGCCCATGTCCGAGAGCTGACACGGCACCGGAGACAATCTCCGGGAGATCAGACAAAGTCGCAGCCAGGGTCGGATCAAGATCAGCCACCTCTGAGAGCCAGAGGCCCGCGAGGCTGTCACCACAGCGTATGTGCGTATCCGTGCTGACGAACGGTGCGCCCACGACAAACCCACGCATCTCGATGCTGGCTTGCGCCACAGCCACAGCCGACGCATTCAGGTCCACGCCATAGAGTCCCCGTTCAGCAATCAACATAGAGAGGAGAGATCCGTCATCCAGCCGGGCCGGATCCACCGTCAAGCCCTGCGCCGTGACGTCGGCTACCAACGCGGTTCGAGCGTCCTGGATCACGCAACTGACGGGGTTCCAGCTCCAGGGGACCCACGGATGCGAACGGTGATAGGAAGCCAGGATGCGAATCACACCATCAACGATCACATCAAGGGCCGCCACCAGAAAGACACCGGCACCGACGACCGGGTCCACCACCGTGATGTCCAACAGCGCGTTGCAGGCGGCCCTCTCGGCAACAGCCACTGAAGCCTGCACGTCGGCAGCCCCTAACGCAGCGAGGTTTGCCTGCAACGTACGGCGCAACACCGCCACCCGATCCATCGCAGCGGCGAAATCCTGGGCCCGGGCCGCCAGCACCTGCTCCAGAGCCCGCTCTAGTACCGAAATCGCCACGTACTCCGGTACCCGGGAACTGCTGGCCGCCTGAGGCATGCCAGCCGTGCTCACCAGTGCGGCCTGCCCTGCCGGCGCTTCGACGATCCACAGCGAGTTCTCCAGGAGTCCCTCGGCCACCGCGCTCAGGTTGCGCGCGGTCAGAGCAGTGTAGTCCACCAACTTGCCGTCCAGCCGTCCCAGCGCGGCGAGCATCCGCGCCACCACCCGGTCGCTGAGCCGGTGGCGCTCTATGAAGGCCACAACCGGGTCGACCGGGCTAAAAAGCCCACCGCTGTAACTGGGCAGACCAAGCCTGGGCGCGCCGTGCTCCAGGCTGCGGAACAAGGAGAGCAAACCGTCATACTGTGAGGTGTGCTCTGTGGAGCGACTCAGCGTGCGCGCCTGGTCCAACTGCTCCAATGACCAACGCAGCCTGGTGGTCAGACTCTGCCCGCGGTAATCAGGATGGCTAACGGGGAGATCGAGCTTGCTCTCGGCGTGGAGCACAAACAGCAGGCGATAGACCAGCCCCAGGCTGGCGCGCATGATATCGCGCTGCGTGGCGTCGGACTCCGTCTCAACGCCCAGACGCTCACGGCGATAGGTGACAAAACCCCCGGCGATCTCGGGCAGCACAGCACTCAGCAGCTGCTCACGCAGCCGCGTGGTGATCCGCCGCGCATAGGCGGCCGAGGCCTGTTTCAACCTCGTGGTCAAGGCCGGCCGGCCCGCGGTCGCCACATAGGCAGCGGCCCCGAAGAGCGCCCACCACACAGTCAGATCGTGACGCTGCGTGGCCCGCAGCGCCACGTCGGGCCGCACCAGGTCAAGGACGCCGGTCAGATCAACGTCATAGTATTCGGCCGCAGCGCAGCCGATGTCCGGGTCGCCCTGAGAGGAGCAATACAGGCGCCACTGCCGGCCATTGGTCACAATGCCCCACTGCACCCCGTCAACGCCCAGAGTGCCCACCAACTCTGTCGTGGGACAGCCCTCGAGCATCACCAGGTCCGAGCAGCCAACCGGCACAATCCACGGCTGCGGCATCACCAGAACACGCGGCAGCTCGCCGGACACACTCGCATAGTGCTGAAGTGCGCCGCCACGGCTAGAGACCGGATCCGGCACGAGCACATAGCCACGCCCCTGCGACACCGGCTCAACCGAGCCTGCCTGGTCGCCCGAGCCCTCCGGCTCGGCCGACCAGCCCAGGAGACGTAGCACCGGCGCCACAAATAGCCGCCACGTCTCCGTGGTTCCCCAACCGCGGCCGGCCTCGCGTGCGCTGGACCACAGATTCGTCAGCTCCGAAAGGTGCGCATCGACAGCAGCGCTGGGAGACCCTTGATCGGCTTGCGCCTGGTCGAGGTATGCGACGAGCACGCCTTCGCTGAACAGGCCGGATGAACGGAGGGACAGCCTTGGGACCGAAACAGCGGCAGCGGCGATCGATGCGGAGACCCCCAAATCGATCCGGGGCCTGAGACGCGCGTCGCCCAGCAGGGCCTCACGCAGAGCGGGGCCTGCAGTCGCCACCAGGGCGGCAACGGCGTCCTCATCAACAGCAACCGAAGGAGCGATCGCCGGTGCACCGGCGACGCTGGCCACGACACGGCGAACGCCGTCGTCACCCGACAGCCTCAGATCCACGACGGAAAAACTTCCCTGCTGCGGGTTGTACTGCCGGCGCACGGCCACGACATCCGCAGCCTGCTCGCCGAACCAAAGGCGGACCCCTACACGGTACTGCGCCCCCGGCGCATATCCGCGCACGTCAGCGCGCCGCTCAAGCATCAACCGTGCCAGTTGCTGCTCAAGCGTATCGATGTCGACAAGAGCCGCGCTCTCGGGCATAGCAGAAGCCAGAGCGTCCAGATCCACAGCTTCAGGTTTCAGAAGTTGAGGCGGCATCGTTCTCCCGGGAATTGAATCGAAAATGAGTCCCTGGTCAGAAAGTATAGCACCACTAACTGCTGACTGCAAACGCGTAGCGCGCTACGGGTGCGTTCTAGCTTGGGGGCGAGTTTCTGAGACAGAAGCTGCGGTCAACTCAGCGGGCTGTACGGTGCTCCCCCGTAACGTGCCCGACTCGGGCACGCGCCTGCCTCTCCGGACAGAGACGTCTCAGCGAACCCTAGGGTTCGCGAACTCCTGGGAATTGTGGCGTCGTTTCTGCGCAGACACAGGTGTAACAGAGAAGGTTGGCGCCCGAAGAAGACGACCCGCCGCGTCGTCTGTACGAAATGGCTGCCTGGATCAGCGGCGGCTCCCCCGCAATTTCTGGACAACGGGTCACGGTTGTGCAGGTTTCCATCTGGCTCACGCCCCCAAACTGGAACGCACCCGCGCGCCACAATCAGCCCCTATGGATCGAACCGCCCCTGGTAGAACAAACCGGCGGGGTCTGAGCGCACCACAATCAATGGCCTGACCGGATTGTGATTCTCATCAAAGGTGATCGTGCCCGAGACCCCCTCATATACCATGATCCCCATCGTCTGAGCGACCAGCACCGGATCGGTGGTCCCCGCCGTCTCAATCGCGGAGAACAGAAGGTTCGCGGCATCGTAACTCATCGTCGCCAACGCGTCCGGCGGGGCCAGATAGCGGGCCTGGTAGAGCTGTACCCAGCTCCGCACCACGCCGCGCGGCTCCTCCGCGAGATAGTGCGTGATGAAATACGCTCCGCTGGTGACCTCTAAGTCCAACCCCGGCGCGTGCCATCCGTCGCTCCCGAGTATCGGCATCAGCAGACCGAACTGTCGCGCTTGAGCAACGAGGATGTTGATCACGCCGTAGTATCCGGGGAGGTAGAGCACGTCTGGGGATTCCTCACGGACGGCGTCCAGGGACTCGAAGTAGAGATCTGTGTTCTGGTCGTAGCTCTGGACCTTGACCACATCGCCTTCGCCATCCTCAAACGCCCGCACGAACGCCTGAGCCAGGGCACTCCCGTAGGAACTTCCCTCCGCATAGAGCACGGCGGCCGTCTTGTCGCCCAGCCGGTCCAGCGCAAAGCGTGCCGCGACCGCGCCCTGGTCCTCATCGACCGAGGGGATTCGGTAGACCAGATCCCGCACCTTCCCCTCCGCATCCAGCGTCAGGTCGAGGTTCACGGACCCCGGCGTGATCTGAAGCACACCGGAGCTCGTAGCGACCTGCGCAACGCCCTCCGATGCACTGGCGCAGACCGCGCCGATCAGAAAGGGCGCCCCCGCATCAATCACGGCCTCGGCTGCCTCTCTACCGCCCTGGTAGTCGCAGGCACTATCCTCCAGCACAACCTGTACCTCAAAGCCCAGCACGCCACCCTGGCGGTTCCACGCTTCAGCGGCCAGGAGCACACTATCT
>Ga0209121_10006104_pt1 | contig 10687 bp, 9 predicted proteins | sample Cruoilmetagenom3_FD_187292 | JGI IMG/M metagenome (GOLD analysis project Ga0209121, IMG submission 187292) | Oil polluted marine microbial communities from Coal Oil Point, Santa Barbara, California, USA - Sample 3 (SPAdes) (version 2) | ecosystem: Environmental > Aquatic > Marine > Oil seeps ...
CGTATTTCTCTGGATTTGATCAGTCCTGAAGTACCCCCTTTTGCCTATTCTGGTTGGTCCGTAGGTTTCCGGTGGTAAATCATTTTCCTCTGGAGGGGTTAGGGAGCGGCACATATACGCGTAATAAGTGGCAGTACATTTATCAAAACATGATCATGCGGTCGGTATAATATTTCCAAATCACCGTATTTATTGGTCAGTCTCAATATTAGATCGACTCGTAATGGGTCCACATACTAATGACTTTTACGATTTTTTCTTCTTCGTAAACAGTGTAGACTAATCGGTGTTGGCGGTTTATCCTTCTTGAGTATGCCCCCGAGAGGTTCCCCACTAACTTCTCATAAGGAGGATATACCTGAAAAGAATCATCTTTTAGTACATCAAGCAGCTTGGAGATTTTTTCTCCAAATCCCGCCTTATTGGCAATCCTCTTCTCTTTTAATCCTTGGCGCGTATAGACGATTTTATACATCGGATGAGTTTTCTGGCCAATCCTCATCCGAGACACACTCATCTAGTGGCGTGTTCATGCCATCCAAAATCCTCTTTTCCATTCCCGGGATGGACGTAAGATACAACGTTTCTTCAATAGCGCGATAATCAACCTCGGGAATCATAACCACGTTGCCCGACTTTCCTGTGATAAAGACGGGTTCGCTAGAAATTATCACCGATTCGATCAGTTTGAATAAATTTTTACGGGCATTAGTGACATTAATAATTGTCATGATCAACTCCTTTGGGCACGTACATAAACACGTACAAGTATTATATGTGGTATGTTTGCTTAATGCAATACATTGTACACATTTTCAATAAGAAAAATTGTAGAATGAAAGCATAAATGTGCAATCTTGGAAATTATGTACCGGTTCTTCTTATAAAATCCGGACAGTGTCCCCCCCTCCTCTATTCACCGTCGTCTGTGGCTCATGATAAAGCTATTCGTCAGTTGAGAGTTCTTCACACCTTATCAATGAATTCGATTGTCCCATCCTTCAATTCATATATTAAATCAGCCACTTCGTCAACCAATGGGTCATGAGACGCAATCAAAATTGTGTAGCCTTCTTGCTGGACCAGGCTGCGGAATAAATGAAAGATCTGCCGGCTGGTGCGAGTATCTAATTCACCAGTCGGTTCATCTGCCAAAATCATCCGTGGATGGTTAGCCAATGCACGCGCAATCGCAACCCGCTGCTGCTGCCCTCCGGAGAGTTCATTAGGTCGGCTAGCCCTGCGATTGAATAAACCTACTGATTTAAGACATTGAAGAGCCCTTTCCTGACAAAAGTGCATAGGTTGATTCGCCAGCCGAAGTGCAAATTCAACATTTTCAAAGGTTGAGAAGGTTGGAAGCAACGCAAACGATTGAAAGACAAAACCGATCTGTTCACAGCGTAGTTGGGTCAGGTCATGAACGTCTAAATCGCCCAAATTCTGCCCATTGAAAATCACCTTTCCAGAAGTTGGTTGATCCAACCCGCCCAGGATATTGAGCAAGGTGGTTTTGCCGGAACCTGACCGCCCTTTTAAGGCGGCTAGTGAGCCTTTGGGAACATTCAGTGACACCGACTGCAAAGCCAGGACCTGGCCGCCAGGCGTTTGGAAGGTCCGATAAACATTATCAGCCTGAAGCAGGATTTCTGAAGCGCGCATTATTTTCTCCGCTGAAACCAGGACACTATCTTTTCTTTCCAGCCGCCCTCTTTCTGTTCCAATTCTGGCAAGGGCTCTTCCTCAAATAGAATGATTGTTTCTTCGTCTGATTCAATAGGTTCCGCTTCACGTTGGTGTCCTTCAACGGAATGCAAAACGACCTTTCCCTCTTGAGCTTCGACTCGTACCCGGCTTCCTATGCGGGATTGTTCCAATGCCAATTTGGGGATTTGGACACGTCCTGCGTTATCAACCATGAGTAGCTCTTCCGTACGAACCAGCTTCTCTTCAGTTTGAGCTGGGTCTATCTTGAAAACTCTTGCTGTCTCCGTGCTGGTTTTTCCGTCACGTATGGCGACCACCCGGTCCACATGCTTCCAAACGTTGGTGTCATGAGAAACAATCACAATCGTTGTACCAAAGGTTTGGGAAACCTCTTTAAGCAGATTGTAAATGGTCAATGCCGTGCCAGAATCCAGTTCCCCTGTGAGCTCATCCGCCAGCAGCAGTGCAGGTTGATTGGCCAAAGCCAAGGCAATGGCCACCCGCTGCTGCTCACCACCCGAGAGCTGACTGGGAAGGTGATGTGACCTTTCAGCCAGTCCCACCATTTCCAGAAGGTCTCGCGCACGGGTTTGCCTTTGCGCTTCGGAACGTTGGGTAAGACACATCGGCAATTCAACATTGTCCTGGGCGTTTAGATACGGGGTAAGGTTACGAGTTGTCTGCTGCCAGATAAAACCCACCTGCATGCAGCGATAATGGTCCAGTTCGGCTTCGTCAATCTTAATGAGATTTTGACCAGCTACTTCCACTGAACCCGCTGTCGGCTGATCCAATCCGCCCAGCATATTCAGCAATGTGGACTTCCCGGATCCCGATTCACCCACAATGCCGATCATTTCACCAGCGTCAACGTGTAGATCTAGCCCTTGGAGTGCGACAACATCAACGCCAGTTTGGGAATAAATTTTGACGAGGTTCTTGCATTCGATCATCGTTATTGTCCTATCACGGTCTGACCTTCTTCGAGACCAGAGATGATTTCAACGCGGTCAGTTGACTCCAACCCGACTGTGACATTCACCCGACGTTGGATGCCGCCCATCTCGACATAAACAAAGGTTTCACCCTGGAACGTACGCAAGGCAGCCTTCGGCAGCCAAAGGACATTCTCCCGCTCGTCGATCGTAATTGTAATCACCACAGCATCATTGAGAACCAGTGGAACCGTCTCGTCTTCCAGTTGAAGGTGGACGTTGTTGCCCAGGCCATTATCATTGGCACCGCTTATTGGCGGCACGCTGGTGATCTTCGCTGAGAATTCTTCATTCGATTGAGAGGGTATTCGGACAACGGCGTTCTGGGTAATGCTTATTTTCGCCAGCTGATCAGCTGTTGGTAGGGCACGGATCTCAAGCTGCTCCGGGTCCGCAAGGGTGAGCACCACTTGGAAAGCATTGACCGAACTTCCCGGGGCTATACCCAAAGAAAGGATTTGCCCGGCAAAAGGCGCCCGCAGCTCTACGGCTTCCAGGGCTTTTTCAGCCATCCTGAAACACGCCTCAGCATCCGCCAGAGTCAATTTCGCCATTGCCAATTCACTGGTTGGATTATCTTCTTCCCAATGCTGCACCTCTGCTGATGCTTTTTCGTAATTTGCTTGCGCCAGGTCTAGGTTAATAAGGGCATGATCGATCTCTTCCTGAGTCAAATTTCCTTCTGCCCAGTTGAGATTCACTGTGGCTAAGTAATGGGTTCGACGGGCATCAATCAAGGCATTCAGCGCGTTTGCGCGTTCCAAGTCCGTTTCAGGTCGTCCAGCCAAGCGATCGTACAGACTTTGAGCGGCTTCCAGGTTCTGCTCTGCGATGGCAAAATCTGTGCGGAATTTCTCAAGCCTCAAGCTGTCCACAATGGGATGTGGGTTGTCAATAATTGTGACAGCGGCTTGCGCTTTCGCCAGTTCATCGCTGGCTGTTTCAAGGGCTAGCTTGGCCTCTGCCAGTTTAAATGGCATATCCAACTTTACCTGCTCCAGATTGCGCTGCGCCTGCAAATAGGCCAGTTCTGTGGAAGCGACATCCGCCTGGTATTGCTCAGGCTCATCCAGCCGCGCTAATACATCACCCTCCTCCACAAAGTCACTTACCTTAACCAAAACCTCTTTGATGACCCCATTCGAAAGGAAGAAGAGATTCTCCTGCTGAACCGGAGTCACCCGACCCGAGAGCTGAACAGTCTCCATGACAGATCCCCTCTGAACCGTATACGTCGGCTTTTCGATAGTTATTGGTGTTGGCACCGGTGTTGCGGTTGCTTTTGCGCCCGATCCACTGCAAGCGACCAATATAAGGGCCGTAACAAACAAGATAAAATAGGATGCATATTGTTTTTTCATTTATTGCCTCCTGGGGCTAAACCGTATCGCCCAGTTTAATGGCTTGATAAAGATTCATACGGCGCTGAACGGTGATGAGAAGGAAAGTTCCCAGCCCAAACGCAGCAGTAAACAACACTGTCATTTGCCCGATCGCCAGCCAGGCAATCCGACTGATCAACGGCAGCGCGTCCACGCCGCTCCCGCTTTCAATCGGCAAATATGGAACATAGAGTGAAACAGCCAGGATGCCGATGAGCGTTCCAACAAGTAAACTGCATACGATCAGGAAAGCCAATTCACCCGCCATGATCTGCTGCATCTGGCGCACGTTCATCCCTATCGCACGCAGGACACCCAATTGAATGGAACGTTCTCTAAACGAGAAAAGGATGTAGAGCAATAACAGAACAAGCGCCAAGCCTGCGGAAGATAAGAAGCCTATCGAGAGCATTCCCAATACGCCTTGTCGTCCTGGCTCCTGTAAAATTTGCTCATATTGAACCCTGGCGTCCTGGGTGGTAATGACCACAACGCCCATTTGGTTGATGTTGGCGACGATGTCTGAGGTGTTCGCATCGGGTTGGGTGCTCAGCCAAACATCATAAGGTTGAATGGCGCCAACTAATTCAAAGATATTATCCAGGTTCGTCACAAATAGCGCGCCATCGCGCTCGGGTGACCAGGTTGGAAAACGCATAAAAACGCCCACAACCGTCAAAGAAAACTCGTATGTTTCACCTTGCAGCTCAATTTTAACAGGAAGTGTATCGCCTGTATTCAACCCGAATTTTCCCCAGGTTGTCTCGTCTACCAATACGGCATCCGGTCTGGCTGCCAGTCGGTTAAGTAAACTTATGAAAGATTCGTTAGCAAAATCATCTCTAAAAAAAGCCACCTGAGCGAAATCCGCACGATCGATTCCAAGGACCTGCCCACTGACTGATGCACCGCTCAGAGAAGCACTGGCATCATACCGCCCCACCCTGGCAGCCGCCTCCATTCCCGGGATGTTAAGGTGGTCCGCGATCGGCAGGAAATTCCATAATCCGTTGTCTGAATATTCTGAATCTTGATTAGGAATAAATTCGCCGCCCTCTGCCAAATTGAGATCTGCCCCGACCGAATAATAAATACTGTCGTATGTCGAAAGGTCAAGAGAGGCAGCTTCTGACGCAACAAATACAGCCAGTCCCACAGTGCAGATCGTCAGCAGCAGCACGCCCTGGTATGCGTGACCGGAACGGGCAAAATGGCGGATGATATAGGGAAAAGACACACCGGGAAGATGGGACGTTAACCGGGCGATGAAATTAAGGAATAAAGGAAGCAGCCGGATGATGAGCAGCCCACAGCCTAAGAGGAAAATCGAAGGGAGCAGGAAAAGGAGGGGGTTTTGGAATGGGTTGGTACTGCCGACTGTCCGCCCCAAAACGCTCAACCGACCTTTGGTATAGAGCGTATACCAGCCATAGAGCGCAGGCAGCAAACAGGCAATATCCAGGTAAAGCCGTTGCCAGGCAGGCGGTTTCTGGGTCCGCGCATGCTCCTGTTTATAAGAAATGACCGTATATTGGCCAAATCGCCAAACAGGGATCAGACAAAAGGCAATCCCGATGCCAACGGCAATCAAGCTCAGGAATACAGACTGGATACTGAGACGAGGGGCAAATGCTGGCACGTTGGAGAAATCCAGGAAAGACTGGGTCCGTCCCATGAGCCAGGCCAGCAGCATACCTATCGGTAAGCCGATGATCCATGCAGCCAGCCCCAAAGAGCCCCATTCGATGACATACACGACCATGATCCAGAGGCGCGATGCGCCCCGGCTGCGTAAAACAGCGATCTCATTTTGCTGGTTCCGAACGAACAACCCCGCCGCCAAAATCAGGAAAAAAAGGACCAACCCCAGAACAGGCGCGCTGAAAGCAAACAGAGAACCGGTCAGGGCTTGTGATTTGGAACGAAATTGGCGTAAAGCCGGAACGGGAGATGATTCGAGCTCAGTGTTTTGGAGAAAGGCATTGGTTTGATTTTGCACTTGCGCTATTCGAGCTCAGTGTTTTGGAGAAAGGCATTGGTTTGATTTTGCACTTGCGCTATTCGAGCCAGTAAGGCCGGAACCCGTCCGCTGGTCACATTTGTGCCGTCCAGGGTCAGGCGCCAGGCGGCTTCATCTACCGGTCTCGTCAGACCTGCAGTCGCTGCCCACCAGGTTTCTTCTGGAACCAAAAGTTTCTTTTCAAAAGAGTCAGCTGAGTAAAGCGTCCAAAAAGTGCTATCCGGATCATCCGGAATCCACAAACCACTAATGACAATGTCCTGTCGATAAACCTGGTTCTCCCCATTATCGGGTAAATAAAGGGTGTAGGTATCCCCTATTTTCAGGTCCAGGACGTTGACCAAGTCCAGAGCAGCCAGCGCCTCCACGCGCCCAGGTTCTATCGAAGAAACAGGCAAGCTGCCTTCAATCAATTGAATATGTTTTGAAACATCCGTTAGGAATGCAAGTTTAACCCGGTCTGGGCGGTTTCTTGTGATAAAATCCCTGGCTTCTGGATAAAGCTGCAGATAGGATGTAGCAAGGTAGCGGGTTTGATCCAATTGGGTTAACCCAATTTTGAAACTTGCCTGTTCACTGAGATATTCATTCACAGGTTGGTACTGGTCCTCACTAATCGCGCCATTCCAGCTGCCGACATAACGAAAGACAAAATCAAATGCCTGGCGATGCCCAGATCCTTTTGCCAGGGAATCCCATAACAGACTGGCATTGATCCCATCAGAATAGATGGGAATAGCCGCTGCCATGGCAGCGGAAACCAGCAACCCCAATACCAGGCTGAGGGCTAACCAGCGCTTGGTAGCCAGGCGTTTGAGAGCAAACGTTATGGCATGGCGATAGATGAGATAATCTTGCTGGAACTTAAATTTCATTGATATGAATAGTCTGGATCGGCTTGAATTCGGTCATTACGCATTGTTTTCTCTCGAATCCGGTTGACATTGTGATGCCGTTTTAAATTATTCTATCTCTGACAGAGATCTTCTCAAGACATACTCTTTCAGCCCACATACCTGATAATTGAACATAAAAAGCTTAGCCTGTCGAACTATCAATTTTCAATCATAGAATCTATACCAGAAATTACATTAGGATTAAGACCTTATTTCTAGAAAAAAAGTTCTGAGAAAAAATATTAATGATTTTATTGGTAGTTTGGGTCCACTTGGGCTCTACAAATATTTGCTTCTTCCATGAGCTGTTTTGTATGAAGGCTGGCGATATCCAAAGTTGACATGCAATCAAGATAGTCATCAGCATACTGTTGCGCGAGCGCCAATTCCTGAGCGGGATCATTCCCATCACTAATATTAGCATATGCCTGACTTAACCAACCTTCTATTGGTATCCAAAACCAGCCATCATAATGATTGTTTTCGTCCTCAACCAGGCTGTTTTCCACTGCTGCCCGGTAAATTGGGGCATTTTCGGCGCCAACGTGTGTCTCCCAGCTAGGGGAGTTGGCAAGCGAAATTCGCGCGGGCACGCCTTGTAGCACTTTTGCCTGTTCAGAAATATATTTAGCCAGCTCCCAACAAGCCTGGGGGCTCTCTGATAAGTTGGAGATATAAAATCCCAATATATAATTTATTGCGTAAGAACCATTGGGAGTGGGCGTGTAAGGGAGCGGCGCAATACCAACTTCAAAATTTGGTTTACGATAACTAAAGAACTCACCTTCCTGCTCTCCTGCCCTAGCCGACCAAAATCCAATTTGCCCAGATTGAACTGCGCTGGTGATTGAATTCCACCAATCTTCATCATGGGGGGTTGGTAGAAAACACCATTCTTATCCAATTCATTTATCCAAATCAATGTATCTACCATTTCGGGTGTATTTAGTGTGACCACTGGATACACCCCAGAAGAATGTCGCCATTGAACATCCCGACCTGCTAAAAGCATTTTAAAAAAAGCCACTGAATTGCTGCTCGATAATAAACCAGAACTTTTTTCTTGTCCATTCGTCGATGGGATTGCTGTAATCAATTCAACAAAATCATCAAAAGCCCAATCAAGTGATGGCGGTTCTAAACCATGTTCGGCTAATAAATCTGCATTGTATACAATAAGGCCCGGTTGGATAGATAAGGGTAAAGCGACGAGTTTATCCTGATAATGAGAAGTATTCAATAGGGTTTGATCAAAATCTTGCTGAAAAGTCGAATCTTCTGCTTCAAAAAAGGCTGTCAAATCGATGAGTGGGTCAGAGTCTGATACACCTGGTTGGACCTGATATAGGTAACAATCATACTCTTCGGACATCCGGATATAATGTTCCCATGCACCGTAATTAGGAGTGACATTTGATGCCTCAACAATAATTTCACCCTTATGGTCCTGATTGAAATAATAAATGGAAGAACGGATCGCTGCTTCTTCCTGAGAACTCCATCCTTCATAGTAAAAATTGATCGTCACGGCTTCCTGAAAACCATCGGGGGTCGATTGGGGGGTGGTTACAATGATTTCAGATGGGTCCAATTCTTCCAGCGGCCAGGATGCTTGTTGATCTTCAGCGCCTTCAAGCGCATTCGCCAGGTTTCCCTCTCCGGCTGCGGCCTTATCCACAGCCTTCAAGACTGCTTCTTCGGCTTGGCTATTTAGACCCACAAACCAGGCATGTTCAAGGGCATACTTAACAGCCGGTTGAATGTGGCTAGGGAAATTATCTAAAAAACCTACTGCTTCTGCTACAGACCTACGAGCCGGAACCGTGATCTGTTGTTGGGGATCATTTTGGTTAGATATCAGCCAATGCTCAGTGAGATACTTCAGCCATTTCCAGGAAGCCAGGGGATAATTGGTGCCAGCGCTGATCACGCCATACTGTGCGCCTAGGGGTGTGGTGTAGCTGTTTGAACCATCCGCAGCAACCGGAAAAGGCACAAACCCATAAGCAGAGGTAGCGAATTGGGATATCAGATCAGTTGCTTCCGGTTCACCTGTCACACCGAGCAGAAATTCTGACATAGTACCATGCCACATGGCTGGGGAAGAGTCATTCTGGAATAAGGACAACCATGCTTCATTGTCTGTTTCCTGCAGCGGGAAGATCTGGTCATCCTGCGCCATGCTCACATACCAAGCCAACTCTGAAGCCAAAGCATTCGCATCAATAAGCCCATCATTCATTTCAAGTTGATAACCGATTAGAGGTTGAAGGATGGAAAGCGTAGCCCGATCGGTGTAGCCGTAACGGACATCCCCTGCTTGTTTTTGTGTGAGTATAGATACTGTCCTCTGGAAATCCTCCCAAGTCCAACCGGGCTGGGGATAGGGAAGGTTGGCTGCATCGACAGCAGCTTTATCGTAGAAGATTCCCCTGAGATAAAACAATATTGGGAGACCTAAAACCCGACCTTGGGAATCCTCCAACATTGCTAGGGATCCTGTCCAGAAATCTGATTGATCAAAGGATATATCCGCATCAATCAACGGTTGCAGGTCAAGAAAATATACACTCATTGCAGCGGACCGCATCGAGGTTAATGATGTGTCGGCGCCGGTCGCTAAAGCCAGAAGATGCTCTTCGGTTGTCGTCCCTTCGCTGTAATTTGTTTCTGATAATGGTACGAACTGAACTGTGATGGATGGGTTTTCCTGGTGGAACTTCTCCATCAAAGGTTCAAGGATAGAGCGATAGCTCTCGTAATAGCTAAAGGTGATCACGACATCTTCACCTTCTGAGGAGTAATCAATACTCTCTGTTGAGTGATCAATACTCTCTGAGGGAGATTTAGGATTTGTGGAAGCATTGCATCCAACTAGGCTGAAGATGGTAAGCAGGGATACAATGAAGAAAACATTAATCGTTTTGTTTTGTCTGCGTTTCGACATTTGTTAACTCCCTTGATTGATGGGATTTATCATTATATCAGCAATTATATAACAACCTATTCCTAGAATGTATAACTATATTGTTGCTTAGTTAAAAACGCTATTGGATTTTTGTCAAATTGATCAAAAGATGGTGTTGAAAATCGTTCTAAAAAATACTTCCCTCACTTTTTACTGTCCCAAAGTCATTTTTTTGTAGGGTATGCACCTGAAGGTGTTCCGCTGCGCTCCAGGATGGCGAAAGACATCCATGATCCAAATGCCTGGTATTGCACATTTTTTGTTCGTATGGCATTTCTAACCAACCCACCCCCCTAATCCCCCTCAGGCTGGGGGAATTAAAACAATGTCACCTGTGCCCTCAAGGGCATTATGAATCCTGTCACGTGTGCCCGTAAGGTATTGCGATTTTGCGATATAAAGGTCATTACGACGATTGTTATTTGCCAAAACCACCCCCCTAACCCCCCGCAGGCGGGGAGAAATGAGTTCCTTGCATCGTTTTTATAGGGTACGGTGCGATCCTGCCCTACGAGCTATCAGCTAGGAGCTATCTCCTTTCAGCTTTGAGCTTTCAGCTTTTAGCTACCAGCTACCAGGGCTAAAACGTGTGGGATCTAATATCGATTCATAATGGAATATTAAAGCTTTGGATCTCTATCCAGTAGCCATCCGGGTCTTTCAGGAAGAAGTGATAAATCTGGTATTTGGGATTAGCCTTTGGCGGCGCTACAATATCC
>Ga0209121_10006105_pt1 | contig 10687 bp, 8 predicted proteins | sample Cruoilmetagenom3_FD_187292 | JGI IMG/M metagenome (GOLD analysis project Ga0209121, IMG submission 187292) | Oil polluted marine microbial communities from Coal Oil Point, Santa Barbara, California, USA - Sample 3 (SPAdes) (version 2) | ecosystem: Environmental > Aquatic > Marine > Oil seeps ...
TGATGCGCTGTACGAGGCCAAGGTGCGGCTGATCTGTTCGGCGGCGGCAGAGCCGGAAATGCTGTATGTTGAAGGCGAAGGCACGTTTGAATTCGAACGTACTGCGTCTCGCCTGCGAGAAATGCAGGCGGCGGATTGGGGAACCTGATTCTAGTATTCCTCTTCACGCTTGGCGATCGCCGCCCGCTCTTTTTTCAGGAAATCTTCCGTATACCGCCAGATCTTGTTGTATTTGTCGATACTGGCATTGGCGATTTTCAAATTCACTTGAATTTTGCTCTTACCGATGGCCAAGACCTGTTTATCTAGATCGGCACATTCCTTTGCAAGTTTCTCTGCTTTTTTCGGGTTCCTGGTTTGCAACACCTCAAACTCGGCTTGTTTGTCGATAATGACTTCGACCATTTCCGCGATTTTTTCCCAATGCTTGTAATTATCCAGACTGGCCTTGTTGGCAATGGGAACCTCTTTGGCGGCGACCGCCGCAAACTTTGAAATCTGCTTTTCCATGTTCACAAGACTAAGTGTATTCTGCCGGTTGAACATCAACATTTTGCTGAATTTTTCCTTGCGTTTGATAAAGTCGCCAACAGTCATTTCGGGCAGCTTGCCGCCAAAGTTCAGCGCAGCCAGCGAAAAATCACCAATTTTTCCGTCAACTTTCAGGGCGCATTTCTTCTGGAAAGCCCTGGTGGATTTTTCAGTAAGATCCCCAAAAATGCCGTCGATTTTCAGGCCGGGTTTTGCGCCATTTTTGTTCAGCAACGTCTGAATTTTCTTGACGTCACTTCCTTTTGAGCCGTTTGTTCAGAACACCCATGGTAACTCCAACATCGTTAAATATACGCCGAAAGAGTGCTCTAGCTTGCCGATTTTCGCAACATCAGAGTGGATCGGAGTCATGGCATTTTTTCGGGAAACCCGACATTCAGGCCTCTGAATGTCAGCCGTTTTCGCGCAAAACCGCCCCGGCCAGATAGAGCGACCCACAGATCAGTACCCGCGCGCGCGGGCTGTGCGAAACGATCTGTTTCAGCGCGTCAAGAACGCTGTCTGCCGTGTGCGCCTGCAGTCCCACAGCCACGGCGGCCTGCGCTGTGTCGTCCGCACTTAGTGTGTTAACCTCGCCGGGGATCGACACTGCCGTCAGGCTGCTGGCTTGGGCGGCCAAAGGTGCCATGTATCCAGTGACGTCCTTGGTGTTCAGCATCCCACAGATCAGAAACGTGGGACGGGGCGGCAGGGTGGCCAGATGCGCGCCCAGCGCCGTTCCGGCAGCGGCGTTATGGCCGCCGTCCAGCCACAGCTCGGCCTCTGGGGCCGCATCAGTCAGCGGGCCGGTTTTCAGGCGTTGCATCCGTGCGGGCCAATGGGCTTGGGTCACTGCGGCCTCTAGCGCGGCATCGCCCAGGTCCAGATGACGCAGGGCGGCCAGCGCGGTTCCGGCGTTCTGGTGCTGATGCGCGCCGGGCAGGTTGGGCAGCGGCAGATCGCGCAACCCGGTTTCGTCCGTGTAGATCAACCTGCCGTGTTCTTCCTGCACATGCCAATGTTGGCCATGTGCCAGCAACGGCGCGCCCAGACGGGCGGCGACCTGTTCGATCACCTCCATCGCCTCGTCCGGTTGCGGGGCGACAATGCAGGGCACGCCGCGTTTCAGGATACCGGCCTTTTCAAAGGCGATTTTGGCCAATGTATCGCCCAGGAACTGTGTGTGGTCGATCGAGATCGGGGTGATGATCGTCAGCCGGGGCTGGGCGGGGATGTTGGTGGCGTCCAGCCGACCACCCAGGCCGACCTCTAGCAAGGTGAAATCGGCGGGGGTGCGGGCAAAGGCCAGAAAGGCGGCACAGGTGGTGATTTCGAAATAGGTAATCGTCTCGCCGTTATTGGCGGCGTAACATTCATCCAGAACCGCCGTCAGGTCGGGTTCCGAAATCAGCGACCCGGCCACACGGATACGTTCATGGAACCGGACGAGGTGGGGCGAGGTATAAGCATGCGCACTTTGGCCCGCCGCCTCGATCCCGGCGCGGATCATCGCCTGGGTTGATCCCTTGCCGTTGGTTCCCGCAATGTGGATCACCGGCGGCAGGGCGTCTTGCGGGTTGCCAAGGGCGTCCAGCAGGCGCCAGACGCGGTCTAGCGTCAGGTCCATGATCTTGGGGTGCAGAGCCATCATCCGGGTCAGGATGACGTCGGAATTTGCCCCGATTGTCGGCGCGCTCATTTTTTTGATTTTTTGTCCGGAGCGGGTTGCTCATCCGCCGTTTCCGGCGTCTTCGCGTCGCGTTCCGGGTCTGGCGGGGGCAGATCGCCGCGCACGGGGGGGGGCAGGCGCATCATCATTCTTGTGATGCTGATCAGCTCGTCCCGCAGTTTGGTGCGGGAGGTCACCCGGTCAAGCATGCCGTGGTCCAGCAGGTATTCGGCACGCTGGAACCCTTCGGGCAGTTTTTCACGGATCGTCTGTTCAATTACCCGTGGTCCGGCAAAGCAGATCAGCGCGTTCGGTTCGGCGATATGCACGTCACCCAGCATCGCATAGCTGGCGGTGACGCCACCGGTGGTGGGATGGGTCAGCACCACGATATAGGGCAGCCCGGCCTCTTTCAGCATCTGCACAGCCACGGTGGTACGCGGCATCTGCATCAGCGACAGGATCCCTTCCTGCATCCGCGCGCCCCCGGCGGCGGAAAACAGGATCAGCGGGCATTTCATCTTTACCGCCTCTTGCGCGGCGGCGATGATGGCGTTGCCAACATACATCCCCATTGACCCGCCCATGAAGGAGAAATCCTGTGCCGCCGCCACAATCGGCGTACGACCCATGTTACCGGTGGCGACCAGCATCGCTTCTTTTTCGCCGGTGGTCTTCTGCGCGGTTTTCATCCGGTCGGGATATTTTTTCTGATCACGGAATTGCAGCGGATCGGTAATCGGCTCGGGCACCGCAATTTCGGAAAAAATCCCGCCATCAAACAACGCTTCAAACCGCGCCCGTGGGGTGATCGCCATGTGGTGCCCGCAATTGGTGCAGACGTTCAGATTGTCGCTAAGTTCGCGGTGAAACAGCATGGTGCCGCATTCATCGCATTTTTGCCACAGGTTCTCAGGCGTCTCGCGACGCGAGAAGATCGAGTTGATCCGGGGCCGGACATAGTTTGTGATCCAGTTCATTGCGATGCCTCTGCAGGGACGTGCTGGCGCCCAGATAAGCGCTGAGTCAGCTAAATGCAATCAGCACCGGATCGCAAGACGTGCTGCCAGCCAACTGACGAACATCATCGCAAAATCGACCAACAGCCAGCCACGTAACATTTCCGTGTCATCCATCTGAAAGGGGATGACGTATAACGCAAGGCCGCTTAGCCCGCCGGGCAGCGATATGATCAGCAGGGCAATTATGTTGTTGAACAGATGGACTGCGATGGCGGGCCCCAGCGTGCCGGCCCGGGCGGTCAGGTCGGCCATCAGGATGCCAAACAGGCCGGACCACGCGGCGATCAGCATCGCGTTTTCCCCGGCCTCGGCAGGCAGGTAATGGCCCAGCGAAAACAGCAAAGATGGCAGGATCATCCAGACCACAGGGTTGGAAAACCGCGCCGCCAGCGCCTGTTGGATATAGCCGCGAAACAGGATTTCTTCGGCGCTGGTCTGGATCAGGACAGCCAACAGCGACAGCGGCAACAGCAGCAACCACGGGCCCAGCGCCAGATTGGGCTCCAGCGGCGCGCCCATCCCATAGGGCGGTAGGATGAACAGCACCGCTCCCAGCGCCAGCAGCAACCGTAACACTGCCCAGAACTGCCGCAAGACCACTGGCAGCGGGCCAGTCACGCTGGAAAGGGTGCGTTTGTGCATCTGCCGGGCTGCCATTGAAATGCCGACTATCACAAAGGCAAAGCTGGCCAGCAGGACAAGCATGCTCAGTGGCTGCTGGCCCTGGGTGGTCTCGGATGCAAACTCGGCCTGCCAATATTGCGGTGCCAGGGCCATCAGCCCGATTTGCAGTGCCGAATTCAGGCCAAAGACCATCGCGGCGACAATCAGCAGGCCGACAAACAACCGCCAGATCGCCGGATAGGCCCGCGCCGGGGCCACCAGCTGTTCATGTGCGCGATAACCCTCAGGCATCTTGTGGCCTGTTGGTCTGGCCTGTCATCCGCTGATCCAGTGCCTGCCCTGTATCCCCGTGTGCCAGCCGCCACAGATCTGCCGCCCCGGTCAGATGCCCGGCCACGGTGCGCAGCAGACCGATGGCGACGGACGCATCGCTTTCGATCACTGCGCAAAATTCCTCGGCGCCGATGCGCAGAAAGCTGGTGGCCTCTGTCGACACCAGATCCATCTGGCGCGGCTCGCCAGTGATCACCGCCAGATCGCCAATCAGCCGCCCCGGTTCTATCCGGGAAATCGGCGGGTCGTCAGCGGCACTGCCGGGCCAGCGCAGCTCGGCATGGCCTTTCAGGCACAGATAGGCAGCATCAGCGACCTGATCATGCGAAAAGATCACCTGCCCGGGGTCCGCATCAAACCATTGAGCGCTGAAGGCCAGCAAACGCTGGTTCCTGGCGTTCAGCGACCCGAACAGGGTGGTCCCCGCGATGATCGCCAGTTTGCGGCTGAAATCTGCCGCACCGGTATCGCCATTGGCATCAGGCTCCGAGCGTTCAACCCCGTCGATCCGCCCGTCCTTGATCTCGACAAACAAATCATAGGCTTCGGGGTGGTCGAAATGGTCTTCCATGAAGATCATGATCGAATCGGGCAGCAATTCCCGCAGTTTCTGCCTGGTGCGCAGACGGCTTTTGGAATCGTGACTGGCCAGCGCCTTGTCCAGAATAAGAATGTCGGGGCGTTTGATGCTGGCGCGGCTGAACGCGGCGCGTTCCTGAAATACCGTGGGCAGGTTGGTGCCCCCCAATCCGGTTGGCAGATCGTAAATGATCGCGGCAATCTGGCGGCGCAGACCGTGTTCGTTGAGCATTTCAACCAGTAGATCCTCAATCTGTTCGACCTTGGCGCCGGCCATCATCGACACCCGGCCATAAATGGCGTTTTCGATCACCGTCATGCGCGGCAGATAGGTGTCCGGGGCCATCGGGATAAACAATTCACCAATATCGCCGCGCAGTTCTTTGGCGCGGGTTTTGCGGATCGCCAGAATTTTGTCTTTGTATTCTTCGGGGAAGCTGGGGCCAATCTGTTCCGCTGTCAGCAGGAACGGCACTGTCAGCATCAGCGTGTATTCTTCCTGCGTCAGTTTTTTGTCGCCGTGATGCGCCCGCTTCCACGCGATGTCCGTCAGCCGCCGATAGGTTTCTTCGTCCAACCCCAAACGGCGGAACAACGGGTGATCGGTGCCATCGCGGCCAAAGGTTCGGGTCAGTGTTTCGACCACGGCTTGCGACAGGTTAAGGGCGTCGTCGGCCAGCCCCTGTTCGTGCAGCATCCGAAACAACCCGGATTTCGCCACCAGGGATTTTTGCGAAATCGGCTGCGCGGGGGCGGCAAATAATAGGTTGCCCCCCAACGGGATCGTCGGGTTAAAGCGATCCGGTTCAAACCGGTGCACCACATCGTCCAGCCCCTTGGCCTTCAGGCGCTCAAACATCTCGGGGCGCAGGTCGACAATGGCTTTTGCCAGACCGGGATGCAGATCAGGGTCAAACCGCGACCGCGCCGTGCGCCGGACCATGAATTCATCCAACCCCATTGCCTCGACCAGCTTGAACCACCAGTCGCGCAGATCCTCGGGGTCCGTCAGGCCCGCCAGGCCGGGATCGACCCAGTTGGCGGTGGGCGAATCCGGGCTGTTGCCAGATCGCTGTGCCTCAAGCGCCATGCGTTTGTCATGCCCGGTCAGCACCTGCCCGTTTTCGGGTGGGCGCAGCCGCAGCGGCATCAACAGATTATCCCCAAGCGTGCCGTCAAACAGGTAGGGGCGCGAATGGGCGTATCCAATCCGCGCGGCGATCACCGATTGATGCAGCTGTTCCAGCGGATGGCCCGACAGGATCACCTCGCCGCGTGTCGGCAACAGCTCGCGGGTCAGCAACTGGGCAACCGCGCTGCGTTCGGCGCTTCGGGTGCTTTGGATGGCCACCCGGGTGCCGGGCGGAATCGTCAGGTTGAAATCCTCCAGGATGATGTTGCCATCCTGATCCTCGACCGTCACATCCTTCATCTCGATACTGCCCTGCAGGCGCGGAATAACCGCAGGTTCGCCATCAAACAGCGTCGGGTCGATCATCCCACGCGGAGCAAACCGCTCGGTCACGATTTCCCAGCGCAGCGACATGTCCTGCACCTGATTGTAATAAAACAGCAGCGCCTTCCACGGCGAGCTTAGGTCTTTATACGCCCCCAGCGCCGCCACCAGCGCGCCCACTGTAATCTCACCCTTGATCGCCAGATAGCCGCCGATCGAATAGAATAGAAACGGCGTCAGCTGGGTGATCAGGTTGTTCAGAAATTTCATAAAGAATTTCTTTTGGTAGATCTTGAAGCGGATCTCGAACAACCGCCCCAGCCGGTCGGTGAACATCGCCAACCGGTACCGCCAGCCGCCATTGGCGCGCAAATCGCTGATCCCCGCCGCGCTTTCGCCAATCTCGGACGACAGGGCGCGGATTTCCTGAATGCGCGATTTGTTCAGCAGGTTGATCTGGCGTTGCAGCATCGGAATAAGCCAGGCCTGCAACGGGATCAGCGCGATCGATGCCAACCCGAACCACACGCTTTGCATGAACAAGAACACCACGATGGTCATCATCTGGCCAAACTGAAACGCCGGCTGCGCCACCGCGTCACCCATCAACCCGCCCATCGGCTCGGCCTCGGATGTGATCATCGACACCAGCTCTCCCTGGCTGGTGGTGCGGAAATAGGGCTTGGGGAATCGCATCATCCGGCTGATCAGCGTATACCGCAGGCGCCGCAGCAGGCGTTCGGCCAACACGCCCTTCATCGTGTTGATGCGCATTTTCATCACGCCGCTGGCCAGCACCGTGGCCATAAACGCGAAACACAGCACCAGAAGATACTGTACCTGGGTCAGGTCATACCCAAGCAGCATGATCCGGTCTGTGGGAGAGCCGATGGCGTCGTTGATGATGCGCTTGGGCAATTCCAGCGAGGCATAAAGGAACGGAAACGAAATCACCGTCAGCACCAGCAACAGCAGTTGCTGGCGTTTGGAATATTTCCAGATAAAGGAAAATAATGTGGGTTCCATGCCCGTCCCCGGCTTTGGCGAACTGATTGACTTGTTCCGACATTTCGCGCGCTTGCCGGTATTTGACGGTAAGCATCCCCCCCTTTAATTACAAGGATCACCGCCCGGCAGATCCCGTTCACCCTTGTGCCGCAACAGGCGCGTCGTTATTGCCAAAGGGTCAGATTATTCAAGAGGCCCGCCATGCTTAAGCGCAAGTTCGACAAATCCAAACTGCCCAGCCGTCACGTCACCGAAGGCCCCGAACGGGCACCGCACCGGTCTTATCTTTATGCGATGGGCCTAAGTGATGACGAAATCCACCAGCCACTGGTTGGCGTCGCCACGTGCTGGAACGAGGCCGCGCCGTGCAATATCTCGCTGAACCGGCAGGCGCAGGCAGTGAAACTGGGTGTCAAAGGGGCCTCCGGCACCCCGCGTGAATTCACCACCATCACCGTCACCGACGGCATCGCCATGGGCCACGAAGGCATGCGCAGCTCGCTTGCCAGCCGCGAGGCAATTGCTGACAGCGTCGAACTGACGATGCGCGGCCATTGCTATGACGCCATTGTTGGCCTTGCTGGCTGCGACAAATCCCTGCCTGGCATGATGATGGCGATGATCCGGCTGAACACCCCGTCGGTATTCGTCTATGGCGGGTCGATCCTGCCGGGCCGGATGGACGGCAAGGATCTTACCGTTCAGGATGTGTTCGAGGCCGTGGGCCAGCATCAGGCGGGCAGTTTGTCGACCGAGGATCTGGACCGGCTGGAACGTCTGGCCTGCCCCTCTGCCGGGGCCTGCGGTGGCCAGTTCACCGCCAACACCATGGCTTGTGTCTCCGAGGCGATTGGCCTGGCGCTGATGAACTCGTCCGGGGCGCCTGCGCCGTATGAATCGCGCGATCACTATTCCATCGCCTCTGGCGAGGCGGTGATGAACCTGATCGAAAAGAACATCCGCGCCCGCGATATCGTCACGCTGAAATCGCTGGAAAACGCCGCGCGCATCGTGGCCTGCACTGGTGGCTCTACCAATGCCGGTCTGCACCTGCCCGCCATGGCACATGAGGCCGGGATCGAATTTTTCCTGGATGATGTCTGTGAAATCTTCCGCGACACGCCCTATTTCGTCGATCTGAAACCGGGTGGTCAGTACGTGGCCAAAGACCTGTTCGAGGCCGGCGGCGTGCCCGTTGTGCTGAAAGAGCTGCGCAAGGCCGGTCTGCTGCACGAAGACTGCATGACCGCGTCGGGCTATTCCATGGGCGAAGAGCTGGATAAGATCGAAGGCGAGGCCGACGGCCGCGTGATCCACCCGGTTGAAACCCCGATCAGCACCACCGGCGGCGTTGTTGGCCTGAAAGGCAACCTGGCCCCCGAAGGCGCGATTGTGAAAATCGCCGGCATGAGCGGCAACCAGATCGTGTTCACCGGCCCCGCGCATGTGTTTGAATGCGAACAGGATGCGTTTGAGGCGGTGCAAAACCGTACCTACAAAGAAGGCGAAGTGTTTGTGATCCGCAACGAAGGCCCGTCGGGCGGGCCGGGCATGCGCGAAATGCTGGCCACCACGGCGGCGCTGTCCGGGCAGGGCATGGGCGCCAAGGTTGCGCTGATCACCGATGGCCGCTTTTCCGGCGCCACCCGGGGGTTCTGCGTGGGCCATGTTGGCCCCGAGGCGGCGCATGGCGGCCCGATTGCGTTGTTGAAAGACGGCGACATCATCACGCTGAACGCCATCGAAGGCACTATTTCTGTCGATCTGACCGACGAAGACCTGGCCGCCCGCCGCGCCGACTGGAAAGGCCCGCGTAAGACAATTTATGCCTCGGGTGCGCTGTGGAAATACGCGCAGCAAGTGGGGGAAACCTATAAAGGGGCTGTCACCCATCCCGGCGGCAAGGCGGAAAAGCATAGCTATATGGACCTCTAGGTCGCGATCTGCGGCTTAGGTAAACAGCAGATCAACGCGCCGGGCAGGGATTTCCCGACACCGGCGCGTTGATTGTTTCCAAAACTAGATGAAATTTGGCATCTGATCCGAAATTATTGTTGTTCCGGCAACAATTGGCGGTTTATTTGTCCGAAATCCTTTCGTTACATAGTCACCGGACAAGCGGGTTTTGCGTCGCCGGGGGCGATAAGGGAAAATATGGGCAAAATACTGGATCGGCTGTTTCACACGCGCGCCTTGCGCCGGTGGCGCCGTGCGGCCCGCGTTTCGGACAAAACCAAGCTGACGGAGCTGCGTGTGCAACGCAATCAGGCCCGCCAGATGCGCACCCATCTGGACCGGTTGATTCACGTGGCCGATGGGCGGCTGGCCCTGCCGATGGTTGGGTCTTCGTTCTTTCCCAAACCGCATGGCACCGACTGGTCGTGGCGGCCCGAACTGTGGCGCGGCCCCTTGCCAGTGCCGGGCCTGTCATCCGTGCCGACCAAATCCATGTTGGGGGCCGAGGTGACGCTGTTTCATGACTGCGCCTTTTCCGAGCTGACCCTGCGCCAGCTGCGCAATATCCGCGAAGAAGATCTGGCCCCTTACGGTTTGCGCATGGATGTTTTCAAATTTGACGGGTCGTTTCTGTCGCTGGTGATCGACCTGCCAAACGAGGCGGCCCAGGGGCTGACCCGCAACCACCTGCTGCGGGTCGATACAATTATCGAGACCGAAAAGCCGTTGGAAATTTTTGCCCGGCTGAACATCAAACACGGCCCCAACACCGAACAGATCGTGCGGGAATTGCCGCTGAACGAGCAGGACGTGATGGTCGAATTTGATCTGGCCTATTCCCGGCTGAATGAAAAACGCATCGAACGGCTGTGGCTGGACCTGATCTTTGAAGCGCCGGATATGAATCAGGTGGTCCTGCGCGACCTGACCTTTGCCCGCCACCGCCGCGCTGCGATCTAGGAGTTATGACATGAGCAATCTGGCCCTGACAAAAATCCGCCTGCGGTCCGGCATGTGGGAGGGGCGCATAACCGGCACCTCCGGCACCCGGCCCGATATCCGCGTCACCCATCTGGACCGCCCTGTCGAAGCTGTGAAGATAACCGAGGGCGGCGAGGCCGATTTATGGAACATTGCCATCCCCATCCCCACCGACGCGGTGACAGACGGGGTGCAGACTTTTTTGATCATCGACGCGGCAGATGACACCAAGCTGGGCGATTTCACCCTGATCGCGGGCAATGCCGCAGCCGACGACCTGCGCGCCGAGGTCGAGTTGCTGCGCGCTGAGCTGGACATGCTGAAGCGCGCCTTTCGCCGCCATTGTCTTGAGACGATGTAAATCTGGTTTCCACCGCGTTTGGCGCTTTGGCCGGATGCCGGTGACGGGCATTCCTTGTTCAGGTTGGACTAGGTGTTTAGTCCCGGCATCTGGTGGATCGGGTTCAGGATGAATCGATCCGGCTCAGAAGTCCAGATTTTACAGATGTATTCATAGGGCGTGAGCCC
>Ga0209121_10006106_pt1 | contig 10686 bp, 7 predicted proteins | sample Cruoilmetagenom3_FD_187292 | JGI IMG/M metagenome (GOLD analysis project Ga0209121, IMG submission 187292) | Oil polluted marine microbial communities from Coal Oil Point, Santa Barbara, California, USA - Sample 3 (SPAdes) (version 2) | ecosystem: Environmental > Aquatic > Marine > Oil seeps ...
CCCTTTCAATTTAGCGCACTACAAATGTAAGCGTCCTAGCAGCAGCCTGATTAACGTCTGTTTCAGTAGCCGGCGTTGCGTTCTTTGACCAGGGCTTTACCCAAATAACACCCTTGAATAGTGCGTCAGGGATCACGTGAGCTTTAGTAGCAGCGGGGTCTTCAATGTCAATAACCGCACCAGCCGTATCCCTAATTATAACGTATGTACCATCTTCGGTATCGCATACCTTGAATGATAAATCTGCTGCTGTCCAGGCTGCTGACATAATAATATAGCCACCCTCACATCCTTCAAGTTTTACTGCACCACCTAATGCGGTATTTATCGCAATAGTGGATTTGTAAACTGATGCTTGCTTTGATATAACCGTCATTTTATTCTCCTTATGTTATCCTTTATCAAACAGAAAAAACTCCACGATGTTCTGCTTTCAAATCCCAATCAATGTAAATCTTAAAGCCGGCTTCTTTTACTTTCCGGCACATTTCTAAATCTTCACCAGCCTTTAGGAAATCATAGGGTCGCTTGCCAATCGCTTCTGCCACATCCCTACGCATGACCCAAAATCCTGCGCCGGCTGCGCCCACTTCTTCTAGTCCCTTGCCAGGCTTATCCCTTATCTGCCATTTTGGTTTGCCATTTACGTAACCATGAAAATCATATACTACTGGTTTTCTATCTTCTTCTTTGTGTGTTTTCTTAGGATACCAGCCACCAACCAGGGGCAGTTTTCTTGCTATAAGTTTAGCAACTGCACCAGGAGGGGGGATAACATCACTATCAAGCATCACTAAAAACTTTGCATCAGTCGTAATAGTAAGAAATTGCTCATGTATAAAACTGCGTGCTTCTGGTAAGTAGGTGTTGATCGCAAAGATCAAAGCATCCCAGGGCATAAAGTTTAATTTCATAAAGTTTATAAACCAATAAGAATATCCTAACTCATCAAAAGGAACGCCCCAAGCAACAGGGAACCGTCTATATTTTATTACATCTCTCTTTAATTCAATATCACCACCCGTCTCAGCCCTGCCCTCTCCGAGTAATGACACGACCTCTCTTGTGTTAGGCGCAAATTTCTCAAGGGTTTCGGGCAAATCCAATTTCGTTACATCAATTGGTTTTTCCTCATGCCTTTTCTGCGAGCTTCTCTGTGACAATATAGTTTCTCCAATTATCTCTAGGTAGTGATTTACATTTAGTCCTGGTAGATATGTTTATTATTTTTCTAGGTCTAAATCCTTCTTCTAGTATAGCATATCCTTGATCCCATTTTTCAGCATTTGGTCTTGATCTGTCTGATCCGTAGAAATGTTCTCCATCACCAGTGTTATCCAATCCAACACACAGCATAGTAGTAAAGCCCATAAAATATGCTAGCTGCAATAGTATATGAGTTACGGATACATAGGTAATGCCCTCATCGGAGAGTAAGTCTCTAGGAAATAGCTTACCGGCTTTAGGGTGCGGGAATAGTGGTCCTGGTCTATGATGAAATCTGTAAATGTTAGGACCCTTCCATTTATCCAGGTTGGGTGTTGGCAAGAATTTTGGTATATCACTAAACGCTGCCATTACCTCATCCTGATATTCATACATAATACGACTATCAACGGTGGCATAATAAGTCGGCTTAAAGCCTTCCAATTTGTAGATTAGATTAGAACCAAGGCTAGGGTAACTCTCTAAAAACCATAGGGGAATATCTCCTAGCCCTGGTCCATTGCCTATAATCAAGCACGTTTCATCTTGATGTATGTTATGGAAATCCTCAGCCTTATCCATCCACTGTGTATTCGATTTGCACGAAAAACTCACCAGCTTCGGTAGCTGCAATACCAGTAAGCCTGGCAGCAACCATTTCGCCGGCTGCCACTGAGCCATCAGCGATTGTAAGGCTAGTCGCGCTGCCAATAGCTTTTGCGGCTTCTAGGGCTTCGGCTGCCACAATTTGCGCGCCACCTACTGCGGTACCAATCTGTATTGTTGCGTTTTCTGCGCCAGCAGTATCGGTTGCAATGGTATAAATCGCTTTTGCCCTAATGATCGTAATGGCTTCACCAGCCACCATAATCAATTTATCTACTGTTGTACCTGAACCAGCGTCAATATTGAAATCATCCCTGGTATGGGCAACGCTTAATGCGGTAGATGGAATTGCTAAAAGAACCCAATCATTATTATCTTCGCCCTCATCTACCTTTTGATAGATATGGGGCGCATCATCAGTAGCGTTTGTTTGAGTGTAGAGGGATCCTTTTTGTGCGCTTGCGAATGGTTCAAGATCACCATTTGGCGTACCCTGCCCTGCAATCCAGCAGGGTGGGGCTTCTGCCATCATAGACGTTTGTTTAGGTTGAAGGATTACCTTTGCGAATGTTGAAACAGTCATTAGATTAATCCCTTCCCTTAGCTAGTTGCCAAGCTATAGATTTTAGCGTGATGTTCATCGCATGAAACCACGAACCCGTACTCGCCAACAATCTGTCCATAGGCAGCAGTATCAGCGACCTTACCTAATTCCTCATGGAAGAAGGCATCAATGGGGATGAAACCAACCTTACGACTATCAAGCATCCAGAGACTAGCTGCAGGGCAATAACGATCAACCAAAACATTGATCACATTACCTAGAGCCATTTGGATTTTCTTGATGGTAACACCGCCCATCTGTTCTGATCGTTCAGTAGTAACATATCCCTCAAACATATCCGAGATGATTTGCTGTTGGAACGCACCACAAACAATCAGGTCTGCCGTACCACCCGCATCGAAAATTGCACGGTTGGCGGTATCCATTGCTGATCGTGTCAATCGAACAGAACTTTGATCATACAGGTTAGTCGTAATGAAGGTGTCAAAGCCACCCGCATCACGTCCAGCCGTAGCACTACCTGCGGCACGAGTGCCGTAGTAAGGCTTCCTGGTTAGGACACGCATTAATTCATCCATCTTTTTGTCAATCTCTCGATCAACAAGACTAGCAATACCATATCGCTTGATCAGCTCATTGGTACGGCTAACTTCCACGTTACCGTGCATGATGAATGAGTAGTTATATCCGGTTGAAACATCTTGTGTGGGGCTGTCACTAGCATCCGCACCTTCGATCCGAGCCTGTGAAACGATATACACAGTAGATGTAGAAGCATGGGTAGCTTGTGTGCCGCCATGAGCGCGAACAACAGTGAGATCATCACTAGAAATAGAATCAACATAAATGTATTCGCTGTCTATTTTGATGATGTCCCCAGAATGGAAATACTCACCATGTGACACACTGAGTGTAACATCTGCAGAGTTGCTTGTTGCTACGGTGTCTTCGTTCAGTGCATCTTGGATTGGAGTGTATGTATCTTCTTGCCATTCATACATCTTGCCTGGCTCGTTGACGAAATTAAATTTGTTGGCATTAATACCTAACGCCTTCATCAATGGAAATTCCATTGGTTCTGACATTTCAATACGGTCTGAAACGACCCGCTTGATGCCAACGGTATTATCGTAAGTTGAAACTTGACCAGTGTTAGTAGCCATTTTTATACTCCTTGTTTATTAGTTTGCCACACAAGGAGATGGTAAAGCAATCGGCTAGAAGTTATCGGATATGACTTGTCTTACATCTACGCCACGATCACGAAATTTCTTTCTAATATCTCTTGCCTTTTGCAAGCCTTTACCCTGTGCAGCCTTATATTCTTGTAGAAACTGCTCTGCTAGTCCGGCAGGGGCTTTTGTTGCTTGCCCCATTGACGGTATCCTAGCTTCGGGGGGTTTGGCGTTTGCACCAGCTCTTAGCTTCTTTTGGTATAGAGCATTTCTGTAACTTGCAAGATAAGACTGAGGTGATGATTGATCTATCAACATCAACTCTGGATCATCTTGCTCTAGCTCTACACCGGCTTGCTGTGCGATCTGGTACGCCTGGGCGTTTACCTTGTTTACTATTTCCTCTCTACTGCCTCCACTAGTGCCACCAGTGGTCTGGCTAGAAGGATTGGTCGCATCAGGGTTTTCCATCATAGCTTCTTGTAAGGCATTAAGTCTGCGCTGCTGTTCTTGCTCAGGTGTAATTTTCACACCTTGTTTTCGCCATGCCTCAATGTCACTTTCAACTGCTTGAATTTTTCCCTTGATGCGTTTGTCAAAGGTACTTAACGCTGAATCTCTGGAACTCTGAACCTTGCGTTCTATCTGTGCAAGTCGTTCATTCAAAGCGTCCTCAGTAATGTATTTTGGCTGTTCTTCATTGCCTGTATCCTCCGTAGTAGAAGGGGTATTGTCAATAGGTTGGGGCTTGGCTTCGCCGCCACTATCGCCACCAGGACTAAAAGAACCTACACCGTTATCATCACTCACTCTTAACCTCCGCTTCATCCCTAAATTTCTTTAGTAATGTATTTGATATTCTTAAGTTTTTTATTTCTCTCCTTAATTCCTCTATCGTATGCGCCCGCCTTTCTATTTCAGCATCTCTTTCTACGATTTGCTTCTTCAATCTATCTAATCTTCGCTGATATTGCGCCCTAATGTTTTCTGGTTTTATATTTATATCCCAGGGCATTATACCTCTTTCTTGTGATCTTTCTCAGAACAATATGCTTTGTAATATTTTGTATCAAATTCTTTGCATCTTACATACTCATAACGTTTTCTATGATAATCAATCAAAGGCTTATATTTTCTCCATCCTCTACGGGGGATAAATAGTTTATTGATTATAGTCATTACATGAATTATAGCATATTATTGAAATAATGTTTGCATTATCATTTCAAGCCATGCGTCAAAGTCCTCTGTTGGTCTACCTAGCATGAGCCAATCCTCCATTAGCATCTGTCTTGCACCGCCCCTAAATTCTTCACCAGCATAATATGTAAAGGCTAACTGCATCTGCAATGGCGTTATTAGATTGTTCGCATATTCGCTAACGGCATCTTCCATTGTGGGCTGTTGTTGCTCCTGCATTGTAGTAAACAATCCACTATCTTCTTCATAGCGTTTTTTCTGTTCCTCATTGTACGCTTCGACTATTGGATGTGTCTGCTCATATTTATCTTTCCAATCCCAATAGTCTGTAAGCCCAGGATACCTGCTAAGAAATTCTTTACGTGTCCCTTTAGGTTCTTCTGGCAATGAGAAGTAAATATCCTGTAAGTCTTTATAATCAGGGAATTTCTCTTGGCGTGTCTCTCGATAGGCTTTAACTTCTTTGAGTGCTTCGGGGCTGTATAGCTTAAGATTTTGTTGAGCATACTGTGGTGTGCCTGTTACGCCTGCTGTCTCCGGTGTCTTTGGTACTGTGCCACCAATAAACTGTGACCAGTGCGCTAGTGTTTCTACGTCAATAGCTGAGTAATCCCGTGTGTTTTTATCAAGGAACATTCTTTCAAATCCTGGTCCTAATTGTTCAGTTACCAGGGTTTTATTCATGTCGTCTATCTCATTCCATTTAGTCCATATCTCATCGCTAAGAAATTCTCGCAATCTTTGTTCGGGTTCATCAAATAAGGCTAGGCGTGCTTTGTATTCTGGGTGTTCCTCAAAGAAATCATTTATAGCATTTAGTTTACCGTCATCGTAATCTGTCCATGCCTGATTGTATTCTTCTTTCAATCCACGTTGTATTAGCTCACCATCCGGTAGGATGTGCGCTGGCAATAGTGTAGTAAGTAAAGTACGGGGGATCGAACCAAACTGACCGTTCTTTACCGCCATTGCCGTCTGGCTTCCTGGCAGTCGCATTGCCAATTCCTTTTCAGTTCGCTTTGCAGCTTCTTGATAGGCTGGTCCAGATCGTTCAGTCATTGCCAGCATAATATCATCAGTCGAATAAAGACCCTCAGCAGCCATGTTCGCTAGCTGTCTGTCTATGTAATACTCGCCCCATTCACCATAGATGTTGAGGTTCATTTTCTTTCGGATTGTTTCTTCTGGTAAGGCTAGTAGATTTCCTATCATCCCTAGTACGCCTTCGCCTTCGCCCAATCCTCTAATCCCCTGCCCCAATCTTGTCCCTGGTAATGGGTTCAATTGTTCGGCATTGCCTTTTAGTAAATGATAGGGATATGTCCACCACATAGCGGGTGTCATCATCATACTTGCTACGTTCATCGGATCAAGATCATCATTCTTCATGGTAACCTGCGCCTGCGCTATGGCTTCACTCCATAAAGGACCTCGATGGGTTTGGATAGCCTCGTTAGCTGTTGCGGCATCTATCATCCCTTGCTTTACCCAATCCCTTATAACTGATTGCGCTTCATAATTCAAATTACCGGAGGTCATGTTCATAAAGTCCAGGCTTTGTGCAAAGTTTTCAAAAGGAAATAGCTGTTTCATAGGATCAACATAGATTGAGCCACCCATCCAACCTTCCAGGTAGGGGGCATTGATCCTGACTTTATTTCTGAACCGTGATGGTATTCCTTCCTGCTGCATCTTATCCTGATCCTTGCGATAACGAGCCCACATTGAGAACCAGGCGGGTCTATCAATCGTTCTCTTAGCCCACTCGCCAATAGAACGTGTAGTCCAAAATTCATAGGGGAACACGATCTCTAATAGATTATCAATCCCGTATCTCTTAGAGTAATTAAGAAGGGCATGTTCACGTTGCATCTCACCAAAATTCATAGACGCTAGTTTCGCACCAGCCATCTGACCAGGTAATGTTTTCATCCATTGGTTTATCTGGCGTTGTATCTCAGGATCAACATCAGCCATATTGAATGACCTGTTATTCTGAAAATCATCTACCGTCTGTTTTTGCATATCATTGAAAAGTGTGCGTAGGGTTACAGCATTGATCTCATCTATTGCGCCACTCTCATACATCGGGGCTGGTGTGCCACCTGCGGGGACCTCACCAAACATAGGCATCTGTGGGGTTTTTTTCGGACCCTGCTCTAACGAGTAAGGTTCAGATAATGGCGCATATTTCAACTCGCCATCCACATCATATACAACCAGATTTATATTATCAGGATCAACGCCCAATATGGTTGCATCTCTCCCATCAATAGTAAAAGCCTTTTGCATCTTTACATCTGGTGTTGTTGCTGCTATAAGGATATTTTTTTCATAAACGCCAGTAGTACCATAATCATCTGTCAGTCTATTAATCTCATCACCCAATTCGTAGGGCTGCGTAAATCTAATTGTTCTGCCTTTTGCTTCCTGCTCTAATTGAATTGGATCATAGTATTGGTCTGTCAGGTTCAATTCATCAAGGGCTTCCAATTCAGATTGTTTGAATAATTCCTTTACCTCTGGCAGTTCCATTACTCTATCGTCTAATAAATCCAGCATATCACGATAAAGGTTTGTCCCTCTATGATTTAGGTAGTAATCTGCATATTCTGTGTTGCCATCTTGAATATCACTTAAGGCTTGTAGTACCGCCGCTTTACCACGCTTTCCCCTATATCCTCTCCTGCTTAAATCCATTCCCTTTTCTCCGTACCAGATTGGATAAGAGGATTTTTTATCTACCCTGGTTGTCCCAGGTGCATACTTATTAGGTATTTCCCTACGAGTGCCAGGCTCGCCCATTTCAACCGCGCCATACATGGTGTATAGTTCCGATGCCATATATTCTTTATATGGGGCTGGATAATCGTCAATGCTCGTATGATAAAATTCTCGGTTATCCCAAAAGTCCTCTGTGAAGCCCAATCTTTTATTAAGCAAGTTCCGTTGTAATTTATCCAGTTCAAGATTACCTATTCTACGAGCTTCGTTCATCGCTTCCATTTCGGCTGCGGATGGTAGGTTAGATTTTTGTGTTACGGTAGGCTCTGTAATATCTTCCACCGCCTCAGTTTTAATATCCTGGGTAAATAGATTGTCGTAAAACTCACGCAATGTTTGTGATCTGGTTGTGTCCGTTTGCATATAACGTGCTTCTAATTGAACATCGCCCAAAGCCGTACCAGCTAAACTACCATTGTCGCCTCTGTTAGTTATCTTCTGATAGACCTTATAAATCCAATCAGAGATTGACTTGAATATCGCTGTTAGTTTGGCATTAGGTGCTTTGCCATCTGCAAGGTATCTCTCAAATCCATTTGCCCCATATTCTTCTGCTTGACTGTATCTTGCTTTGTTCTTTTTATCAATTGTTTTACTGTCCCACTGCTGGCGCAAGTTCACCATTTCCTGCCAGTCGGATAGACCGCCTGCCTGAGCAAGGATGTCAAGCTGTTCTGCTGTTAGCATCCGTGATAGAACGTGGAATGTCTCATGCCAGAGGGTAGAGTAATCGGCTGCCTTCATCATCTTTACAATAGCTTCGCCGGTTTGCGTGAAAGAAGCTGATCCTCTTTTTACCTGCTGGTCTAGCATGTTTGGGATTTCTTTTATGAAATTATTTATTGCTATTTTTTGGTTTACTTTAGCAGGGTCATAGAATTTATATAATAATCCAATTGAGTCTAGGGCTTCTGTATTTACATTTGAGCCTTCTGGCAGCAATATGGCTGACCAGCCATTTATATTTATGGGTCTATCTTTTATTGATAGGTGTTCGTTTATTAGATTTCTAGGATCAAACTCAGGGTCAACAACGTACTTGTTCCCTAATAAAACAGTATTGTCTGGATCTGCATTGGCAAGCTCTGGTATCTGTTGACTATCTAACTCAGTGATAATGTGTTTTGTGACCAGGGCAGGGTCTTTTGGTAATGGAATAAAACCTTGCTTAAATGTGTTAAGCCCTTCAACGGTATCCACACCATTGAGACCAGCGAACATGATGGTCAGGGCTTCGTCCTTTGTGATCCCCAATCTATCCGCTTGCTGTTCTGCAATATCATCAAAGGCTACAAGATAAGAGGTGACCTGATCAGGGTTCAGGTTCGGTAATGCTTCCCTGATCCTGGTCTCAATTTGCTCTTTGCTCATTAAGCCATTTGATTTTTGCAGTCTATCCGCTAGAGTTCTTTGTGCTTCTCTCAGTGTATAGTCGTATGCTTCCCTTGCTGTCATTGCTTTTACTGCAGGGCTTTCCTCTACCTGGGCTTTTTCTGCATGTGGTATTGCTTCCGCCTCTTCAACTTTAACTGGCTCAGTCTGAACTGGCTCAGTAGTAATAGTTTCTCGCACACCTGCGGTAGGTTCGGTCTGCACATTTTCTTCAATGGGCTGTATATTCCTTTCTTTCAAATCATAGAGACCATTTTGTACGATTGTTCGTAATTCCTGTATTCGTTTCTTTAGTGTAATGTTGAAATTGTTGTAGGCTTCCATCTTCTGCCTACCCGTTAGGTTCGTTTCCGTTAAACCTTTCCTAAAGTCTTTGATGCTGTCCGATATAATTTTTCTGCTAGCAACCACCTGATCAGATAATGATTTCATATCTGTCGCCGGTCTGCCTAAACTTTCCTGATAGATATTAGCCAGGGCGTTCATCATTGATGTTTGCTGCTGTATCTCTACATCTGCCGCCTGTGTATATAAATCATTCAGGCTGGTTTGTACGTCTTTCCAGGTAAGATTGATATTCGGGTCTCGCCAATCCCTATATATCTGCTGCCTTTGCTCATAGAATTTTCGAAATGCCTCTGATATTGTTGCAAGTGATCTAACGTATGATTGTGCTACATCGCTTTCGTACCCAACGACATCAAATACGCCTGCCGTTGTCTGTAAGAGATTGGACCACCTCCTTGACCAAGCATTATCTGCTTCTGCTTCACGCGCCAAAACCATTGATCTTGCTTGTGCGCTGTCACCTCTCTCTCTAGCATTTTGGATTGCGTCCCAATAATCCTGATTTATTACCAGGTCTTCAAGTTGGTACTGTGCGTGTTTGTTGTAAAGCTCTGTAACAATGTCTACAACACCCGCCCATTTTTCTGCTGATGATCTATTCCTTATATCTTCTGCTCGTCCTAATGCCTCCTGTCCGTCTAACTGATTTATGTAATCATTGATCTTGCTTCTAATATGTTCATAAGCCCTGGTGACCTCATCAATCCCTTTTGCGTTTCTCAATAATTCATTAAGGTTGTTGAGTATGCCTAGTTTTGTGAGTGTCTGCATAGCTACGTCTGGCGCATTTGGAAACACTCGTTGCGCTGCGTTTTCTGCTATTTTGTTCACACCCATATAAACGCTGTCTTTATAAATAGCTTCTGTAATCTCATTCATATTCAAGCCAGATTGTACGGCTGAATAAACAATATCTAATGCGCCACTCTCTCTTAATGCTGCTTCCACCTGTGGCGGTAATCTTTCAAATCCCACATCTGGCTTCCAGGTCTTAGACCACATTTCCATAGCACCAATAGTGACTGCCTGTTTACTTTCTGCGCTCTCTATGTTTGCTGCAATTGTTGAGAAGATACCTAGCTTGCTGGCTTTCCTACCAGCATTATGTACCTTGCCTATCCAATCGCTTCCGGTTGTGGCTTCATGGATTGCAATGGCACCCTTAGCCTTCCCCAAACCACCTTCGCCGGACATTCCAATTCCAACCTCTAGTGTAGATGGCGTTACGCCCATGCGGTCCCAAAATAGATTGACCTGTCTTTTAGATAGCTGACCGCCCACACCTTGCGCTGCCCTGGTCGCAATGTTATTTATCCAGTTATAGCCGGCATACAAAGGATTGAAACCTAAGACCGCTAAAGATTGCCAGGACTTCATCGCCTTGCTCATTCTGATAATAGCTGGCTCTGT
>Ga0209121_10006108_pt1 | contig 10683 bp, 11 predicted proteins | sample Cruoilmetagenom3_FD_187292 | JGI IMG/M metagenome (GOLD analysis project Ga0209121, IMG submission 187292) | Oil polluted marine microbial communities from Coal Oil Point, Santa Barbara, California, USA - Sample 3 (SPAdes) (version 2) | ecosystem: Environmental > Aquatic > Marine > Oil seeps ...
AATTTCGTAGTCGAGGAATGCTGCCAGTCCAGCTTTATTAAATTTCTCTCGTAACCGTCCTCTATGCCCTTCCCATGGCAACTGAGAATCGTTGTGCAAAGAAGAACCCTCCTTTATTATTCAGGTGGCTTTGCAGGTTGTACTCTTGCTTGAGTTCTTACTGGCAATCCCCAAATGTGAATAAAGCCGGGTGAGGCACTCTGGTCAAAGACGTCGCCTTTGTCGTAAGTAGCCAGGCTGAAACTGTAGAGGGAATAAGGGGACTTTCTACCGACTATCTGGCAGTTACCTTTGAAAAGTTTTACTTTTACCTCCCCAGTAACATATCTTTGTGAACTTTCCACATAAGCAGCTAAGTCCTGGCGAAGACCAGTAAACCATAATCCATTGTAAACAAGGTCAGCATACTCGCTAGCCACTTTGCTCTTAAAGCGGAGTTGTTCCTTGGTCAGCACTAAATCCTCTAAAGCGTGGTGAGCTTTAAGCAGCACTATGGCTGCCGGTGACTCATAGACCTCCCTTGATTTTATGCCCACCAACCTGTTTTCAATATGGTCAATTCTGCCTACGCCATGCTCGCCGGCTAACTCGTGAATCCTCTGGACAAGCATGACCCCGTCTAAATTTTCGCCATCAAGGCTTACCGGTATCCCTTTTTCAAAACCGAACTCCACATAACTAGGTTGTCCTGGTGTTTCTTCAAGTGATTTTGTCCAGGCAAAGACATCTCTGGGAGGCTCACTCCAGGGGTCTTCCAGGGCTCCGCACTCGATACTCCTCCCCCATAAATTTTCATCAATGGAATAAGGGCTAGCCGTTGTAGCCGGGACAGGGATATTATACTCTTGGGCATAGGCAATTGTTTGCTCTCTGGTCATATTCCACTCTCTAGCTGGAGCTATTACTTTGAGTTCAGGAGCCAAAGCGGCTACGCTTACATCGAATCTTACCTGGTCGTTGCCCTTGCCGGTGCAGCCATGAGCTACAATAGTAGCTTCCTCCTTTTTAGCCGTATCCACTAAAAGCTGGGCGATGAGAGGACGCCCTAGTGCGGTGGCTAAGGAGTACTGACCCTCATAGATAGCATCGGCTTGAAGAGCGGGGAGAACAAAGGATTTGATGAAAGTTTTTTTGGCATCAACTACCAGCGCTTTTATTGCACCTATATTGAGTGCCTTTTGTCTAACAGCTTCGAGATTGGCTACATTGCCTATATCCACAGTGAGGGTGATGACTTCTAAATTGTATCTTTCCTTAAGCCACTTTATGGCTACCGAGGTATCCAGACCTCCGCTGTAAGCTAGAACTATTTTGTCTGACATGTTACCTCCTACGCGGAAATCCTAAATCCTAATATCTAAACCCTAAACAAGTTCAAAATTCAAATGCTCTAAATTCAAACCCCCGGTGTTTTATTCATTGGGATTTTGGGTTTTGATATTGTTTAGCATTTCGTATTTAGTGCTTAGGATTTCGTATTTCCTCTAATGTATCCTCTAGAATGCTAATTGCCTCGTCTACCTCTTCTTTGGTAATAATAAGGGGGGGCATAAATCGGATAGCCTTTGGCTTCACTTTGTTAATTAGCAAGCCCCTCTTTAAACAAGCCAAAGCTATCTCCTCAGCGATTTCACCATTGAATTCTAAAGCTATTAGGAGTCCTCGACCCCTCACCTGAGTAATGAGATCAAATTGCTGCTTTAAGTTCTCTAACTTGACTATAAAATAATTTCCCACCTCTTTAACCTTTCCCGGTATGTCGTTATCAATGATGTATTTCACAGTGGCATAAGCAGCAGCGCAAGCTAGGGGGTTGCCGCCAAAGGTAGAGCCATGTTCACCAGGGGTGAAGACAGAGACATGCTCTTTAGCTAAGAAAGCGCCAATAGGCACACCGCTAGCTAATCCCTTAGCTAAAGTCATGATATCTGGCTCCACATTATATTGCTCATAGGCAAAAAGGGTTCCTGTACGACCAATGCCTGTCTGAATTTCATCCAGGATAAAAAGGATACCCTTTTCGCGACACCATTTCTCCACCTCCTTAAGGTAGCTGCTGTCTGGCACATTGACTCCGCCTTCTCCCTGGATTGGCTCTAGCATTACACCGCAGGTTCGAGCGGTAGTGGCTGCTCTGATTTTTTCTACATCGTTGTAAGCAACATTGATGAAACCAGCAGGCAAAGGTATGTAGGGCTGCTGGAATTTGCTTTGACCGGTGGCAGCAGTCATAGCTAAAGTTCGCCCATGGAAGGAACTATGAGTAGTGATAATATCATAAGCACCATTGAGGTAAAGCTTCCCATATCTGCGGGCTAATTTAATGGCTCCCTCATTAGCCTCAGCGCCACTATTACAGAAGAAAACCCTATCGAGACAACTATTCTGTATCAGCAGTTGGGCTAATTGTATCTGTGGAATGGTATAGAACTGATTTGATGCCTGTATAAGGGTTTTAGCTTGTTTCTGCAAAGCTTTGACCATTACTGGTGGGCAATGACCCAGGCTATCGACTGCCCAACCACCAACAAAGTCGAGGTATTTTTTGCCCTGGTCGTCCCAGACCCAAGCTCCCTGCCCTCGAACTAAGGTCACAGGAAACCGGCTAAATGTTCTGAGGAATAACTTTTGTTCTAATTCTCGCCAATTATCATGGTACAATGCTTGTTCCTCCAGTTTCGTTCTTCATCTCATTAAGCAGAGCATGTGATGCCTTGCCGTTGATAATTCGGACTATAGGCACTGCAGTTAAGGCTTTAATGCTAGCCTCTATTTTAGGGACCATTCCCGCTGAAGCTGTGCCACAGGCGATCATATTCTTTGCCTCAACGAGATTGAGTTTGGGTATTACCTTTCCTGAGCCATCGTGGATGCCGCTTACATCAGTAAGGAATATGAGCTTGTTAGCAGCCAGCGCAGCAGCAATTTCCCCAGCAGCAGCATCCCCATTAACGTTGAGCGGCATCATCCTATTTGCAACTGAGCCGAAGCTTATTGGTGCTACCACTGGCATATAGCCTGCATCTAGTAGTAGTCTCAGTGGAGTAGGGTCAACCTTTACAATCTCACCAACATAACCCAGTTCGGGGCTCTTAATTTTAGCCCGAAGCAAATTGCCATCAGCACCGCTTAAACCAACTGCTTTCCCTTTTAGAGCTTGAATGGCTACCACTAATTCTTTATTAACTAAGCCGCCAAACACTGCAGCCACTACCTTTAAACTCTCGGCATCGGTAACTCTTAATCCTTTTATGAAGCTGGTGGAGATACCAAGCCTGGCAAGCCACTCAGAAGCTAGCTGACCACCACCATGAACCACAACTAGGGATTCTCCTTGTTTTTGAAGCTCTATCAGGTCTTCCAAGGTGGTATCCTGATTGCCCAAAATGCTGCCCCCAATCTTAACTACTATCGGCTTCTTCTGCATCACGTTGAATACGCGCTATTTATAGTAACATATTCCTCAGATAGGTCACAGCCCCAAGCAGTAGCTGTGCCGTCTCTAGATTGAGGTGTAGTTTGATAAACACGTTGCAACTTTGCGTGGATTAGCTTCAATTTGAGGATGGGGAATTAAAGTTTTATCCCAGTCTGGTAATAAAAGACTCCGCTGCCTTAAAAGCCTCTCTAACCATACCCACATCCGCTAAAAGCCCTCTATAGTAACCCGCAATGTGTAGAGCATCATAGAGTTTCTCAAACTCCCTTAACAGTTTTCCGTTGTGTATAAGGGCATACTTTTTCAGCAAGTCCCTATGCCCATCTACAGATTTAGGCAATTCTTTTTTCTCCACGCCCTTAGACAACAAATATTCATCTATGGCTTTAAGTACAGCAAGATATGCAGCCCCGCATGCCTCTTGGACAGGCTTAATATCCGTATAGGTATTATCCTCTTTAGGAGCAGATAATAATAGCTGCTTTGCATTTTCAAGATACCTTAATGCTTCCTTCATCCTTTAACCTCTCTTCTCATTGTACACCCACAAGCTTAGTTTGTCGAAGGGAACTTCGTTTCTGCCTTCAGGTGGTATAAATGCTATTTATGGTAACATACTCCTCAGATAGGTCACAGCCCCAAGCAGTAGCTGTGCCCTCCCCTAAGTTGAGGCATATTCTGATAAGCACATTATCGCTGTGACTCAAAGCCGTGCTCATTTCTTCCTTGTTGAAGGGTGCGGAGCAACCTTGCTTCATAACACATATGTTATCCAAATAGACATCCAGTTTGTCTTCTATTAGCTCTATCCCACTTCTTCCTAGAGCAGCAACAATGCGCCCCCAATTGGGGTCATTGCCATGTATGGCTGCTTTTACCAGCGGCGAGCTAACAATAGTTCGAGCTGCCTGGCGAGCTTCAGCCTGCTTTATAGCTCCTTCCACGGTAACTTCTATAAGCTTGGTTGCCCCTTCGCCATCTCGAACTATAGACTTAGCTAGATAAAGGCAGACCTCATCCAATGCCTCTTGGAAAGCTTCACCGTTATCAAAGCTGATGGTCTTATTGCCAGCCAAACCGTTAGCCAGTAAAAATACACAATCGCTAGGACTGGTGTCACCATCAATGCTAATCATATTGAAAGAAGTATTTACTGCCTCCTGCAGTGATGATTGTAGAAAGTCGGCATTTACCAAAGCATCAGTGGATATGAAGCAGAGCATAGTAGCCAGATTAGGGTGGATCATGCCTGCCCCTTTAGCTACACCAGCGATGATGAACTTACTTCCTTCCACATCAACCCTAACTGCTATCTCCTTAGGTCTGGTGTCTGTAGTCATTATTGCCTTGGTAAAATCGTGACCTTCATCTTCATTAAGCTCTGTCTCTTTAATTCCATATCTTATACGATCCATAGGCAATGGTATCCCAGTTATGCCAGTGCTAGCTACAAGGACATCTTCAGCCTTGATAGCTAACTTTCTCGCTGTTAAGCTCGCCATTTCTGAGGCAGCAGCTATGCCTTGCTCACCAAGGCAGGCATTGGCACATCCCGAATTTACCACGATTGCCTGTGCCTGTTTTCTTAATAAATGTTTTTGAGATAGAATAACTGGCGCTGACTTAATCCGGTTGCTGGTAAAGAGGCCGACAGCGATACAGGGCAGCTCAGAGTAAAGAATGGCTAGATCAAGCTCATCTTTGGTCTTTATCCCAGCGTGAATTGCTCCAGCCAGAAACCCTTTTGCTGAGGTAATAGTGCCTGAGGGAATTAACTCAAACATAGAACCTTTGGCTATAAAAAGTTAATTAATACTATAGCACGTATTACTTTATCTATTCACTTTACCTTTTGGGGTTTGCGATGTAAAATCAATTTAAGGAGTAACGATGTCGGGACATTCTAAGTGGTCACAGATTAAACGGCAGAAAGGGGTAGCTGATGCCAGGCGGGGGCAGTTATTTACCAAACTTGCTCGGGAAATCATGGTGGCGGTGAGACAAGGGGGCTCAAATGTAGAAAGCAATTTCCAGTTAAGGTTAGCAGTGCAGAAGGCTCATGATAATAACATGCCCCTGGAGAATATTGACCGGGCTGTGAAGCGTGCCGGCGGTGGAGCTGAGGCATCTGATTTAAGTGAGCTAAAGCTCGAGGGATATGGGCCAAATGGGGTGGCGGTTCTGGTGGAAGCGCTCACTAATAATCGTAATCGCACTATCCAAGATGTGCGTCGCCTTTTCACACGCCATGGTGGTAATCTGGGTGAGAGTGGCTGTGTCTCATGGCTCTTTGAAAGTAAAGGGGTGATTACTGTGGGAAGCGATGGCTCGGATGCTGAAGAAATAGCCTTGCAGGCTATCGATGCTGGAGCCGAAGATGTCAAGACAGAAAGGGGCTATATTGAAATCTACACTCAACCACAGGATTTGGAAAAGGTAAGAAAAGCCATTGAAGAGGGAAAACGTATAATCTCTGCGGAACTCTCCCTAATACCTAAAACGACAATGTTATTGGATGAAAAGGAAGCAGCTCAGGCATTGAGCCTCCTCGACCATCTCGAGGAGTTAGATGATGTACAACATGTGTTCTCCAATGTTGACTTCTCTGATGCCACTCTAGAGAAGCTGCGCAGTCAAGTATAACATGCGCATTCTTGGCATTGACCCCGGGACTATAAACTTAGGCTATGGTGTAGTGCGTGTTGAGGAAGAGATGCAGCTGGTGGATTGTGGAGTACTCAATTCCCCTCCACGAATTCCTATAGAGCAAAGATTATGTTCTCTATACGTTGGATTAAGCGAAATTATTGCCAAGCATAGACCAGACGAAGTAGCTATTGAGGAGCCTTTTATCGGCCGTAATGTACATGCGGCGTTTGCTATTGGCAGGGCAGAAGCCATAGCTATTTTAGCAGCAGCTAACCAAGGATTATCCATCCATTATTACTCACCGGCCCAGGTAAAGCAGCAGGTAACCGGCTACGGGCGAAGCGATAAACAGCAAGTGCAGGAAATGGTGAAAATCCAGCTTGGGTTTCCTCAGCCTTCTTTGCCCAGTGATGCTGCTGATGCCTTGGCTGTAGCCATTTGCCATATTGAGCAGAGCCGCCTTAATCGGTGGCTCGCTAAACAGATATCGAAATGATAGCTACTCTGGAAGGGATACTAGAATTTCGGGGCGTTGATTCGGTCATCGTTAATGTGGCTGGCATAGGCTTTCAGGTATATGTTCCCGGCTCAACTTTAAGCCAACTGGGAGCCATCAAGGATAGAATCTCGCTTTATACTCATCTTCACCTGAGAGAGGATGCCGTCTCTCTATACGGCTTTGCCTCTGAGGAGGAGCTAGCTTTGTTCAAGAAGCTCATTTCTGTCTCGGGCGTTGGTCCTAAGTTAGCTTTAGCACTGCTCTCTGCCTTGAATCCTGAACAGCTTGTTATGGCTATCACTAGTGGTAACGTGGATATTATTAGCCAAGTGTCTGGTGTTGGCAGGAAAATGGCTAGCCGCTTGGTAATTGAGTTAAGAAGCAAACTGGAGAAGGAATGGAAAGGAGCCCCCTTGCCTTTAGCTGCAGAAAATGCTGATGTTATAGCTGCCCTAACCAGCCTGGGCTATTCCTTGAGGGAAGCCACCCAGGCTGTCTCCAGCCTCCCAGATTCCTCAGAGCTTAGCCTGGAGGAAAAGGTTAGAACAGCGCTGCAGCAATTGGCCGCAAAATGAGCTGAGTAGCTATGGTTACAGGCGATTAAAAGTATCATTAAGACGATGGTGGTAGTATTGAGGCTGGGGAGTCATTGCATGTGGCTATAATGGATGTTGAATGTCCCCGCGAAGCAGAAGAGCTGGCAAATATGGTCAGGGAGCAATTTCAGCCTGCCGAACTTTACATAACACAATTCACTCCAGTTAAGCAAATTATCGCTGGACCAGATATACTAGGTGTTGCTTTTTATTGTGGTGAATGAAACATGCCGCAGTTTAAAATCACCTCTGATTTTCGTCTTACTGGTGATCAGCCACAGGCGGTAGATAAGCTGGTCAATGGGCTGGAGAAAAGCTATCAACAGCAAACGCTGATTGGTGTCACTGGCAGCGGTAAAACCTTTACCATGGCTAATGTTATTGAGAGGGTGCAAAGGCCTACATTAGTTATTTGCCATAATAAAACCTTAGCCGCTCAGTTAGCCACGGAATTCAAGGAATTCTTCCCCAATAGTCCTGTGGAGTATTTTGTTAGTTACTATGACTATTACCAGCCAGAGGCTTACATCCCCAGCACTGATATCTATATTGAGAAGGAAACCGATATCAACGAGGAAATTGACAAGCTACGCCATGCAGCTACCAGAGCTCTCTTTGAGCGTCAGGATGTAATTATAGTAGCTTCGGTCTCCTGTATTTATAGTTTGGGCCCACCTGAGGAATATCACAATTTCGCTCTTACTGTAAAAAGAAATGGGAACTATAAGCGAGATAAGCTGGTTCGCCACTTGGTGGATATGCAATATGGAAGGAACGATTTTGAGCTCACTCGAGGTAAATTTCGCATCAGAGGTGACACTCTGGAAATCCAGCCAGCCTATGAGGAAACAGCCCTGAGAATCGAGTTCTGGGGGGATGAAATTGACCGCATTGTAGAGGTTGACCCCCTTACTGGCGAGTTACTGGCTCACCTTGAACAAGTAGATATTTATCCTGCTAAGCACTTCGTTACTCCTTATGATAAGCTGATGGCGGCAATCGAAGATATCAAGGCTGAGCTAGAGGAAAGGCTAAAAGAGTTAAGGGCTCTGGGTAAGCTTCTTGAGGCTCAGCGGCTTGAGGCACGAACCAACTATGATATTGAAATGCTTCAGGAGGTGGGTTATTGCACTGGGGTGGAGAACTACTCTCGGCATCTACAACGACGTGCTCCTGGAAGCACACCATGGACCTTGCTCGATTACTTCCCTGATGATTTCTTGCTCTTCATTGATGAATCACATATGACCCTACCTCAGATAAGGGGCATGTATCATGGTGATATCTCACGGAAGCAAACTCTGGTTGACTATGGTTTTCGTCTCCCTTCAGCTTTAGATAACCGCCCACTGAACTTTGAGGAATTTGAGGCACGTATCAACCAGGTTATCTTTGTCTCAGCTACCCCGAAACCTTACGAATATGAGCATAGCCAACAGGTGGTTGAGCAATTGGTCCGGCCTACCGGGCTGCTTGAGCCTACCATAGAAGTCAAGCCCACTAAAGGGCAAATTGACGACCTCATTTATCAGATAAAAACCAGGGTGGATAAAGGGGAGCGTTGCTTGGTGACCACTTTGACCAAGAGGATGGCTGAGGAACTGAATGACTACCTCCGGGAGATGGAAATAAAAACCCATTATCTCCACTCTGAGGTGGAGACACTGGAGAGGGTGGAGATTCTCCGTGACCTTCGCCTTGGCGTTTATGATGTGGTTGTGGGTATTAATTTGCTTCGTGAAGGGCTGGATTTGCCTGAGGTAAGTTTGGTAGCCATACTTGATACTGATAAGGAAGGCTATCTCAGGTCAGAGGAAGCGCTTATCCAAACAATGGGGCGGACTGCCAGACATGTGAATGCTCATGCCATAATGTATGCTGACTCCATTACTACCTCCATGCATAAAGCGATAGAGGAAACCTCCCGCAGACGGAAGATTCAGGAAGCTTATAACAAGGAGTATGGTATAACCCCACAGGGAATTAAGAAGGCAATCAAGGACATAACTGAGCGAGTTCAAGCAGTGGCGGAAACTCGAATCCCTTACGTGGCGACCCCTATTTCCAGGGAAGAGATGCTTCGCCTCATCAAACAGCTTGAGTCCCAGATGAAAGCAGCGGCTAAGAATCTAGAGTTTGAGAAAGCTGCTCTGCTCCGCGACCGCATCACGGAATTAAGAAGGGACGAGGAATTGCTCTCACCTCTAGCCAAACTCAGGTAAATTAGAAAGCTCCGAAGTATGTAATATCTGTTCGCTTAGCGTCTAAAATTTGTTGCCAGATTCTGGGATGCTAAGCACGTTTCCTTATCTTTACCGAGTATCCTTTACCCTTTAGCTCGGCAACAAGCTGGCTTACATCTTCGCTTTCTAAATGGATGGTAGCGTTTTTCTTGGTTGCCCCTGCTGGTGTTATGATGTCGAGAGTGTGGATTTTCATACCAAGCTTATTTATGGTTGAAATAATTTCCTCTAGCGCCTTACCTTCGCCACCGCCGCTGATCCCAATGCGGCTGCCAAGTTGGCCCAGGCCAAGAATTGGATTTACAATCTTGTAGAAGAAGTCATTGGCGGTAACTATACCTACCACTTTACTGTCCTCAAGCACCACAAGACTGCCTATCTTATGGGCCTGAGCAGTAAGCACTGCTGCCTCAACTGCCGTATCAGGTGTAACCGTAATGACATTCTTCTCCATAACTTCCGTTACTGTGGTCTTGTCGAAAATGTAGCTCAGTTCCCAAATGCTAAGGCTTGTGGCTTTAGATGGAGAGACTTGCTCCAGCCTACGTGCAGTTACTATGCCTACCAGGTTTCCCTTATCTACCACTGGCAAACGCTCGATCCTATGCGCTGTCATAATCCTTTTGGCATCAACTATGCTAGTGCTGCTTGGAATAGTAACCACATTGGTTGTCATAATATCTCGTACATACATCTTCCACCTCCTTTTAAGATTATTTGTAGTCTATTATAATGTGGTGATTGTTTATTTGCAATATCTAGCGGGTCCTCTGACGAGTAACGTTATGATACATGGTATAGAGAATAGGTGTGGGTAACACTCTGATAAAGTAGAAAGGCCCGATGTAGAAGAAAGAGGTTCCCCGGATGGATAAGCACTACACTGGGATAACCTTAAAAGATACATTCTCACCGCGGTCGAGCATGCCAGTAAATTGGGTTATGCCAGGATGTACAAGAACAGAAGCTCAAAGGCGGCATCTGATTTTCTCTGTCGACTCCGATATCTTATCAACCAACCGATTGAGAACATCCAGACCGATAACGGTTCTGAATTTGCTCCCTATTTTGAAAGAGCAGCCGCTAACCTGAATATTGCCAGATACTTCTCCAGGGCAAGGACACCCAAGGATAATCCGGAGGTTGAGAGATTCCACCAGACCTTGGAATACGAATGGCTTATTGAGTATAACTTCAACCGCCCGCATCAGTCTCTTGCCTATCTTGCTCCTGTAGAGTATATTGAAAAGGAACTTG
>Ga0209121_10006109_pt1 | contig 10680 bp, 11 predicted proteins | sample Cruoilmetagenom3_FD_187292 | JGI IMG/M metagenome (GOLD analysis project Ga0209121, IMG submission 187292) | Oil polluted marine microbial communities from Coal Oil Point, Santa Barbara, California, USA - Sample 3 (SPAdes) (version 2) | ecosystem: Environmental > Aquatic > Marine > Oil seeps ...
ACGCCGAAGGCGTCGATGCTCGATCTTGAGAATGTCGACACCGCATTACCATAAACGGACCCTCCGGAAGAGTGAAAAAGTGCATGCACTCGCGAATTAGCAGAGAGCCACTGATGTTCTGGTGGGGACTATGTGAAAATGGGCGACTGATATCGTTTTGAGCGGATCTTTGAAAGATGGGAAAAAGATCGCAAGCGGCATAAGCCGTGGCAGCCCCTCACAGCTCCAGCGTCACATGCACCATTTCATGCTCCCGCGCAGGCTCCATCGCAAAACCGCGGCTTTCGCATAACCCGAGCATGTTTTGGTTATCAGAGAGCACCTCGCCCCATATCCTGCGCAGCCGGAAGTCTCTTGCGACCTCGATCACCATATCCAGCAGTTTCCCGCCGACCCCGCGCCCCTGCCACCGGTCTGTGACCGCCTCCCCAAACTCAGCAGTCTCTTCGTCCGGCTCGGTTATCAGTCTTCCAACGCCGACCATCCGGGTCTCGCCATCCTCTTTTACGAACGCCGCAATTGCAATCTCACGGTCGTAGTCGATGTTGCAGAACCGCACAGCCATGCTGTGATCGAAGGACTGCGGTCCGAAGAACCGGTATCGCACAGTCTCCCTGGAAAACGAATTCACGAGATCGATCCAGAGCTTCTCATCCTCCGGGCGGATCACCCGGAGTAAGATCTCGATTCCTTCCTCATTGACCCACTTCTGCTGGTATTTCGTCGGGTACCTGCTGATGATGAGGTGCTTTCCCGGTGGTATCACAGGACCGACCTTCTTTGGGTCGATGATGATGCGTGCATCGAGCGCAATGATCGATTTATAGTCCACGTAGATCGGGTTGATATCCATCTCGACGATTTCCGGGAAGTCTATGAGCATGTACGATATTTTAACAAGCGTCTCCTCGATAAAAAGGATGTTCGCAGGAGGTTTATCGCGAAATCCCTTCAGAAGACTATAGATTTTGGTATCCTCGATCATGCGCCGTGCAAGAACCTGGTTCAGTGGCGGAAAGCCGAGTGTCAGATCCCTGAACAGTTCGACAGCGGTTCCACCCGCCCCAAAGAGGATCGCAGGACCGAATAAGGAATCGAACTTGGAGCCGATGATGATCTCGTAACCCTGATCCCTGTCGATCATCTTCTGGACTGTTGCGCCGGTGATCAGGGCATCGGGCTGGTTCGCTTTCGTATTTGCAACCACGCGCTCAAACGCGCTTACCCCCTCCTCTGGCGTTGCTACATCGAGGATCACACCGCCCACATCGGTCTTGTGCGTCACATCAGGCGAGAGGATCTTCACAGCCACCGGAAATCCGATCTCGCTTGCAAGACTGGCGCATTCCTCTGCGCTTTTCGCGACAAGCATCCTTGCGACCGGGATCTGGTACGCATCAAGCACGGCTTTTGCCTCAGTCTCGGTTAAGATGGTTCTCTTCTCGCTGGCAACCGCTCTGAAGAGATTCTCCACCTCCTCCCGTCGCGGGGTGAAAGTTCTCACGATGTCGCCGGGCGCCTCGTATAGGGCTGCGATGTTCTTGGTGTACTGGTACATCTGCAGGTAGACATCGACAGCCTGTTCAGGTGTTTCAAAATTCGGGATGCTGTTTCGTTCGAGGATGTCTCTTCCGGATTCCACCGCGTCCGCACCCATCCACGACGTAAGAAGTGGCTTGTAATGTGACATATTCCCGCTGGCGACCTCTGAAACGAGTTTTGCAGCACCGTCCGGATCGGTCATCGCCTGCGGTGTCAGAAGCACAATGATGCCATCGACATTCTTATCCTGAAGTAGATACGTAACCGCGTCCCGGTAGCGCTCAGGCGTTGCGTCACCAAGGATGTCGACAGGGTTCTCGCGGCTCCAGAACGGAGGAAGCACTTTATCCAGAGCTTCTACAGTCTCATCGGAGAGTTCTGCGATAACTCCGCCTTTATCGATCAGCCGGTCTGCCGCAAGAACGCCAGGACCGCCTGCGTTTGTGATGATGGCAAGACGCGGTCCACGCGGTCTCGTCTGGACTGCAAGTGCCGCCGAGCAGCCGAAGAGGTCCTCGATCTCAAGCACCCTTATTGCGCCGGCACGCTTGAATGCAGCATCGTAGAAGTTGTCATCGCCGGCGAGGGCGCCTGTGTGCGAGGCTGCTGCTTTTGCGGATCTTGCGAACCTGCCTGACTTGACAACGATGATCGGTTTATTCTTTGCAAAGTGCCTTGCCGCACTCATGAACTCGCGCACGTCTTTGAGGGACTCGATGTAGAGCATGATGCTGCCTGTTGCCGGATCCATCCCGAAGTAGTCGATCAGGTCGCCAAAGTCCACATCCAGCATCGAGCCGATCGATACGAACGCGCTAAACCCGATGTGCCTGTGGGCGCACATATCGAGCACTGCCGTGCACAGCGCACCGCTCTGAGATATAAACGCGACGCTTCCGTGCTCGGGCATCAGATGCGCGAAACTTGCGTTTAAGTTAAGGCGCGGCATGATGATTCCGAGACAGTTCGGCCCTATGATGCGGATGCCGTAACTTCTTGCGATTTTACCGATCCGTTCCTCAAGTTTCTTGCCCTCTTTCCCGATCTCCTTAAAACCCGCTGAGATTATGATGACGCCGCCGACCCCGGCAACTCCGCACTCCTCCAGAATATCGGGTACGTGCACCGCAGGGACTGCGATGATCGCAAGATCGATGCGCGCCGGGACCTGCGAGATGCTGTTGTACGCGTGTATCCCCTGAACGCTTGAGCGTCTGTTGTTCACGGGATATACAACGCCCTCGTAGCCCACGCCTATAAGATTGTGCAGCAGCATGTAACCGACAGAACCCTTTGTGTTACTTGCCCCGATCACTGCAATGCTCTTTGGCTTGAATATCTTGTCGAGACCTTTGACGCTCATCTGGTCGCCCCCGTTGTTTGTGTTAATTGTTAGGGGGCGGTTCTACTTAAGATGTTGGGATCAGTTTTTACCCGGGCACAGTATTTAGTCCCATACGATTCGTAACAAGTCTTAATAAAAACGTAACTACTCAGGTGTGTTGATTGGTCGCACGATTGCGATTCTGTACTTTCTGGCAAGAAAGATAACCGCGGAGGGCGCAGAGGAACGCTAGAAGCATTTAACCGTTTATTTCCCCTCCGCGTCCCTCTGCGCACTCTGCACACTCTGCGGTTAAATTCCCGGTTTGGTTACAGTATCCCCCATGTCCCGGGTAGCCCCTGCATAGTGAAGTCCCCCGATAGTGGTTTTAGGTACCTGAGTAGTTACGATTCTATGCAAACCCGGGTGCGGAATCAAAGGTTCACTCAATCACAAACTCGCAGTACGGATCGCCTGCGCACATCTTCTTTCGCCGGTCGATCGCAGATTTACGGTCGATTGCATGTACCGTGCCTGCAAGATGGCACTCGCAGATGGTATCTGGCAAGCACAGACCTGCAAGCACATCAGAGTATGGGCAGTCTATGAGTCTCAGCACAGGTTCTCCATTTATGTTACGCAGTTCAGCATGTTTGCCAGAGAGCAGGCACATCAGTTCGATCGTTGCCAGTGGTGTCGCAGTCGCACCACCCAGCTCATTCTGCAGCATTCCCCCATCCAGCAGTCCGGCTTCATAGCAGGCATTGCGGATGATTGCGTCCCCTTGCTCTGACTTACTGATCCTTTCGAGTACGCGCCAGAGTACCTTATCCTGAATACTGCTCTTCTGCCATTTTTTCCCGGATGTTATCCCGATCAGTTTCCAGTTTCTGGCAAACGCTGAGTACCGATCCGGTTTGTGGTAATCGCCGCCCATGATAGTCAGGACCTGATAGCCGAGTACAGCATAACCAGGATACCCGGTATTTCGATCAGTAATGCAATTGTGCGTGCCATCGGTTCCTCGATATAGTCAGATAGCACCAGTCCGGCAAATATGTCGAAATTGCTACCGAATATGAAGACGAACATTCCAATGGAAAGCATCAGAAGGTTTTTCTGGTGCGTATGGGTGTAAGCCTCATATATGAACAGTATAAACGCGCCCCCAAGCAGATACACGATTGCTGCCAGTATTGCCTCGATTGTTGTGATCATGTTAACCCCCCCTTATGATGGTTGAAGCTGTCTCTTTATGCCGTTTCGTGGTCAGGATGGTGCTCGAATCCAGAACCCCGTTGAGATCGTTGATCACATGTAGCACATGCTCCTTAAGCGAACTGATGTCATGGGTGCGCACCTTGATGAACAGGTCGTACGGCTCAAGCAGTTCGTATACCTCGACAACATCATCGATCTTCTGCAACTGGTTGATGACCGCGATCCTCTTCGTGGATTCGATATTGATCCCGATGTATGCTGTGACGTTCTGCCCGACAGCCGCCGGATCGAGGATGACTGTGAACCGCTCGATGGTTCCTGACTCTTTCAGTCGATTGATTCGATTATGCACCGTCGAAGGTGCAACCCCCAGTTTCTGCGCGATCTCTGTGGTACTTGCCCTGCTGTTCTTGCAGAGGTGACAGAGAATCGAGCAATCGAGATCGTCCATCATTATATAGTGGTTTGCCATACGTGATAAAAATTTCGGAATAATGCGACGAGTACACTTTATAATGAGGTATGCGATAAATAAAAGTGGTTATTAATTAATTTTTCTCAGACCTTACACAAAAAGAAGCGCACGATGGCGATTTGCTTGAGATTTTATAAACAGGTTTCATTACGCGGTTCGGTTCGGGGATACTGTCGCGAACCCAACACTGTCTAAAAACCCGGGTGTTTTTATCACCGCGGAGATCGCGGAGATCGCAGAGTTTTAAGACCGTTTCAACTCTCACTGGGTTTTGCGATGCCTCTGCGTACTCTACGTACTCTGCGGTAAAACTTAAGGATATAGTGATTTCACTGGGAAAATCGACAGTGCCCGCGAACCCTAACATTTATCTACCATTCGATACAGAACCATAATCATGGAATTCGGGAAATCGGTTACAGGTTGTTTGAATTCACTCAGCCATCCATCCCCTCAAAATACACCGTCTCGAATTCCATTTCTTATTTTTAAACCTTTAGATGGAGATTGACATATATGGCTATTCGATTGGGATTTGTAGTATCTGAGTTCAATCGTGACCTGACATACCAGATGGAACTCCTCGGGAGAGAACATGCAAAGTTTCTTGGTGCGGATGTCGTTGAGACGGTCATGGTTCCTGGAGTGTATGACATGCCGCTTGCGATCAAGAAACTTGTATCTGATGAGGGGATCGATGCGGTAGTGACGATCGGCTGTGTGATCGAAGGCGCAACCGGACACGATGAGATCGTAGTGCAACACGCTGCAAGGAAGATCATGGACCTCTCGCTTGAATCCGGTAAGCCGGTCACGCTCGGCATATCAGGTCCAAAGATGACCCGTATGGAGGCGCACCAGCGTGTGGATTATGCGAAACGTGCGGTCGAGGCTGCCGTAAAGATGGTGAGCCGGATCAGCGAGTAATTATAGACGCCAACCCCCCCGGTCGCTTACAGCCGCACCACCCGAGTCCGATAGGTATAACTGGACTTGAACCAGTATCTCTAATAAGTATGATAAGGTGATAATCAATGCACAACATCACACGTACAGGACTAATATTCACACTTGTTGGGACGATAGCCATTGCGGTTGCAAGTACCATCGCTATACAGGATACGATGGTGCAGCTCGGGATATGGCTGGTTACGCTGATTCTGGTCAGTTATGCCGGATTTAACATGGAGCGGCGCGCTCCCGACGAAGAATCCAGACTGATATCCGAGAACAGCGAACTAAAGGAGGCAGAAAGGGGGAAAAACGAGTTCTTTGCAAGAACCGTTGAGGAACTGCGCATCCCACTGACATCGATCGATGGGCATGTGGAACTACTTCTAGATGAGCATCTCGGCAAGATCACGAAACAGCAGAGGGATAGCCTGTATGCTGTAAAGCAGGAGATAAACCGCATCACACGGATGATCATCGATATCATCGAACTCGCAAATATCGAGACAGGGGATATTACGCTTAAAAAAGAGGAGATTTCATTTGGCGACATCATACACGATGTGACTGACCGGATGCAGCAGACGGTCGAACTCAAAGGATCCACGCTTACCATGGATGTACCGGAGGATCTTCCGGCGATCACCGGCGATCGCGATCGACTGACCCGCGCATTTACAAACATCCTCATCAATGCAATAAAATTCACGTCAGAAGGGCGCATCTCAGTAGCCGCGCAGGTCAGCGACGGCGAGTTGCTGACATCGGTCTCGGACACAGGCATAGGGATTCCTGATAGTGCGATCGATAAGATATTCGATCGGTTCTATAAGGTGGATACCGCGTCGCGTGGGACCGGTCTCGGGCTCCCGATGGCAAAGGAGATCGTCGAGATGCATGGCGGGAGAATCTGGGCAGAAAGTAAGGAAGGAAGGGGCAGCACCTTCTCGTTCACCATCCCGGTCAATGGGTTGTGAGGATGCTCTGACATTTTTACATTTTTTCGCAGATCAGAAATCGAAGAGAGTGGTCTGCGGCTTCTTCTCTTTTTTTTTCTCTTTCTTCTCTTTCTCCTCTTTTTTGGGCTCCTTACGAGGCTTTTGGGGTTGCGCATGCTCCGCCCGCACAGCTCCAGCTACCCCTTCATAAGCGCCAAGTTTGCCGAACGTCTCGATGCGCTCTGACGTCTCGCTTTCGATCATCTCCCGCGCTTCCTGGTGGATCGTCTTGACCTTCTTTGTGCCCTTCTTGCTGCCGGTTATGTATGCAATCTCATCAAGGTCGAGATCCATCCGTGCTGCAAGGGGCACCGCATAATCGCTACCAGAGAACAAGATCCTGATGAACGGAAGGACGTTTAACCGTGCGTATTTCTGGGAGACGTGGCATGCCAGACCGATCTTTTCCGATACCGTATCCCTTATCTGGCGGCTCGTTCGGGTGCTCCTGAGTCTGCGCCACCGCGATGGCGGCATGAACCGTGCTCCCGGGTATTCGCGGGATTTTGCGACCGCAACACCGGATGACATGATCGCACCCGCATACCGCCACATCCGGTAGTTCTGGCGGAGCCGGACCCTGCCGAGAAATAGATCGGCACGTGAAAGCATGGCAAAGCCGCGTGCCATGTCGGCGCCGCGATACTGTGCCGGCAGGTTCTCATCGATCCACTGGATGAGGTCATCAGGGGTCTCATCTATGCCGTACGTTGCATTCAACGCCTCTTTGATGTCCTTTCCCTTGAATATCTTCTTTAATGCATCGAATATCGTGTCTCTTGGATCTCGTGAAGATGTGACCACGTCTTCGACGTGCAATTCGCTTTTCCCTGCCGCCACTGCTTGCAGATCGTTGATCGCGCTCCTGACATCACCGTGCGCAGTCTCTGCGATCTTCTGAAGAACATCGATATCGCAGGAGATCTCCTCGTTCTGGCATATCTTACTTAGTACCGGGATTATCGACCTGCTCTGCAGCGAACGAAAGGCAATTGGAACGCACAGGTTTTTGATGCTCTGCGAAACCCCGTACAAATCGTTTGCCGTCAGAAGAATCGGCTGCGATGTGTCTTTGATGATCCTAACAAGCGCCTGCGCTCCGCCCCGGTCGGCATTGCCATGGATGTTGTCTGCCTCATCGAGCACGATCAACCTGATGCCGCCACAGAGCGCTGCTGTCCTGGAGGCGGATCCCGCGACCTTCTGGATCGCAGCCGCTGTCCGCTGGTCACTCGCGTTCAGTTCGATTACCTCCCAGTTAAAATCATGCGCAAGTGCATAAGCTGCCGTTGTTTTGCCAATTCCCGGTTTCCCATACAGGATTGCCGCTTTCTTGTCAGGCATTCCGTTTTTCCACGCTTTAGCCCACGCGCAGAGGTCGCTCACTGGTTTGTTGTTGCCCGCGATTCTGGCGAGTGTTTTTGGCCTGTACTTCTCAGACCACTCGATAATCTCATCTGGTGTGTAGTCCTGTGTATCATCCGGTCTGCTCATCGATAGCCCTCGCTGCAACTTTTCCTACGCTCAATCGCCCGAGATCGCGGTTCCGAACTCTCCAACCCGCGTGTTTTGCTCTAACATCCATCAGGTGGATCGCTGGCGTCATCTTCTCTCTTTCCGATATGGTGAAGGACATTGGCATCCCCGTCTCAGGTATGGCAAGCATATCTATGGCTGCATCCTGATCAAAAAGATGTTGGTCACCGATCACATCCAATCCGGCTGCACCAAGGTCTTGTATGTGATATAACCGAGCATCATACGGTGCTCGGAAGTTCCGCGGTTTCCATAGTCATCGGGTGTCCGCCCCCTCACCTGATCGCGTGTACGGCAGCCGCCTTAAACGGCACAGGGACTGGAGTGGCTACGGTGGATGAATGATTTGTTGGGCTTACAACCGCTGCAAGGGAGCTCTCGGAGATGGAGGGCTGGATCGAGGAGCGGGTGGGTGATGTGACCGGGATCTGCAGGGTGGATCGATCGGTGTGGTGACCGCAGGGGATATCGCAGGGTGAAATGCGAAGATGGGTGCGGTTTTGGGGGATGTGTGACTGCCCGGGTTCTCTTTGCCGAAGGGGTGCTACGCCACAATTCTGCGCAGCAGAGTATGTGAAGGAGTGATGTGTCGGGGTTTCGCGTTTTTTCGATGGGATGTTAAGCCCCATCCTCGCCACCCCGCTTTGAAAAGCGGGCGTCCTCGATAATGTGCACGGAACTCAAGAAATGAACCTTATTCTATCTAAATGGATTATCGGCATGTTTTTTCCATTGCAATACCAGAACAGAGGACCATCGTCTGTTAAAAGCAATCTATTCCTCTCTGCCATACATACGAGCGAGACATCAGTTATCCCAAACATTGGCAACTCTTCTCTCTTCAGAATTTCGTTCTTATCAACGTGTTCTTCCCCTAAACGTGCGAGAATAGATATCGAAAATTTTATAAATTCCGAGAACTTCTCTTCTTTAAGCCTGTTTTTAGCTAAATTTGAGACTTCTGCCAAGACATGAGGAGTGACAAAAATCTTTTTGAAGTTTCTTAAAAACGTACACAGAGGCATAAATTCGTCTTCACTATAGTTAAATCGTCTGAGTTCTTTTTCATTGTAAAATCCGATTAAATAGAGCAATAAAGGCCCTGTATCAAGTATAATCTCTTTGAATTTGAAAAACGGATTATTCATCATCTCTTTTAACCTCTGTTATCTCTCCCTTTTCCATACTTAATTTAATTGTATATTTAAGATTTTTATCTGAGAACACATTCTCTCTGAACTCACACTTCACCACACATAACCCGTCTACAGTTTCAACACTGATGATGTTAAAATCTAAAGCATCGATGAGTGGTATTCGCCCCACTTTCAATTCGCCTTTCACTACGTTAAAATAATTCTTCACGATTGCTGTTGCATCTTCCGTGTCAATTCTCTCTGACATGCAATTGTCTCGTCTTTCTCATGACTTAATATTTTTGTACGAGCCACGCATCGCGTAACCGCTGTGCAGATCGCATCCGACTTCGACAGCCTCTGTGAGGTGTTCAACCGGAGCGGCTACGGGTGGGTACGATAAGGAGTCTGTTAGACGGTGCGTCTTAAACGTCGAGAACTGGCTTATGTCGTACGCGCCCGACTCTGCCAGATTCGAGGTGCAGGAGACGCTGCCTGATGCTGTAAAGAGTCTTTCTGATGAATAGAGAGCAGGGCTTAGAGGGTTTACGTCCCGCATCCATGCAGGCGTGGCAGCCAAAGACCTGCACGATCTCGTGTATGCGGTCTCTGAAATCCAGCATCTCTGCGAGCAAGATGTTTCAGGCGGCCTATATATCCATTCTCGGGAAGAGATCATGTCCGAGAGCGGGGTATTTCATGGCATCGCTGGACCGGAAGTTTTTGCGGGACAGGTTGAACGCGGCTGGCGGCGAGAGCGTGAGGGTGGATGAATGATTTGTGATGGGCTTACAACCGCTGCAAAGGTTCTCTTGGAGGTGGAGGACTATATCGAGGAGGGGTAGGTGATGTGCCGAGACATGCAGGGCGGATCGATCGGTGTGGTGACCGCAGGGTGAAATGCGAAGATGAGTGCGGTTTTGGGGGATGTGTGACTGCCGGGTTCTCTTTGCCGAAGGGGTGCTATGCCACAATTCTGCTGCGTGAGTATGTGAAGGAGTGATGTGTCGGGGTTTGCGTTTTCCGATGGGATGTTAAGCCCCAGTCACCGACCTCGTTTTGGAAAAATGAGGCACCAAGATTGATGCTCTGGCTATAACACCTGATGGCAGCCCCCGACCACGCCACTCCGCCTTAAAAAGGAAGGCTTCCTTGGAAGTCTTTCTTATCTTACTTTTTAAAAATGCCTTATTTAACTTCCTCATAATTTCCACCTAATTGACAAAAAATTTCTTCTGACCTATCCTGAGTATTATTTATAACCGAATAATCCTTCCTAATAAATATATAATACATCGTCAATATCGATGAAAATAGAGCGATTTTAGAATAATTATAATTTAAATCACTCAATATTGAAGTTGAATCTGATCTATGCGCAAAAAAGTTACGAATAAGTATTGATATCAATAAATCGACAAAATGTGAATTAAAATGTGATAAATTTACTTTTTTTCCTTTAATTTCAAAGTTATCCAAATAAATCATTGAAAATAT
>Ga0209121_10006110_pt1 | contig 10679 bp, 8 predicted proteins | sample Cruoilmetagenom3_FD_187292 | JGI IMG/M metagenome (GOLD analysis project Ga0209121, IMG submission 187292) | Oil polluted marine microbial communities from Coal Oil Point, Santa Barbara, California, USA - Sample 3 (SPAdes) (version 2) | ecosystem: Environmental > Aquatic > Marine > Oil seeps ...
TATCATCTGCATCAGAACTACAAGAAAATAATGTAGATAGTACAGTAAAAAGTAATATTAGGCTAGATTTGAAGGGCTTTTGCATGTTAATTTGTTTAAAGTAGGTAGGTTGTTATTAACAAATAGTATTGATTTTTTTGGTCTTAAAGATTAAATCTTTTCTTCCAGAAAGTGTGTTTTCAATAATATACTTGTAAGATTTTTTTCTTGCTATAGTATTTTCGTCAAAAAGAACAGGTATTTCAATCTCATTTTCTAAAGCAATAGAAGTAATTTCTGTAGGTGTAGAAATTGCTCGTAAAGCAGTATCTATTTCTAAATCTTGAGCAGATACTGAAAAGATTGAAAAAACAAATAAAGATAAAAAAGGTACTAATTTCATGTGACTAAATATTATTAACACTACAAAGATATACGTAGCATAAAAGGCACTAAAATTAAATCGGTATACAACCGTAAAACTAGATAAGTAATAATTGGGTGTAAAAAAATCCGTTAAACTACACGCTTATTTCAAGTTATCTAAAATATATTCAATGGTTTTGTTGCTATTCTTGTTTTGTAAGTAAGAATCTGTAATGTGTTTTGCAGGAACAGAAAGTCCTTTGTCATGAAGAGACGCAATAGAATTTAAATACGATAAAGATATTTTTCCGGTAAGTAAAAGCTTTAAATCTTTACCTTGTTTGTAATAATTGTACACTTTTTTCAATCCTGATAAATACAAGTAATCTTTAGTAAAACCTCCTCCTCTATGCGCTCTTAGCGTAATATAAAAAGCAGTTTCTCTATCTAAATCATATTGGTTGTGTAGCTCTCTAAAGGTTCTTGAAAACGAATATCCTTTGGCTAAACCATCTACAGCAATTACACGATACGCTAGTTCTTTTAACCTGTTAACAGTAAGATTATTACTCATATACTCTGAAAAAACAGCCAAGCCTTCTTGTGTTTCTTCATAATTAGGAAAGCCATGAGAAAAAATCTTTAAAGGATGTAACATACCATTAATAGCTGTAACCATATGTACACCAATTTCATGATTGGTTAATACTTCTATTTCATTTTCAGAAAAAACATGATTTTTATTAATCACTAAGGTTTGAATATTATTTAAAACCATAGCAATAGCACTCATTTTATCCGATAGTTTTATATGATAACTAAAGTCATAACGTGTAGAATATTCACGAAATTTTTCTTGAGTTTCTTCTGTCGTGTACTTCGGAAGAAATTGTTCGTCTTGAGCATCTTCTCCTTTAAAATGAAGAATAAACTTAGCATTTTCTACGTCTGCTTCAGTTGGTGTTCCAAAGGAATGTAAAGAATTGTAATAGAACTTTTTTCCTTCGCCAATAGTTTCAATACATGCAATAAGTCCAGAATAAGCATAAATAATATCTTCATATAATTGTCTAATTTCTAGATCTTCAATTTGCTCAATAGGTTGTGCAAATAATTCACGATGTAGATTAAAACGATCAAAATTTATTGAAGGATAGGTAAACACAGGATCTGTTAAATACTTACTAGAAAAGAATTTTTCTTTTTCGGTTTCAATATTTGTAGGATTTACATAGCTTAAAAGTTCAATCTTCTTGACAAGTTCGTCTATTCGATTGTCTATTTTTAGTAAGGCCTTTGTGCTTGAATTTACTGCATTCATATAAAAACTATCTGTGCTTTTTGTAAAATGCCGCTGCATGTTCTGGTAGTCTGCTCTGTAACTCATTTTCAACAGCAGCTACCACTTCTGGATAAAGAATTTGTTTGTACTCATCACAGTATACTTTGGCTATTTCTGTTGCCAAAACTAATGTATTTTTAAAATTATTGGTGATATATTTTAAAAAATAACCGTTACCTTGAAAGGTATTGTTAATTTTTGAAGTGCTTTTTATTGGATTAGGTAGTTGCATTTGGCTCAAGCTGTTTCGCCAAGTTTCAATAGTTTCACCAAATCTATTATTATCTACATTAGAGGTTCCTAAATTCCATGTTGGTACTTCTCTTGTCCAACGTTTCCAGTTATAGCTATGCATATCATACACCACACAAACGCCAAACTTTTCCTCTATTTTTTTTATTAACGCATGTACTACCTGGTAAAAATTGGTATGCTTTTCTAAGCTTTTTGCTACCATAGTTTCAGGTAGTTGTTGTTTCCAAAGTTGTTTTCCCCAAGCATCTGTATATATTGCTGTTTCAGGATCGCGATTTAAATCGTATTCAAATCTAGAATCCATTCCTGCAATTACAATAGGATGCGATTGCACCATGTTTTTGGTTTCTGGATCTTCTTCATACCAACGCTCATATTCGCTATGCAAACAATTATCCCAAAGTTCTTTTCTAAATTGATGACCATCATGTACTGCACCACAAACATAGTGTGTATAAGAATCAATTTTAAGAGTAAAAGAGTAATCTTGAGCTACTGCATGAAAACACTCTTCTGCTTCTATTTTAGAAACTATTTGCGCTATACTAAGTTTTTGCATTACTCTACACTTAATAATTTGTTTAAACTTCTAAACATAATACGCTCATAAATATCAAAATCACCATCAGCAAAAAACAGGTTTTTAATTTCTAATAGTAACTTATCTACATCTTTTTGAGTAAACTGATGTTCTTCTAAGCCCTTTTGAATTTTTTGTATGCTTTGGTAGTCATTATCTGCATCAAACTCGTCATGAATTTTTTGAAACGTTTGCATGTTTACTTTTTCAATGATTAGGTTTCGTTCTTTATTACCTTCTTCAAAGTTTGAATTTGCAGCGTATAATAAAGTGTAAGCAACGAGTTCGTTTTTTGTCCAATGCATGTTTGTAGTATTTGTAATTAAACTTCCGTATTCTGTCCATGAGCCATCATAAACACGAAGGTTTGTATAACCAAGCTCTGTTGCTGCTAGTGCTAAAACACAGGCTGTTATTCCAGAACCACAACTAAAAACAAGATTTTCTTGCTGTTTGGTTACTTGGTTAAAAATGGTTTGTATTTCTTCTTTAGGTAGTAATTGTTTGTTTTTTAAAAGGTCTTCAAATGGCAGGTTTTTAGAATTCGGTATGTTTCCGCTTCGTAATCCTTCTCTAGGCTCTACTACTAATCCGTTAAAACGTTGTGCAGACCTAGCATCTAATATGGTGTAATTGCTATCTTCTTGAATTTTTAATATATCCTTAAAAAACACCATATAATTTTCTTGTTGCTTTGCTTGAAAATTACCAACTGTTGTTTTGGGTGCTTGTTTGTTTTCTATAGGGAAATTTTTTCTTTTCCATTCTGGAAAACCACCATTTAAAACCGCTACATTATCATGGCCAAAGGCTTTAAACAACCACCAAGCTCTTGCGCTAGAATAAATGCCTTTTTCATCATACACAACAATAGCTGCATCCTTGTTTATACCTAAGGCTTGTGCGGAATTGGTAAAAGTTTCTTCGGAAGGAAATGCACTAGGAAAAGCATCATCTACATTACTAAACTTCTTTTTTATATCAAAAAATAAGGTGTTTGGTATTTGAAATCCTTCGGAAGGAGCATCTTTATCCACAACCACTTTAGGTATGGTAGCATTTAAAATTACAAGATTAGAAGCATGTATATGGTCATGCAACCAATCTACGGAAACTATAGAACGATCTAGTTGTATATTAGACATATTTATTTTTATTACTGAAAATGGTTTACTGTATACTGCTCAATGCATACAGACACTATTCACTGAATACTGCTCACTGAACCCTAAGCCTCTTCTACGGTTTTACGCAAACGTGAACGTCTATCAAAAGCCTGTAATTTATCCAACACCTTGCTTTCTAAAAAGTCAATAACACGTTCTTCTACTTTAATTTTGCTTTTGTATACTTTATTAATATAAGTAATTCCGCCTGGCGACATGACATTTACTTCTACTAATTTTCCACCAATAACATCAATACCTACAAAATAGAGTCCGTCTTTTACTAGTTTAGGTCCTATTTGTTTACACAATGCTTTTTCAGCTTTTGTAAGTGTGTGCTTAGCAATGGTTCCTCCTGCAGATACATTAGAACGATGATCTTCATTACCAGGAATACGTTTCATGGCACCAACAGGCTCTCCATTCAATAATAATATACGTACATCACCTTGATCTGCACCTTCAATATAATCTTGAAGTATGACGTAGTTAGAGCTTCCGTCAGAGCTATTTATATAAAAATCTAACAGCGAATTGATATTGTTCATGGCAGATTTTTCAATAAGAATAACACCAGAACCACCAAAGCCATTTAGTGGTTTTATAATCATTTTATCTGCCTTAGATTCTTTAATCTGTTTTACTAAGTAGTTTTTGTTTTTAGATACATGTGTATTGGGTATAATATTACTGTGTGCATCACCAAAAGCTGCTGTGTATAATTTATTATTTGCTTCACGCATACCTTCAATAGAGTTTATAATAAACACATCGTCTTTTACAGAATCTAAAAAGTTAAGCATGATAGGATCTAAAGGAGGGTTTGCTCTAAAAAATATAGCATCAAAACCAGCAAGCGGAAGCATTTCTTCTCTTAATACAGCTTTATTATAAAAGGCTTTTAAAGAGTTAGGTACTTTTTCCATTCTACCTATTACATTACAAAAAGCACTGGTAACACTATCTCTAATGGTAAGGTTAGCAGGTGTACACATGGCAACACCATGACCTCTTTTTGCACATTCTTTAATTAAGGATAAACTGGTATCATTTTCTGCATCAATTTCCTCCCAAGGATACATTATAAAGCAAACATTCATACGTTTTCAATTTAGGTTGGTTTAGATAAATTTAGAAATAATTTTTACGCCAAACAAAACTAAAAAGTAAATAGGTATAATAATTATAGATACTTCAACAAAGGCAGTATAAAAAACTAAAATCTTTAAAATAAAAAGGGAAATGTATTTACTTTACTTCTTCGTAATTGTCGTCCCAATTTTTAACTTTTGGTTCTCCAAGTTTACCAACAGATTTAGCTACAATCATAGAAACAGCAGCATCTCCTGTTACGTTTATTACTGTTCTACACATATCTAAAGGTCTGTCTACTGCAAAGATAAGCGCTAAACCAATAGCTAATTTATCTGCTGGAAAGCCTATAGATTCTAAAACAATTACCAACATTACCATTCCTGCTCCAGGAACTGCAGCACTACCAATAGATGCTAATAATGCCGTAAGTACAATAGTTAATTGGTCGGCAAAACTTAAATCAAAAGCTAAAGCTTGTGCTATAAAAACAGCTGCTACAGCTTGGTATAAACTAGTACCATCCATATTTATGGTAGCACCTACAGGTAACACAAAACTAGACACCTCTTTATCTACACCAATATGCTCTTCTACACGCTCCATAGTTACAGGTAACGTTGCTGCACTACTACTTGTAGAAAATGCCAATAATTGCGCTGGGCTTATTTCTTTTAAAAACCATAACGGATTTTTCTTGGCTACTGTTGCTACTAACACACAATAAAAAACAACCAATAATGCTAATCCAAGTACCACAACTCCTGCATATTTTACTAATGCTAATAACAAATCCGGATCATCTGAAGAAACAACCACATTTGCTAATAGTGCAAAAACAGCTATAGGAGCTGTTAACATGATTAAATCTACCATTTTAAGAACGATATCATTTAAGGAATCGAAGAAGTTTTTCATTGGTTCTGCTCTCTTTTCACCAATAAGCAACATGGATAATCCTAAAAAGATAGAAAAGAAAATTACTTGCAACATAAGCTTGTTATTGCTCATTGCAGAAAATGCATTTTCTGGAACCATATCTTCTAAGAACTGTAATGGACCACTATCTTTTTGTCTTGAAGCTTCTGCTATCTTTGCTTGTACACTACTATTGTTAGAGTATGTTTCTGTAAGTTTATTAATGGTTTCTTCAGAAATTCCGTCACCAGGAGCAATAATATTTACCAATAACAAACCAATGGTAATAGCTATAACAGTAGTTAAAATATAGGTTAGTATCGTACGAATACCAATATTTTTAAATTTTGAAATGTCTTTTAAATCAGATATACCTTTAATAAGCGAAGCTAGAATTAACGGAACTGCAATAAGTTTAAGAAGCTTTACAAATATGGTTCCTAGTGGTTTTATCCAATCTGTTATAAAATCTTTTCCCCAAGATATTTGTAACATTAAAAAACCAAATACTAAACCAAGTAGCATTCCTATTAATATTTTCCAGTGTAGTTCTAATTTCTTCATATACTTTTCCAGTGAAGGCAGTAACCTGTTATATTAAACTTATTTTTTCCATTTTTATAAACCTAGCAATACTACATAGGTTTAATGCATTTGTTTTCCATGTACTTTATTACACACAAAAGCACTTTTTATATGCCAAGGCTTGTGTTTTATAGCAATTTAGGAATGCATTTTATTTAACAAATAATAATCTGTTAAAACCATAGCAGCCATTGCTTCTACTATTGGTATAGCGCGAGGAACCACACAAGGATCATGTCTTCCTTTTCCTTGCATTTCTACAACTTCGCCTTCGCTATTGATTGTTTCTTGCTTTTGCATAATGGTAGCAACAGGTTTAAAAGCAACACGAAAATAAATATCCATTCCGTTGCTTATTCCTCCTTGAATACCACCAGAAAGGTTTGTTTTTGTGCTTCCATCTGCATTAAACAAATCGTTATGCTCACTACCTTTCATTTTTGCACCACAAAAACCGCTTCCGTATTCAAAACCTTTAACTGCGTTTATAGAAAGCATGGCTTTACCAAGTTCTGCATGTAGTCTATCAAAAACAGGTTCTCCTAAACCAACAGGAACATTTTGCAACACGCAAGTTACTGTACCACCAATAGTATCACCTTGTTTTCTAATTTCTTTAATTCTAGCAATCATTTGTTCTGCTATTTTTTCATCAGGACAACGTACTATATTGGTTTCGGTTCTAGAAAAATCTAAATCTTGGTATGGTTTATCAATAAATATTTCACCTACCGAAGAGGTAAATGCATTTATTTTTACATCTTTTAGTACTTGTTTAGCTATTGCTCCTGCAACTACTCTACATGCTGTTTCACGCGCAGAACTACGTCCTCCTCCTCTATAATCACGAACACCATACTTTTTATCATAAGTATAATCGGCATGACTAGGACGATACACGTCTTTGATATGCGAATAATCTTTAGATTTCTGATTAGCGTTTTTAATGGTAAATCCTATAGAGGTTCCTGTCGTTACTCCTTCAAAAACACCTGAAAGAAACTCTACTGTATCTGGTTCTTTACGCTGTGTAACAATTTCAGATTGTCCTGGTTTTCTTCGGTTTAACTCGTTTTGAATAGCATCAAAATCTAATGCGATTCCTGAAGGGCAACCATCAATAATTCCACCAATTGCTATTCCGTGAGATTCACCAAAAGTGGTGACTTTAAATATATTTCCTATAGAATTTCCAGCCATTACAATGTATATAATAAATATTTGTTGCTAATGTAAATCTATTATTACAGAAATGAAAATGCATTCATAGATAATACATAATATCACATAACATAAACTTTACAATAAGCTATTAATTAAATAATTAGCAGGTAATATTTAAATAACATGTAACACGGTAATTTGTACTATTAATAAAACTAAAACAGTGTTGTTTTGAAAATAAAACGAAAAATTGAAATTGCTGTAATATCTGATGTGCATTTAGGTACTTTTGGTTGTCATGCCAAGCAATTACTAACCTACCTAAACAGTATAGAGCCTAAAAAATTAATTTTAAATGGTGACATTATTGATATTTGGCAGTTTAGCAAACGTTATTTTCCTTCATCACATTTAAAAATAATTAAGAAAATAATTACCATGGCTTCTAATGGTACCGAAGTCATTTATATTACTGGTAACCACGATGAAATGTTACGAAAGTTTAGCAACTCGCATATTGGTAAAATATCTATTGTAGATAAATATGTAACCGAATTAGATGGCAAAAAAGCATGGTTTTTTCATGGTGATGTTTTTGACGTATCTATTCAAAATGCAAAATGGCTAGCAAAACTTGGTGGTTATGGTTATGATTTACTTATTGTTATCAACAGATTTATTAATTGGTGCTTAGTTAATTTAGGAAAAGAACGTTATTCGCTTTCTAAAAAAATAAAAAACAGTGTAAAAGGTGCAGTTAAGTACGTCAATGATTTTGAAGAAGTAGCAACCGATTTAGCTATAGAAAATGGCTATGACTATGTTATTTGCGGACATATTCACCAACCAAAAATGATTATTAAAGCAAATAAAAACGGTAAAACTACCTACTTAAATTCTGGCGATTGGGTAGAAAATTTTACCGCTCTTGAATACCAATTTAAACGTTGGAAAATATACAACTACAACAAAGACAAACTATCTCCTTTTTTTGCCGATGAAGACATTAAAGAGATGGAAATAAAGGACTTAATTGCTGCAATAACTATTGTAGATCAAAACACAAAAAAATCAAAGTAACGCATTTCTTAATATAGACACAGGATGCATTGCTTCACGCTGTGTACCATCTTTAATTTGATGTCTACAACTAGTACCATTTGCAGCTATAATAGTTTCTTTACTCGCTTTTCTTACTGCTGGAAATAAAGTTTGTTCTCCAATTTGCATACTAACCTCATAGTGTTCTTTTTCATAACCAAAACTTCCTGCCATACCACAACAACCACTAGGTATAATAGTTACTTTGTAGTTTTCTGGCAGATTTAAAATAGTAAAACTAGACAATTGGTTGTCTTGTGCTTTTTGATGGCAATGCCCATGAAACTTAATGGTTTTTGCATCTTTAGTAAACTGCGAAGCGTTTATATTACCTAAGGCTATTTCTTGTTGAAGAAAGGCTTCTATTAAAAAAGTGTTTTTAGCAATCTTAGCTGCAGAAACGGTATCTTCTACAAGTTTTAAATATTCATCTTTAAAGGTTAAAATTGCCGAAGGCTCAATACCAATTAAAGGTGTGTTTTCTGTAATTAAATCTTTAAAAATTTCCACGTTTTTAGTGGCTACCTTTTGGGCTTGTTTTAATAAACCTTTAGATAAAAATGTACGTCCAGATTCTTCATGATTTATAAGTAAAACCTTGTAATTAAGTTGCTGTAAAAGGTAAATAGCATCTATACCTATTGGCGTGTCTAAAAAGTTTGTAAACTCATCATTAAACAAATAAACCGTTTTAATATATTTTTTATTAACTTTATTATTTTTAAGTTTTTGAAATGACTTACTTAAACTTTTACTTGAAATTAAAGGTAAGTTTCTTTTTTCTGCAATTCCGAAAGATTTTTTTAATAAAGAAGCTGTGATTCCGTTAGAAAACATAAAATTAGTAAGCTTCGGAAAAACACTTCCCAATTGATTTAATTGATTGTTATAAGCAAACAATTTGGTACGTAATGAAACCCCATTTTCTTTTTGATATTGATATAAAAATTCCGCTTTCAAACTAGCAACATCTACACTACTTGGACACTCGCTAGAACAAGCTTTACAACTTAAACACAAATCAAAAACCTGTTTTAATTCTTGATGGTCAAATTTATTAGCTTTATCAGAATTGGTTAAAAATTCACGCAAGGCATTTGCTCTTGCACGAGTAGTATCTTTTTCATTTCTGGTAGCGCGATAACTAGGACACATGGTACCACCAAATTCTGGAAGTTTTCTACAATCACCAGAACCATTACACTTTTCTGCAGCACGAAGAATACCTTGTGATTGTGAAAAATCTAATAAGGTTTCAATTTCTGGTTCTACGCGATCTGCTTGGTAACGTAAATTTTCATCCATGGCATACGCATCTACAATCTTACCAGGATTAAAAATGTTATCTGCATCAAAAGTAGCTTTTATTCGTTTTACAATTTCATAATTAGCAGCACCAATCATTAACGGAATAAATTCTGCACGAACAATACCATCACCATGTTCGCCACTCATAGAACCATTGTATTGTTTTACTAACTTAGCCACATCTGTTGTTATTTTTCTAAATAAAACAACGTCTTCCTTTTTCTTTAGGTTTAAAATAGGTCTTAAATGTAGTTCTCCTGCTCCTGCATGCGCATAATACACTGCTTTTTGATTATAACTTTTCATTAAAGCAGAAAAAGCTTCAATATAATTAGCTAAATCTGGCAATGCTACTGCTGTATCTTCAATACATGCAACGGTTTTTTTATCGCCAATCATGTTACCCAGCAAACCTAATCCTGCTTTTCGTAATTCTACCGCTTTATTAATAGCACTACCTATTAACAATGGGTTAGCATAGCTTAAACCTTGTTTGGTTATAGATTTTACAAGTGCTTCTGCTTGGTTTTTAGCATCTTCAACACTGTTTCCCCGAACTTCACACATTAAAATAGCTTCTGGATCGCCTTGAATAAACTGTCTGTTCTCCTGCTGTGTTTTATTGTGTTTGGTTAAATCTAAAATGGTTTTATCCATCATTTCACAAGTATGCAAATTATGTTGCATCACGTTTTCTACACTTTTTAAGCAATCTGCAATACTATTAAAGTGCGCAGCAACCATAATACTTTCTGTTGGCGGAAGCGTATCTAGTTTTAAAGTGATTTGTGTGGTAAAAGCAAGCGTACCTTCACTACCAGAA
>Ga0209121_10006111_pt1 | contig 10678 bp, 11 predicted proteins | sample Cruoilmetagenom3_FD_187292 | JGI IMG/M metagenome (GOLD analysis project Ga0209121, IMG submission 187292) | Oil polluted marine microbial communities from Coal Oil Point, Santa Barbara, California, USA - Sample 3 (SPAdes) (version 2) | ecosystem: Environmental > Aquatic > Marine > Oil seeps ...
GATCAGCCAGATATCAGTTTGGATGTCACCAAATACTGGGATAAGAAGATCTCAGCACTGCGATGTCACATTTCACAAATAGCCGATCCAGAAATTTTTGAAAAACAACGCATTGAGAGACTCGGGCTTACGCCAGGGCAAGCTTTTAAGGTAGAAGAGAAATTTCGCAGAATAAGATTTAGGAGATAGAACCCATGAATATGATTGAAAAAGCACTCGAAATTAAAGAAACAACCATTGCAGTGCGACGTGATATCCACCGTCATCCAGAACTTGGATTGGAGGAGATCCGAACCTCAAGGTTAGTTGCAGAAAAATTAGAGGCTTTGGGCTTAGACGTCCAAAGGGGGATCGCGAAGACAGGGGTGGTGGGTTTACTGCGTGGGAAGGCAGACTCGCCAGTGCTTTTATTAAGGTTCGATATGGATGCCTTGCCGATCCAGGAAGCAACTGGTGCACCCTATGCTTCTGAATCACCCGGGAAGATGCATGCGTGTGGGCATGATTCCCATGTCGCTGTTGGATTGAGTGTGGCTACCCTTTTATCAGCAGTGCGGGATTCCATCCCTGGTACGATAAAATTTGTTTTTCAGCCAGCCGAAGAAGGGGGCGGGGGTGCAGAGAAAATGGTCGCAGCAGGGGTGTTGGAAAATCCCAAGCCGGATTTTTCAATGGGCATGCACGTCTGGAATGATAAACCGGTGGGATGGTACGGGGTTACTGAAGGCCCAGCCATGGCAGGGGCACAAATATTCGAGGTCAAGATTACTGGCAAAGGCGGGCATGGTGCCTCTCCGCACTTGAGCGTCGACCCGATTGTCGCTGCTGCGCAGATCATCACTGCGCTGCAAACGATTGTATCTAGAAATGTGCATCCCCTGGAAAGTGCTGTTGTTTCTGTTTGTAAGTTCAATGCTGGTACAGCTTTCAATATCATTCCCCAAGAAGCTGTTTTCAGCGGCACGATCCGCACCTTCAAGCCTGAAATATCAGACTTGGTTATCAAAAGATTCAAGAACATTATCAAAAATCTTGCTCAGGGGTTGGGATGTCAGGCTGAGATCAGTGTGGAAAGGGTGACATTGCCCGTGATCAATGATCTCGGTTTATGCAAGCAGATGAGTGATGTCATTCTAGGGATTGACCCTGATGCCGCGGTTGATTTCAAACTGCAAACCATGGGCTCTGAGGACTTTTCCTTTATGATGGACGAGATTCCGGGATGTTTTGTCATGGTTGGGTCAGCAAATCCTGAAAAAGGGCTGATCTATGGGCATCATCATCCGAAATTTGATATTGATGAGACTTGTTTACCCTTTGCTGTCGCCATCCTGGCCCAGGGTGCTTTGGAAATATTGAAGGCGCACAACCTCGAAGCCTGATCAACTTTCAATTTATCTACGATAACCAGGATTTTTACTTTGCAAAAAGACATTGATGCCCCACAAGAACAAGCTTCCTTGACGATGAAGAAAATCTTCACAACCTGGCTCCCCCTAATGGGGAGCTGGTTGATGATGAGCCTCGAACTGCCGGTAATCAATGCCATCATCGCACGGTTGGTGAACCCTGATGTCAATCTGGCAGCCTATGGTGGGGTTGTTTACCCGATCGCGCTCACCATTGAAGCCCCGGTGATCATGTTGTTGGCGGCATCTACAGCTTTGAGCAAGGATTGGAAATCCTATCAACGCTTGAAGAAGATCACACTATTGATGGGGGGGATTTTATCTGTTTTGCATTTTGTTGTGGCGATCACCCCGATTTATGACTGGATCGTGACCGTGTTATTAGGTGCCCCCCAGGAGGTGATTGAGCCAGCAAGGTATGGGCTGTTACTCCTCAGCCCATGGACCCTGGCGATAGCCTACCGACGTTTTCAACAAGGCGCGATGATCCGTTTCAACCGGGCACACATGGTCAGTGAAATCACATTGGTGCGCCTGATTACTGTTGCTTCTGTGCTGACCGTTGGCATGCTATTAAAGACAATCCCTGGTGCGACCCTGGCTGGGCTGGCCCAGGGGCTGGGCGTCAGCGCTGAAGCCATCTTTGCAGGCATTCGGGCACGGAAAATTCGCAACGAGATCAAATTTGCGCCCCCGACGAAAAAACCACTCAGTATTAAAAGATTTATTAGTTTTTACATACCATTGGCTGCCACCTCGTCGCTTTGGTTGTTGTGGCAACCCTTGATCAGCGCGGCTGTCTCACGTATGCCTGATCCCCTTGAATCCCTGGCCATCTGGTCTGTTCTAACGGGTTTGTTATTTATCTTCAGAAGCCCGGGTGTGGCATACAACGAAGCTGTTGTGGCTTTACTTGAAGTTCCCCAAGCAATTCAAGCTTTGAGGAAATTTGCCCACCTGGCAGCTACTATCGTTTGTGGCATTGCCATTGGGTTTGTGTTTACACCCTTATCTGATTTTTGGTTTTCGGCCGTTGCTAATCTCTCAACAGAAAAAGCTGTTATCGCCCAGATGGCAATTAGCCTGGGAATACCCTTGACCTTCTTACAAATGTATATTAGCTTTTTCCAGGGCATCATTGTCAGTCAAGAGAAAACGGGACCTGTTGCTGAAGCGGTGGTCCTCTTTCTTGTGGCCATGCTGACCGTCCTTATCTTCGGAGTTGTGACTGGGAACTATAAAGGTGTCTATGTGGCCTCAGCATCCTTCACCATTGCGCATATCTCCCAGGTTTTGTGGCTGTTGTTGCGCAGCCGAAAAAACCGAAAATTATTGGCACCTGGGACTTAAGGATCTTGCAGGGATGGGGGTTAGAAATCTCGGTTGAGCAGACTTTCTGTCAAATCAAACAGAGCCTCTGTATAGGCATTTTTATGGCTGTAGACGCGATCAAGGGCATCGAAAGCTTGTTTCGTATAGATTTCAACCTGTGTGCGTGTGTATGCTTGAGCACCACACTTCGAGAGGATCTCAGCCATATGCAATATTTGCTCGGGTGAAGGATCCTCATTTTGCCATTCTTGTTGGAATTCGGGACAGCGTTGTAATCCAAACAAGATGGGGAGTGTTTTTTTATGGGTGATGATGTCGCTGGCGGTTGACTTCCCGATTGTGTTGGAGTCACCCCAAATACCCAGGATGTCATCCTGGATTTGGAAGGCCAAACCAAGGTTTTTCCCAAATTTTGATAATAAGGCTAAGCGATCTTGTGCCTGGTAGGCGACCAAGCCGCCCATAGTGGCGGATAACGCAATTAAAGCCCCAGTTTTTCCAGCGATCATCGTTAAATATGCTTGGGTGTCGACCTCTGACTCAGATTCAAAGGCAATATCCAGGTGTTGCCCCTGGGTTAAGCGCAGACAAACCTGGTTGAGCTGTCTTACCCCCTGGTTGGCGATGGCCTCATCGGTGGTCTTGACGAGTTCGAGCATTGTTAATTGCGCAACGCTAAACAATGCATCGCCTGCGTTGATGGCTTGAGCAACCCCCCATTGGGTCCAAAGGGTGGGTCTGCCATGACGGCGGGGAGATTTGTCCTGGATATCATCGTGAATCAGGGTGAAATTGTGTAAGAATTCGATTGCAACAGCTGCTGGGAGGGCGTTCTCGATAGGTGCATCAAAGGCACCCGTGCACAGTAGCGTAATCAAGGGCCGAAGCCGTTTGCCATGCCCTGCACTGTCTTCATTTTTTGACCAACCCATATGATAAGCCAGCATTTCTTTGAGGGCGGCGCTGGATGAAAAATCGTGGACTTCAAAGGAAGCTTTCAGTGCGGTTTCAATTGTCGGGAGCAGAATTTCTTGAAACTCCATCAATGAGGAGGATTGCATGATTTACCGCCTCTTGATGATCTTTTGGTCATTGAGTGCTGATAAGTTTTTTGCGCCACAGGCGAACATAGCGATTTGGAGTTGGTTGAGAATCATTTTCATGGTGTGGAGGGCGGTTTCAGCAGACTCATTGGCGGCTTTTAGGAAAAGCCCAGCCATTCCCCCCATGTTCGCACCCAGGGCAAGGCATTTGGCCACGTCAATCCCGGTCTGTAAGCCACCTGAGGCAAACAGTGTTACATCTTTACTGGCCTGTCGAACGTTGAGGATGGACTCAGTGGTTGGGATGCCCCAGTCGATAAAGGTCCCAGCCGTCTGTTTTCGATAGGGCTCGTCAATGCGAGCCATTTCTACTTGTGACCAGGAGGTTCCCCCAGCGCCAGCAACATCAATGGCATCCACACCGGCGTCCATTAGCAAGCGAGCAGTATCAGTTGAAATACCCCAACCAACTTCTTTGATGATCACAGGAATGCCCAGATATTTACGAATTCGGGTGATTTTTTGGGCTAAATGGCTGAAATCCACATCCCCTTCTGGCTGTAAGGCTTCCTGGAGGGGGTTGAGGTGCAGGATCAATGCATCTGCTTCAATCATATCCACAGCGCGTTGACACTCATCCAAACCATAGCCATAATTGAGTTGTACCGCGCCCAAGTTGGCAAAGAGCAAGATATCAGGCGCAAATCGGCGGACTTGATAGGTGCTTTCCAGATCCGGTTTTTCGATGGCTGCGCGTTGTGATCCAACCCCCATTGCTAGCCCTGCTTCCTGGGCAGCGGTGGCTAAATTGCGGTTGATGCGAGCAGCCATGTCCGTTCCCCCGGTCATCGAAGACACCAGCAAAGGCACTGGTTGCTGTTTGTCAAATAACTCCTGACTTAGGTCTACATCCGCCAGTGACATTTCTGGTAAGGCCTGGTGAATTAACTGATAGTTTTCAAGCCCTGTTGAAAGGGAAGAACTGACGTCTTCCTTTAGATTGATGTTGATATGATCGGTTTTTCGGTTGCTGATAGGCGCATCTTTTTTCATTATTATTTGTTTAACCCTATGAACAAGCTCATTCAGACTTGACAGTTGTTAAAGGTGCGTTAGAATTTGAATAGAAATTTCTAGGTTAGGAGGACGAATGTCAGACACATTTGAACAGGTCAAAGAAGTTATTGCAGATGTATTAAAGATAGATGTTGATAATATTACCCTGGAAACCCGATTCGTTGAAGATTTAAAGGCTGATTCAATGGATCAGTTCTTTTTGATCGATGGTTTCTGTGAAAAATTTGATATTACTATCTCGGACGAAAGTGCACGAGACATCAAGACTGTTGATGATGCAGTCAAATTCATCGATAGTTTGTAATGTAATCTCATTATCACACCAAGCAGGAGGTATTTATTTTGACCTCCTGTTTGCATTTTAAAGACGTTTGATTAGGCTTGGAATTTCTTCGGGATAGTTAGCGATCTGGACGCCAGCATTTTTGAGGGCTTGAATTTTTATGTCAGCACTACCAAAACTGCCCTCAATGATTGCACCAGCATGTCCCATGCGTTTATTGGCGGGGGCAACTCTACCAGCAATAAAGCCTATCACGGGTTTGGTCATCGAGTTGGCAATAAAATCAGCGGCAATTTCTTCATCATTGCCTCCGATTTCCCCAATCAAAATGATGATTTCCGTTTGTGAATCTCCTTCAAAATATGACAAAATCTCACTAAAATTGGTGCCAATAATGGGGTCGCCCCCAATACCCACACAGGTACTTGTGCCAATCCCGGCTTGTTTGAGGGCATATACGACTTCATAGGTGAGGGTGCCAGAGCGTGAGGCAACCCCTACAGAACCTTTAAAGGTGATATTATCTGGCACAATCCCAACTTTGCACATTGGGGGTGAGATAATCCCCGGAGAATTTGGCCCAATTAAGCGGACATTCTTGGATTTGATGACTTGTTTGACTTTCAACATCTTTTTGATTGGGATTCCCTCAGTTATACATATAACCAGGTCGATGCCGGCATCGGCCGCCTCAAGGATGGCGTCCCCGGCAAACCTGGCCGGCACAAAAATAATGCTGGTATTTGCGCCGGTTACTTCCACAGCCGTCTTAACTGAATCGAATACCGGGACTTTTCCATTTAGAACCCAATCGCCACCTTTTCCTGGGGTGACACCCGCGACAATCTGGGTGCCATACGAAAGCATTTGTTGGGCGTGGAAATCACCCTCATGCCCGGTTATACCCTGAACCAACAGGCGTGTTTCTCCGTTGATAAGAATACTCATGCGCCCCCCTTCTGGGATAATGCCACGGCTATTTCTGCTGCCTCATCCAGGGTTTTGGCTGTTTGAACGTTTGCCCCCTCAAGGATTAATCTACCTTCGGCTTCATTTGTACCGACCAACCTGACAACAAATGGCACATGGGTTTCGATGTCATGCATCGTCCGGATGATTCCGTTGGCAACTTCATCGCAGCGGGTGATCCCACCAAAAATATTGATCAATATCGTGTTGACCTTTGGATTGGCAAGGATAATTCTGAGGGCAGCTAGAACCCGTTCCGAGCTGGCCCCACCGCCAATATCAAGGAAGTTTGCGGGTTGACCACCTTTGTGTTGAATAATATCCATAGTTGCCATGGCTAAACCAGCACCATTGACCATGCAGCCAATATTCCCGGATAAGTTAATGTAGGATAGGCAAAATTTTCGAGCTTCTATTTCCTCTGATGTTTCTGCGGAAACGTCTCGCTTATCGACGAATTCAGGGTGGAGGAAGAGGGCATTGTCATCGATGGTTATTTTGCTATCTAAACCGACTAGAAGGTTATTGTGAGTGATGACCAGGGGGTTGATTTCTGCCAGGGTCAAATCTAAATCCTGATAGGCCTGATAAAGGTTTTGTGAAATCGCGATGAAGGATCGCCAGAGAGGGCGTGATAATTCAATTTCTAAAGCTAAATTCCGAGCCTGGTAGTCTTGCAATCCAACGAGGGGATTAATTGATAAACGGGCGATTTTCTCAGGTGTGTTTTGTGCGACCTCTTCGATATCCACACCACCTTCGGCGCTCGCAATAACTAAAGTATCACCAGCATGTCGATCAACAGTCATCCCCAGGTAAATTTCTTGCTGGATGCTGACGGCCTCTTCGATTAGCAGGCGTCGGACGGGGAAATTCTTGATGGTTCTGCCAAGGAGTTCAGATGCTTCTTCCTTGGCTTCTTCAGGTGTATTTACCAGGCGTATGCCGCCTGCTTTTCCACGCCCACCTACCAGGACCTGGGCTTTAAGGACAACAGGACCGTTTAGTTCCTCTGCTATGAGTTTGGCTTCTTCGGGTGTGGATGCTAAATGACCCCTTGGAATTGGGATAAGATAATCGCGAAAAATTTCTTTAGATTGGTACTCGTGAAGTTTCATGATTCCTTGGTATTTCCCTTTCGCACAGAAAATTATACCACCGTTGCAGATCTTATTACTTAACAAAAAAGGATGTCCAACGTTAGTTGGGCATCCTTTAGATTTCCTAAAGATATAGTACTATCCTTTTAGAAATTCATTGAGGGAATCTTTGCTGATTCGATAAGCCGAACCAATCTTGCGTGCTTTCAGATCACCAGCTTCAATAGCTGCAACCACATCTTCAGCTGCAACTTTCAGGAATTGAGCAGCCTCTCCAGGCGTCATTACATCTGGCATGGCAGCGGCACCTGCGGCGGCAGCTTTTTCGACACCAGCTGATTGTCCCTGGGTGGCAGAGGATAGGGCAGCGCTAAGGGCATTGCCGACTCCCATTCCAGCGCCAATACCAGCGGTTAAGCCAGCACCACCACTGGGATTCTGGGCTGCGTCTCGCATGGCATCTGCAGCCTGGAGTTGTGTATAGGTCTGCATATCCAGCATACCCATCGCCCTGAGTTCTTCCGCTGATTTATCAGAGGGTTTAAGATTGCCGATGTAGAATGATTTTAGCTGTAAACCGATGGCTAAGAAGTCATCTTGGGTTTTTGCCCTGACACCTGCAGATAATTCATCGGTCAAACCAATCAGCTCGAGGACGTTACTCTTTGCCGTTGTTTCGCCCAGCAAATCCTGTAATTTCGACAGGAGCATGGTTCTCAATCGGTTCTCAATATCACTTGTTCGGTAGTAGCCTTGCGCACCGACAATTTGGGTAACAAATTGTTGAGGGTCGCTTACTTGGAAGCTATAAGATCCAAAACCCTGCAGCAGCGCCACACCTAAACCAACACCAGGATTTCTTACAATGATCGGTTGGGGGGTACCCCATTTCTTGTCTGCAAATTCTTTCATTGAAACATAATAGACTTCTGCCGTAAAGGGGGTCCGATTATTGAAGACTTTACCGATCAGGTTGACCAATAATGGTATGTTTGCAGTGGTAATGGTGTGGCGTCCAGGCCCTAATACGTCAAGGGCGCGGCCATCACGCATGAAAACCACGGCTTGGGACTCACGGACGATGACCTGTGAGCCAATGCGCAAATCAGCTGGACCGGTTTCAGGAAAACGGTGCACGATCTCATCGGTCATCTGTTTTGGATATTCAACGACATCAAAAATTCTAGCCATAGTTATTTACTCCAATTTCTTGTCTGATTAATTATGAATGTATCTTCAATGTTATTCGGATTCGCCAGCGATCCCTTGCATCACCTCTGATCGTTTATTGAATGCCACGATGCATTGCTGGCTGACGGTTGTCAGATGGCGAATCGCCGCTTCAAGCCCCTCGGTTCCAATAGAAGTTTCAACATTGTCAATCGCGGAACGAACTTCCTCTGCAAGTGCAAGCAATGCGGCATCGTATTGGTAGACCTGATCCAATTCCTCTTCTTTGATTTTGATCGCATCAAAGATCCCTGCATATCCGTATGATGCAGTTCTTACTCTATCTGTGAATTGTCTGAGCTTCAATGCCGGTGCTTCGAGATCGTCAATATAGAAGATCTCCCCTGAACTGATTAAGTCACGTTGAAGGCCAGAAATTCTTTGGTAAAGCGCTTCGAATTCTTTGGCAACATTTTCTCGCAGGATCTTATCAGACATGCGTCGATCGCCACGGTTGATATAGCCTTTAAACCCAGGGATTTTTGCCAGGATTTTCTTGATCGCATCTCGATCACCCAACACTTTTTCTAATATATCACTCATTCTTCCTCCATTTTTTATAATTTGGACATATTTCGGTTTAATATTTTTACGACACTATGATTATACAGATAAATAATGATTCTGTGCAATATATAATCTATCGTAAATTAAGATTTTGGTCTAAATTTATTATAATCTATCTTTAAGTTGATTTATAATGAGTGAAAACAATCATGGAGGTGATATGTCTTTTCTACCTGATGATAGCGGTCAGGGACTGATTGAATGGATTCTGATAGTTATTTTAGTCTTAATGGTCTTATTGACCGTTTTCTTTCTACTAAGACCAGCCCTTGCCAACCTTTGGCAAGAATTGCTGAATTCAATTCAATAATATTCAATCTCATTTCGTTGGGGAGGAAGTGATTGTCAAATTGAGTCTTGATTTTCAGCGCTTCATCTACAGTGGATTTTGGAATGTGCTCGATTGGATTTATCCACCAGTTTGTGCCAGTTGCGGTGAACCTGGGTTCCGATTGTGCCCGAAATGTTATGAAAAAATCCAATTTTTGCATGGGCACCGATGCGAAATTTGCGGATGCATCATTAAGGAGACCGCCAAACGGTGTATGAATTGTGAAGAGAAAACACTACCTTATGATGGTTTTAGGAGTTTAGCAATTTATCAAGGTGTCATTAGGGATTGTGTCCATGACCTGAAGTATAACAACAATCAAAGTTTAGGAGACACCTTTTCACAGTGGTTGGCTGCTTTGATAGCTCAAGAAAACTGGGAATTAGACATGGTGACCCCAGTTCCTTTAAGTGCACAACGATATCGTGAACGGGGGTACAACCAATCGAGTTTAATAGCCAAACCCTTAGCTGCACGATTACACCTTAAATGCATTCCAATTGTGGTTAGACGTATTCGTCATACACCTTCGCAGGTGGGACTTTCGGCTGAAGAAAGGCGTCTGAATGTTATTGGTGCCTTTGAGGCAGAAAAAGATTTAGTGAGTGGTAAGCGTGTTTTATTGGTGGATGATGTGATGACGACTGGGGCAACGATTACTTCTTGTGCCCTAGCATTAAAAAACGCTGGAGCAAAAGCTGTATATTGCGTAACCCTGGCGCGGCATTCTCCCAGGGTAGGGTGATAAAACAAATAAAAATCTTCTAGTATAATCTGAATACCTATTTTGAAATGGAGGCAAAAATGTCCGTAAAAATTGATATCTTCACAAAAAACCTAGAATTAACCGACCGTTTGAATGACTATGTAGTTAAGAAAGTTGAAAAACTAGAAAAGTTTCTTGATGAAGTCGATGAGTGTCGTGTTGACCTTTCTCATACCAAAACGGCAAGAAACGCAAGTGATCGGCATGTTGCACAATTAACGTTACGGGGGAAGGGGTTCATTCTCCGCTCAGAGGAACGCTCCGATAGTATATTTTCTGCTGTTGATGCTGCTTTGGATAAGATGCGCCGGCAAATTCGCCGGTATAAAGGTAAAAGAGCATGGGGTCGTGGTGATGGTCAGACGATTGCAGAAGCAATCAGCATGCCTTATCCAGAAGAAGAGGTTGAAGAGCAAGAGCCTGTTATTGCCAGACGGAAACGTTTTATGCTTGTACCGATGAGTGAGCTTGAAGCTATAGATCAGATGCAGCTTTTGGGGCATGAAGACTTCTTTGTTTTTTATAACGCGAATACCAGTGAATTTAATGTTTTATACACGCGACGTGATGG
>Ga0209121_10006112_pt1 | contig 10678 bp, 10 predicted proteins | sample Cruoilmetagenom3_FD_187292 | JGI IMG/M metagenome (GOLD analysis project Ga0209121, IMG submission 187292) | Oil polluted marine microbial communities from Coal Oil Point, Santa Barbara, California, USA - Sample 3 (SPAdes) (version 2) | ecosystem: Environmental > Aquatic > Marine > Oil seeps ...
AACAGTTCACGTGGTCACTTGACGACATCTGTGAAAAGTTTCTCGAACTGTTGAATGATTCTATTCGAATCCGCCTGCGGGCAGATGTTCCGGTGGGCTCATACCTCAGCGGAGGGCTTGATTCTTCAGGAATCACTTCGCTGGTTAGCAAAAACTGCACCAATGATTTAAGAACATTCGGGATTCACTTTGAGGAAAAGGATTTTGATGAGAGTGATTATCAAAATTACATGGTCTCGTATTTAAAAACTGACCATACCGGCATGCAGGTAACAAATACGCAGATTGGTGCGTCTTTCCCGGACGTGTTGTGGCACTGTGAAAAACCTATGCTGAGAACTGCCGCTGTGCCGTTGTTTATATTATCCGATCTTGTGAATCAAAATGGCTATAAGGTAGTCCTAACGGGTGAGGGTGCAGATGAAATTTTCGGAGGCTACAATATTTACAGGGAAGCCAAGGTGCGCCGCTTCTGGGCAAGAGAACCCGGCTCGGAATTGCGCCCTCTGGCCATTCGCAGGCTTTATCCGTACATTTTCAAAGGTAGTCCCAGAGGACAGGCTTTTGCCTTGAAATTCTTCAGTACGGACCTTGAAAAAGTGGATGATCCTTTTTATTCTCACCTCATCCGATGGAAAAATACCGGCAGGTTAAAGACTTTCTTCTCGAAAGATCTTATATCGAAGACCGACGATTATTCCGCCTATGGCGATTTAGGACAACAGCTCCCCAATTCCTTCAGTAACAGTGACTATCTGACCAAGGCCCAGTACCTCGAGATGGCGATTTTCCTGAGCAATTACCTTCTTTCCTCGCAGGGCGACCGGGTTGCCATGGCCCACTCTGTTGAGGTGAGGCCCCCATACCTTGACCATCGGATTATCGATTTTATGGGGCGTGTGCCGTCGAAGTGGAAAATAATGGGGTTGAATGAAAAGTATATTCTGAAGAAAACGTTTCGGGGAATCTTGCCGGAGAGGATAATTAATCGGTCCAAACAGCCGTATCGCGCGCCCATAAGCCAGAGTCTCTTGGATGGTAATGCGGAAAATATTCATGAGATGCTGACTGATGATCTTTTAAAGGATTCAGGGCTCTTCGATATTTCGAAGGTGCGGTTACTTATAAACAAACTCAAAAAAGCACGGCAGGTAAGCGAATTTGACAACATGGCACTTGCCGGTATTGTATCGTCTCAAATAGTTTATGACAAATTTATTTCAAATTTCTCATCAAACCCCATTACGAAAATAACACCAACGTTACTCGTCGACAAGAGAACCAATGGTTAAAAACCCTAATTTCGAAATCCGAAACAATATCAAATGAACAAAATTCAAAATACGAAAAAGTCTGATCATGGAAATCAAAAATTTATATTTGCAAAAGATATTATCGGGTGTACAAACAGCATTGTATGATGGGATCCATATTATATTTAAAAGTTAAAATTTCGGATTAAGGATTGTAGGAAATGTTTTATCCAAATTTGGTTCACGAATATTTAACGGTATCTGCGAGAAAGTATCCTGACAAAGAATCACTGATTTGTGGAGATAAACGCCTCACCTATGCTGAAATCGATCGCTATTCCGATCACCTGGCACTTGCCTTAATCAATATGGGGCTTAAGCGGCAGGATCGAGTTATCGTTTTCCAGGACAACTCCGTGGAATCGGTGATTTCGCTCTATGGTGTTCTGAAAGCAGGCGGCGTCTTCGTGATTCTCAATGGTTCGCTTAAGGATAAAAAGCTCAATTACATCATTAACGACTCCGGTGCCGAAATTTTGATCACCCATGTGAGCAAGTCAAAAGTGGTCAACAATGCCGTTCGGAATCGGGGAAAAGACCTTACGATACTATGGTTGGGTGATTCATCGCGTATTCACAAATCCCTTTCATCTTATTCTTGTATTCACTTTTGAAATCCGCGTTTCTCCACTCATAGAATGAAATAATCCTGATGAACATGTTTAATAAAAGAAATCTTCTTTTTCTCGCATGCTGTTTTGTGGCGTTACTCATGTTTTATGAGCCGCTGAAAGATCTTACCAGGTTCTCTATTCATAGCATGTATTATTCTCACATCTGGCTTGTCCCTTTGGTGAGCATGTTTTTTCTGTTTACCGAGAGAAAAACAATTTTTCATAATCAGGATTATTCCGTACGGGCGGGCATCCCGGTCATTATTATCAGTATTTTTGTTTACGTGTTGTACAGAAAGTATTATGGGTCACTCAACCAGAATGACTATGTGTCGCTTGTAACGTTCGCTGCCATTCTTTTTGTCAATGGTGCGTTTATTCTTTGCTATGGCGTGCGCACGTTCAGAGCAGCGCTGTTCCCCCTCCTGTTTTTGATCTTTATGGTACCGATACCTACTTTTCTTATGGACAGGATAATCCATGTGCTGCTCGTTGGCTCCGCCGCTGCGACAGACTTTCTTTTCAAGATTTCCGGGGCGCCATATCTACGGGAGGGCTTCACCTTTCATCTTCCCGGGATAAGCATAGAGGTTGCGAAGGTCTGCAGCGGTATTCGATCGAGCCTGGCGCTATTTATTACCCTGGTGATCGCGTGTCACCTGTTTCTCAAAACGACGTGGCGGCAAATTGTCCTGCTTCTGGCGATTTACCCTGTTACGGTCTTGAAAAATGGGGTGCGCATTGTCACCATTTCTCTCCTTGCCACGTATGTTGATGAACGGTTTCTCACCCATAGCTGGCTTCATCATTCCGGCGGGATTGTCTTCTTTATCCCTGCCCTGATTGTTTTGGGGCTCGTTTTATGGGGGCTGAGGAAAGGGGAAAGGATCGAGGTGAAAGGTGAAAGGTGAAAGGTGAAAGGTGAAAGGAACAGGGGGCAAGGTGAAACAATTTTGAATTTTAAATTAATGGTTGGGTAAAAAGCCTCAGAGTATCCTTTACATAAAGGAAATAATATGCTAATAGTCTCCGCGTGAATAAGGAAACAATCAAATTCATTCTTAATGATTTTCATGAAAAATCACTGCCTGAGGCATTTGACCGCAGCCTTGAATTGCCTCTTGATCTTAATAAGATCGTAACGCTGGTAGGGATCCGCAGGAGCGGTAAGACTTATCTCCTGTATCGTACAATGCAACGGTTAATTGATAATGGCGTGGATAAGCACAACATAATCTACATAAATTTTGAGGCTGATCGGCTTTTCCCTGTAAAACTGTCCGAAATGGACTTAATTTTAAAGGCTTATCATGAATTATATCCTGACAGGCTGTCTGAAAAAAATATCTTTTTCTGGATGAAATTCAGCAGATACCAGACTGGGAAAAATATGTTCGGCGAGTTTATGATACAGAATCTGTTTGTATCTATCTTACCGGGTCTCCATCAAGGATAGTATCCCGTGATATTTCGACATCACTGAGGGGCAGGACCATCCACTATGAAGTGTTTCCGTTATCGTTCAGGGAGTATCTTAATTTTAAGGGAATTGAGATAAAAACATATTCCACCGCAGCAGAGGCCAGAATTCTTCATGCCCTCCGTGACTATTTAGACTGGGGAGGCTTTCCGGAGGTGGTTAAAACAGATGACAGGCGTCTTCGCTGGAAAATTCTCCAGGAATATGCGGATTTAATCCTTTACAAAGACCTTATCGAACAGTATGGAATCAAAAATCAGTACCTGCTTAAATATCTGTTGAAGCATTTCATGGCTAATCCGTCCACGATGATGAGCATCAATAAATTGTACAATGATCTGAAGTCCCAGGGTCTTTCATTGTCAAAGGATTCATTGTATGAATACATTGAGTATCTGCGGGCGGCTTACATATTATTTCACACCGAAAAACATTCCCGGTCTGCCAGGGTTCAGAAACAGAATCCTTCCAAACATTATATTATTGATACAGGCCTCATGCAGGTCTTTCTGCCGGATCCGGGACGAGATCTGGGGAAAAAACTGGAAAACGCCGTTTACCTGCACCTGCGCAACAACCAGGAAATCAGAGAGATCTATTATTACAAAAACCGGTTTGAGGTTGACTTTTATTACTTTGCGGGAAACAAACTTCACCTTGCAAATGTTGCCTATGAAGTGCAGGATATGGATACCGCTGAGAGGGAAATATCCGGTCTGCTAAATGGGAAAAAACTTTTTCCGGATGCCCGCGATTCATTGATCCTGAACGACTGGCAACCTGAACTGATTCCGGATAATGTCAAGGTTATCCCTGCGTGGAAATTTCTTGGAGAAGGGCAATTTTGAATTTTGTAACAATTATAGATTGACATTTAGAGAGCTTTGCAAAACGTGCCCTTTCTGTCATTCCCACGAAAGTGGGAATCTACAAGGAACTGAAAATACTGGATTCCCGTTTGCACGGGAACGACCATTTAAGCAATTTAAGGCAAAATTCAAAGCTTTCCCTCAATGCAATGACAATATGGAGTTCTCAAACATAATTTCATACATTGCGGCTTTTTTCAGTGTTTCTCTGGCGGTTTTTGTTCTTGCCAGGGACTGGCACTCGTTTGTCCACAGGATCTTTGCGGCTGGAATGATAGCTCTGGCGGTTGAGTCGGTTTTTACGGGACTTTGCGTCAATGCTATCATGCCCGAAGATACGACGTACTGGCTGCGTTTGAGGAACTTTGCCACAGCCGTTCTGCCGGGAATCTGGCTCCTCTTTAGTCTGAGTTTTTCGAGAGCGAATTACAAGGAATTTATTAGAAGATGGAAGTGGGTTACAAGCGCCTTTTTTTTCCTGCCTCTTGCCACTCTGATATTTTTCAGTAATTCATTCTTCGCCAGCAAACCCCTTCTGAGCCCATCTTTCACGTGGATGACAGTAATCGGCTGGCCGGGGTATGTTTTCCATCTTTTCATTATTGCCGGCGCCGTCCTCATCCTGATGAATCTTGAACGAACGCTTCGGGATTCTACAGGGCGAATGCGCTGGCAGATAAAGTTCATGGCACTGGGAATCGGCTGTATTCTTGCCGCGCGGATCTATACATCCAGCCAGACCATGCTCTTTCATGCCCTGAATTTATTATTGGAGTTAGTCAATGACGGCGCGCTTATTTTGGGCAGTGTTCTGATTGCACGATCCCTTCTTCGTACACGAGTCTTAAATGTTGATTTTTACATGTCTCAGTCATTTCTTTATAATTCATTTACCGTTTTATTTGTGGGCATCTATCTGATAACGGTTGGTCTCCTGACCAAGCTTACTCTTCATTTCAACGGCGGTCAGAATATCCCTTTCAGGGCCTTTTTTGTATTACTGGCTATCGTCGGCCTTTCTATACTTCTTCTTTCTGACCGGCTCCGTAAACAGACGAAGCGGTTTATCAGCCGTCACCTCCAGCGTCCCCTGTACGATTACCGCAAAGAGTGGGCAAAATTCACCCGGAGCACCACATCTGTAACGGAGATGAAAGATCTCTGCACCGCCATCGTTAATATGGTATCGAAGACTTTCGACACCCTATCCGTCACGATCTGGATGCTTGACGATTCACAGGAGCGCGTCTCCGTTTATGGATCTACCGCCTTCACTGAGGAAAAGTCTCATGAAATCGGGTTGGTCGAAAGTACTGTAATTGAATTTGTCCGGATCATGCGTGTTAAACCATTTCCCATCGATTTCGATTATGCAGAAGAAACCCTGCCCAAAGAGTTTGAAAATTTTGATGAAGACTTTTTTGACAGGGCAAGAATACGCTATTGTCTTCCCCTTGTTGCCGGGGAAAATCTCCTTGGAATAATAACATTGTCCGATCGGGTCGGAAATGATCCCCTCTCAGTGGAGGATTTTGATCTGTTAGGAACGATCGCCAATCAGGTGGCGGCTAGCCTGCTCAATCTTATGTTATCTGAACGCCTCAGAGAGGCCAAGGAAATGGAGGCCTTCCAGACCATGTCGGCATTCTTCGTTCATGATCTCAAGAACCTCGCATCGAAACTTTCCCTGACCATGCAGAACCTGCCGAACCATTTTGACAATCCCGAATTCCGAAAGGACGCTTTTCGGACAATGTCTCAAAGCCTGGATAAGATCAATTTGATGAGCAGCCGCCTGACATCATTGAGCCAAAAGCTTGAGCTGCACCTGGCCGAGGCCGATATAAATGATGTGGTTGCGGCCGCTCTTTCCGGGCTGGATGGGTCCCTCAGGGAAAGACTTACGCAGGAACTACAAACGGCGCCGAAAATTGCGCTTGATTCCGAGCAGATGCAAAATGTCCTTACCAACCTCATTCTGAATGCCAATGAAGCAACCGGCGATACGGGTAACATTGTAATTGCCAGCGGGCAAAAAGATGGCTGGGTGTTTCTGTCCGTTCGGGACGATGGTTGTGGTATGTCAAGAGAATTTATCGAAAAATCTCTCTTTCACCCATTCCAGACAACGAAAAATCGTGGCATGGGTATCGGCCTGTACCATAGCAAAACAATCGTGGATGCCCACAAAGGTAAGATTGAAGTAGAAAGCGAGGAAGGGAAGGGGAGTACGTTCAGGGTGCTTTTGCCTGTAAAGAGGGAATAGGTCGTAGGGGGTAGGTCATCGAAGATGATTCGAAGTTATAAGGACTTGATTGTTTATCAGAAAGCATATAAACTTGCGCTTGAAGTATATAAAGTCACGGACAATTATCCAAATGAAGAAAAATATGGTCTTGTGTCCCAAATGCGGAGATGTGCTGTATCTATTCCAAGCAATATAGCAGAGGGCTACCGTCGTAACCATATAAAAGAATACATCCAGTTTCTTCACATTTCATTCGGTTCATGCAGTGAATTAGAAACACTCCTTTCATTATCGAAGGATCTTGGTTATATTGATGATAGTTTTTATTTGGAATTATACGACAACCAGGAAGATGTTTCAAAACTGCTTCGAGGTTTGATAAGATCTCTGTCAAAACCAAAGAAAAAGGAAGATTAATGTCACAACCCCCTACGACCTACACCCAAAACCCTGCTGCAAAGCCAAAACTCTTAATCGTTGATGATGATGAGGGTCTTCGCATGCAGATGAAGTGGGCCCTTGCCCATGATTATGACGTGCTTCTTGCTGAAGACCGGGAAAGCACATTGAATGTTGTGAAGGAGGAGCAACCTGCCGTTGTCACACTGGATCTTGGTTTGCCCCCTGATCCTGCCGGCGTTGAGGAAGGTTTTGCCGCTCTGACCGAGATGTTGACCGATTACCCCCGGACCAAGGTAATTATCGTCACGGGCCGCGGAGAAAAAGAGAATGCTCTCCGGGCTGTCGGTAACGGGGCCTACGATTTCTTCTACAAGCCCATTGAAATAGAAGAACTCAAAGTCGTCCTTCACCGGGCATTTTATGTTTCCCGGATCGAACAGGAGTACCGCGAGTTACAGCAGCGCTTGAGCGGTGACTCGTTCGAAGGCATGTTGGGGACCTGTGAGAGGATGCAGGAAGTCTTCGCCATGATCCGAAAAGTTTCAACGACGGATGCCCCTGTTCTAATTGAGGGTGAAAGTGGAAGCGGTAAGGAACTGGTAGCCCGTGCCATTCACCAACTAAGTCAACGGAGAAACAGGCCGTTTGTCGTCATAAATTGCGGGGCAATTCCGGAAAATCTTCTGGAAAGTGAACTTTTCGGACATGAAAAAGGCGCTTTCACCGGTGCACATATTCAGCGAAAGGGCCGTATTGAACTCGTTCATGGGGGAACACTTTTTCTTGACGAAATCGGCGAACTGTTTTTGCCTCTTCAGGTAAAGCTGCTTCGTTTCCTCCAGGAACAGGTCATTGAGCGTGTCGGCGGAAGGGAGGGAATCGCGGTAGATGCCCGTGTTGTTGCTGCCACGAATAAAGACCTGAAAGAAGCTATGAAGGATGGAAGTTTCAGGGAGGATTTGTACTTTCGCCTCGGCGTAATCTTCATATCGCTCCCGCCCCTTCGAGAAAGAGATGGCGATATCATGCTCCTGGCAAAGGCATTTCTGACCCGTTATGCGGAAGAAAACAAGAAAAAGCTCATCGGATTCACCAGTGGCGCTACCGAAGCGATAGAAAAATACGAATGGGCAGGCAATGTTCGGGAACTTGAGAATCGCATAAAACGGGCCGTCATTATGGCCGAGGGGAAAAGACTGACCCCGGCGGACCTTGAAATGGGAGTGCCCAAACCCAAATACGACAGTATGAGCCTCAGAGAAGCCCGTGATACACTGGAAAAAGAATTGATCTTGAAAGCTCTTGCCCGTAACAATGGAAACATAACGAAAGCGGCAATTGAACTGGGCATAAGCCGCCCCACATTATATGATCTTATGGCAAAAGCCGGGATTTCAAATTGATGGCTTAGCAACAAGTCGAATTTTTGCCTTTATGTCATTCCTGCGCAAATGGGGATCCAGTAATCAGATGTAGCGTGGAGTTTCTGTGTCCCACAGATGGGTCTCGCTACTGTAGGGCCCGTTCCCCGAACGGGCCATGTCAACGCATCTTTATCCTTGCCCATTGTTCCTTCGCCCTTATATGTTGGCATACTTTACAAATTCAATTTTCCCATATTTTGGCGATAACTAATTGTTATTACTTATATTTACTACTTAACACTTACCACTGAACACTAATAACACTCAATATCCGTCGGAATACTTTACGATTTTACACAAACAAAGGAGTCAACAGCTATCCCTTGTATAATAAAATAACAGATAACACAAACCATTACATTAATGATATTAAAGTGTTACGCTGATCACTAAGTCAGCATTCCAGAACATCCCCCATGCGGCACACTCCTTGCATAACAAAGTAACACATAAGAAAATAATAAAGTTTTGATATAAGGAGGCGAGAAAAATGAAAGCGAGAAAATTGATACTCATTATATTTGTTGCTCTTGTTGGAATGATATTTTTTGTTTCCGCAGTGCAAGCATATCCTGTAAATGTTGGTGATACTATTTATCTTTCTAATGGACCGGGCACAACAAATGGTGGTGAGTTTAAAGTAGGATTAACCTCTGGCGGAGATCTTTTCCGTACTTTTTGTGTAGAAAAAAATGAGTATATAAATTTTTCCGCTGGTTTTTATGTAAGCGGTATAAGTAATTATGCTGATGCAGGAGGTGTTGGCGGGGGGTCGCCAGACTATTTGGACCCCAAAACCGCATATTTGTTTTATCACTTTGCTATTGGAGATCTTTCGAGCTATGATTATACAGGTGTTGGAAGAGCGACAAGTGCCGATGCATTACAAAATGTCATCTGGTATATTGAGGATGAGATAAGTAACTTGCCCGCAGGTCAAGCCACAACATGGTATAATGAAGCGGTTACAGCAAATTGGCAAAACATCGGCAATGTTCGCGCAATAAACTTGTTGTGGTATGATGCAAACGGCGATAAGGCACAAGATCAATTAACTTTAGTCCCCGAACCCACCACCATGCTCCTTCTCGGCTTCGGTCTCCTGGGACTTGGACTTGTGAGACGAAAAAGGTAATACGAGTTGGTTTATTGAGTAATTGACAAAGTAGTTTCCACAGATACGAAGATGGGGGCGAACGCCCACTGACAATCTCAGGTGGGCGTTTTTTCTTCCATTATAATAATCCGTGCCGGAACAATGAAACGCATAGTACTTATAACAACAGGCATGCTGCCACTCCATGCGTCTGTGGCGCTTGCCGGTGATGGGGTGGCAATCTCCGTCCCGGAGCCGAGCACCATTCTGCTCCTCGGCATCGCTATTGCCTGCCTGGGACTTTTCTTCTTCTGGAAATCTAAAAAGAAGTAGGGCCCGTTCCCCGAACGGGCTAAATCAACAGGCCGATGAGGGCCTGTCTGCGTGCGGAGACGCACAGGCAGGCATCGGCCCCTACAATATTAATTTTATCCTTGCTCCTTGACCCTTGACCCTGTCTTTTCTACTCCCAACCACCAACACCCTGGGTGTAACCCGCGTCCCCGAACCGGCCACTCTGCTGCTCCTGGGCTTCGGTCTTCTGGGGCTTGCCGGTCTGCGGCGCAGGGAATAAACAGAAATAAAGATGTATTCGGGCTGCATAGGCCCTGATGAAAAAAATCCCCCGGTTTTGCCGGGGGATTTTTTTTGCTCTGCCTATGAAAGTCAGGAAAGACTATCAGGTCGTATATTTCGATTTCTTACGAAGCCTGCTTCCTATCACAAGTCCCGCTACAAGCAGGAACAGGATTTGCGGATACTTGACGCCATAGACCAGTGGTGTCAGGGCCCATCGAGTCGCTATCCGCAGTGTTTCATGCTGTGCGATGTAGTCGGCAATAGGAGGTGAGGTCCTGTAATAAAAGTTGACAAGAGCCGTGCCGATGGAATTCGTGAGGAGACACTCATCCCTGAATTTTCTTAAGACCATTACCTCCGGTTCGATATAGCTGCCATAAGCGGCAGTTGCAATGAAACAACCACTACCACTACCACCGCCGCCATCACTGCCACTACTATCATTCACAGTGCTATTTGCCGGATAGGTAATTTCACCTGAATAGGCGCTTTCATCTCCTGAGGTATCATATGCCGTGGCGGCCAGGAAATAAGTGACCCCTTCGTCGAGATCTGAAATGGTGCAGCTCGTGTAACTGCCGACATCAATCACGTAGGGATAGACCCTGCTCTGGAGGCCGTAGTAGATTTTGTAGCCGGTGATATCGGACTCA
>Ga0209121_10006114_pt1 | contig 10677 bp, 7 predicted proteins | sample Cruoilmetagenom3_FD_187292 | JGI IMG/M metagenome (GOLD analysis project Ga0209121, IMG submission 187292) | Oil polluted marine microbial communities from Coal Oil Point, Santa Barbara, California, USA - Sample 3 (SPAdes) (version 2) | ecosystem: Environmental > Aquatic > Marine > Oil seeps ...
TTATAGCCTTGGATATAGAACACGACCCCCTCCCCTTTTCCGAGAAGTCTTTCGATGCCATTCTCCTGCTACATGTAATAGAACACTTACAACCAACATCTGTAGTAGCTTTATTAAATGAATGTTACCGTGTCTTGAGAAACGGTGGTTTATTATTCCTCGAGACTCCTAATCAGGCAACCCTTTATAATAAGCTTAGATTATTCTTTGGAAAAAGCATTTATTCCCCAATAGATGAAGTAATTTTAAAAAATAAAATTACTCATCATCGCGAATATACGGTTGAAGAGTTCAAACTCTTAATTAAGAGTTCTAGGCTAAAAATAAAAAATATTTACTGGTCGAATTTCCACGTATATGCTAGACGCGAATATCCTAAGTTAATTCTAACATTTTATAAATTGATTGCTGATATATACAAACCTTTTAGCTACCAAATAGGTATCGTAGCAATTAAAGAGTAAATGCAAACAATCGTCAAACCATGGTTAGTTTATTTAATCGCATATGTAAAGTCCAAAAAGGGCGTTGCATTTTTGGCAAGTAAGTTCATTATTTTTTCAGGGATAGATGGCTCAGGGAAGAGCACTCATGCACGAATTTTTGCGCGTAAGTTAAAGTCTAATGGAATGTCTGTAAAATATGTGTATATGCGTGGTCTGGGTAGAACATTTCTCTCTCTTCCATTTCTGGCTTTATGTCGACTATTAAAAATAACGAAAGTTCATAAGCTTGAAAGCGGGATTAGAGTGTCAGAGTATCCCTTTTATGTTTATAAACCACTTCGCCTATTGTGGCCTTTGATTCAACTTGTCGACTCAATGATCTATACCCTCCTCCTGATACGTTTGCCTCAACATTTTTACGATGTTATGATACTTGATAGAAGCCCTGTTGACACGTTGGCAGACATAATTGCTGATACTAGATTATCTATTGGGGTGGGGATTCTTCAAAAATTGTTTTTATCTCTTTTACCTAGAAACTCAATCATGATAATTTTGGATGTGAACGAAGAGATTGCTTTCGCCAGAAAGAAGGATATTCTAAGAAAGTCTTATCTATCCATAAGGAGGAGAATTTACAACAAGCTGGCTGAACTCTACAGTTGGCATGTTGTTTCGACAAACGGAAGTTTCGAAACTTCAACCCATTCGATTGAAAGTGCCATACTTCGAGTGTGGGATGATGCTGAAAGAACTTAAGATGATCCCTCATATAATAGAGGGAAAGAATCCAAGGAACCTCGGGATATCAAACTTGTATGCTAATAAACTTTCCCCCTCATCATATATAAAGGAATCGTGGATGAAACAAGCATCGTGGGTAGCATCGGTTCTAAATGAGTTGAAAGTAGAGTATGTTTTAATAAAATACTTAGATTTGCCGTATGCCTATATGCAAGACATAGATTTACTAATAGAAAAGAAAGAAGATAGACAAGTTATTTTCTCTGCTCTAAGGGAGAAAGGCTTTATACCATACCGCTCACTAATTCCACCTAATCCTGAAAAAATAGAATTTGTTAAATATGAGCATGAAAATCAAATTCAAGTAGACATTTACCCCGAACCATCATGGTGGAAGATTTCTTACGCATCAACTGGATTAATTTCATCTGAAATGATTGAAAAAGAAATTTTGGGGACAAAAGTGTACATTCCTTCGCCAACCCATGATATTTACATCGTTATTACGCATAGTTATGCGCATGGAATAATAACATTAGGAGAGTTAGCTCACGTAACAAAGCTCATTTTAAATCATCCTATAAAATGGTCTGGCTTACTACAGCTAGCTAGGCGATATAAGCTCGAACATTCGATATACTTTTACTTAGTGTTAATAAGTGGGGCACTCAAAGACAATCGTATTCTGCGAGAAATTCAAGGGGCATCGAGAGAAATCAATCAGTATCTATTGTCACGTAAATTCCAAGGTTACGTTTCTAAACTTTTCAAGGATAATAAAGCTCGTTTTCCGATAAAAATACCGAACTCAATGAGGTCACTATCAGCATTACGTGAAATAATTATTGGTTTATGGAGAAATGAGCCTTCCTTTAGAGAACTTACTACTTACTACTTATTGGTGCTGGAAGACTTATTCACGAAACATCGTAAAGTGTTAGTAATAAAATGAAGAAATATGTCTGTATAATTACCTTTCCATCAGATTACGGAACACTAGCACCAGTTATCCCTCTATCGAATTTAAAGAAAATATTAGAAAATCTAAATATGAACCTTTGCTTGTTGTCAGGAAAACGATTGATAGATATTCTGAGGACAAGAAAGAGAAATTCATATATCGTAATAAGAAGCTTCTCAACTAGTTCAAATCCTTTTATTAGAGTAATTAACTATTTGATTGTTCAATTCAAAATCTGTGGTAAAATACTTGCAGTTTTGTTAAATTTAAATGCTAATCCGGTAATGTTTGTTTTTGGAGCAGAAATACTATTGCTTCCTATCGTTATTGCGAGACTCTTGAGGAGAAAAGTTATATTCTTATTAGGTGGTGTCTCGCCGAGAGCGTATTCAGCACGGAAAAGCCCTCTTTTGAAGTTTTTAATAATATTATTAACCATAAGCTTCAGCTTGGCAGACAGAATTATTGTCTACTCGCCAAATATGGTAGAGGAAGGGAGATATGCGAGACATAGGCATAAGATGCTTATTACCCACGAACACTTCGTTAATTTTACTAAGTTTGCAATAAAAAGGAAACTTGATGAAAGGTCAAACGTGGTAGGTTACATTGGGCGATTAAGTGAAGAGAAAGGAATCTTAAATCTAATTAAGGCTATGCCGTTAATTTTGAAGAAAAAAGCGGATACCCATTTCATAATATGTGGTCAGGGGGGTTTAGCCCAGGAAGTTGAGAAAATCATAAAAGCTAAAGATTTAGAAGCAAACGTGAAGTTGACGGGATGGATCCCTCACGAGGATGTCCCGCGATACCTAAATGAACTTAAATTGCTTGTTTTTCCCTCATTTACTGAGGGACTACCTAACGCATTATTGGAAGCCATGGCATGCGGAACCCCTGTTCTTGCAACACGTGTCGGAGCGATACCAGATGTAATTAAAGATGGCGAAACAGGTTTCTTGCTGAAGTCTAATGATCCAGAACATATTGCTGATAGAATAGTTGAGCTTCTCAGCAAGCCGGAGCTTCTGGAAAAGGTCAGCGTAAACGCCTACAATTATGTTAGAGAAAACTTCAGCTACGAGAAAACCTTAGAGGCTTGGCGTAAAATCTTCGAACAACTCAAAATAACAAACTAGATGAAAGCCATGTCAACGATAGAGAGCAGTAAAAAGATTAATCTATTATTGATAGTTTTAGCGTTTGTTGTTTCTTCTGTGACTTTGTGGTTGCTTGAATCGCCTTTAAAGCCTATGCTTTACTTCTTTGAAGCTGCCTTAATCCTAACAATCTATCACTCTCTATACGGAAACTTCAAGAAAACAAGCTTTGAAATTAGAGGAAAAGTCATCAAACATTATGCTCAACGTGGTTTGCGCCATAGTTTTAGGGAAGAAGAAACATGATAGCTGAAGATGTTAAAGTGGATATTCTAAAGGATGGTAGATTTATCTTTCTGCTGTCAATCATCATTGAACTGATTTACTTCAGTTCGTCTCTGACAACTACACCACCGTTGCTAATGGCTATAATCGTCTTCCCTTCCTTACTTGTCCTTCCAGGTATGATGCTTTTGGCTGTTCTAAGATGCAGTATTGATAACATGGTAAAGCTATTGGTCGAAGGCTTCTTTGTTTCAACGGTAATGTCAATTATATTGACATCGTTCATGCTTATGCTGGGTTTCCCTCTAGTTCCATTTACCTATTCTCTTGCGGCATTAATTTTTGTAGTGTTTTTTGCTACGATTGGGTTAGTTAGAAAGATAGAGTTTAAGCCCGGCAATCACGATGTTCTACTAATTGCTATTGCGTTTTTATCATACATTGCTTTACTATTGTACTTCAGTAGGCTTCCGCGCCTATTCACTCCAGATGAAACAAGTTACATCTTTTCAGCTAGGATGGGTATTTTAAACGGCGCGGTGCCGCCGATGGGCGTTATGCCTCACAGAAGCGAAGTTACCGCGCTGTTTCAAGGTAGAGTTTTCTGGATATACCTTCTAGCTTCATTTATAGGCTCAACAGGCTTACCAGCAAACCAAGCAGGTCTGTTGGGTGTAGGCTTCTTAATCATGACAGCTTTGGCCTCCTCATTAATGGTGAAAAACAAATGGTTAAGCATGGCTGTCTTCGCAATAGTAGCCATCAACCCGCTTCTTTTCTCATTTTCAGCCCTAACATTAAATGATTTAGCCATCTCCTTTTACGCAGTCTTTGCCGTACTGTTTTTCGTTAAGTCTTTTTCGAAAATTGACGATAACATTTCGATTAGCATCACGAACTTGCTTTATTCGTTCATAGGAGTAATCGTTCTAACCTTGATTAAGCCGAACTTACTGGTTTTTGCGGCTATGTGGATGATCTTGGTCTACATTATGCTTCGATACAAGCTTTACAAACAAAACCGGAAATACAAGGTCCTCTTAATGGCTGTGTTATTACCAGTTCTAATATACGAACTAGGCGTAGACATACCATATGTTATGTCCGTGTGGATATTAAGAAGCAGAGAGCTTGCAGATTTATTCGGCAAGTTTCTGTTTATAAGCCCAGCTGAAAAGTTCGCAGGCTGGTTTCTGGCGCCATGGTGGAACCCCACAGCCCCAACTTTGTTCACCCGAAGTTTCGTTGACTACTTAGACTACTTTTATAGGCTTTTAACGCCTGAATCCTCAAGCCTCCTAATCTCAGCTTTCATATTGGCTCTGCCAATTCTCATTCTATCACGGGACACGCGTAAAGAACTAGACAAAACCGTGCTTGCCTCGCTTGTCCTCTTATCACTGTGCCTATTCTACTTCGACACGCTTAGTTCAGTAAACCTGGGCGACGTCAGCAGGTATGCCCTCTGCATGGTGCCTCTCTGTATACCTCTTGCATTGATGACTCTACAAGACATTAAGGATAGTTCATCTTTCAGGAAACTTCTTCCCGTTTTCATTACTGCACTCATTCTTCTATGGACCAACATATGGTTGTCAAAAGAAAAAGGCGGCGTCTACGTTGGATATGGGTTGCCTTCTAGGCTATGGACTGCAGATGCGATAATGATCCAGCTCATATCACTGACGGTAATATTAAGCTTACCATTCCTAAGAGAGGATTTGCCCAAGGTCAGATTATCCATTAGTAGGAAGCTCTCTGCAATAAAGACGGTAAATCTGAAAAACGTTGTTTTTTGCTTCGTAGTAATTCTGATATTGTTGAACGGAGTCTACTTCAGCGCGCAGTTTATGGAGAAGTCTCGGCTGTACGAAGATCACGGTTTTAACACAACAAACGATGCTTTAAACGACCTTGCAAACGACGGAAGCCTAGTTTTTGCTAACAACTACATATACATGAGACCGTACATAAACGACAAACTGTTCAAAGAAGGTTTGCTGCTGCCTTCGCCAGATACGAAAGAGGAGTTCTTTAGGTTGCTGGAGGTAGCCCCAAACAATACGCTGTTTCTTATCAGTGATGACAGCGATACAACTTGGTATGAGTACGGAAATAAGTACATAAAGAGCTATGCACACTCTGACATCATAACCCCTGAAAAGCCAAATGCTTCGAAACTGCCGAAATTGAATCTGACAGAGCCTATCTTAGTAATGACCTTTGATGAAGCAAATGACACAACAGTAATAGACCATAGCGATTTCGGAAATAATGGCGTCAATAATGGGGCTAAGCCTGTCGAGGGACGTTATGGGAAGGCCATAAGTTTCAATGGCAAAGAGTATGTCTCCATACCTAACAGTGATGTGCTGAATGTTCGAAATAGTATAACAATAAGCTTCCTTGCGATGATAGAAAGAGCTGAAGCCCTCAAAGGCTACATGATTCTGTCTAAGGGTTATGCTCCTTATAACGGCTCTTATGACGTTTTTGTGTGGGACGGTAGCATATATCTTTCTCTAGGAGAAGGAAGATTTATCTCAGTTCCAGCCACTCCGTTCTTAGAGACATGGCATCATTATGTCTTCGCATACAACGGCGAAAGTTTGAGTTCATATGTAGACGGAGTTCTCATAGCTTCGAAAACTGCTAAGGGCCCTATTAAGACTTCGGCGTATAATTTAGAAATCGGAAGGGATAGCGAAAGAAAAGGATATTATTTTACGGGCATACTGGATGAACTCCAAATATCTGATAAGCCGCTAAACGTCACGAAGCTTGTAGAAAGCTACTTTGACGACTACGCAGTCAGATTCTGTGAGGTACCTATCCCTAAAGGGAAGACTAGCCTATTCAAACTCAAAAAGTCTAATAGTGATCGCACACAAGGAAACATCTCTGTAAAGGATTCAAAGATCGCCATCGACGGAAACCTGACAATAACAATAAACTTAGAAATAGAGTCCAACACTCCGAAGGATGTAGCTATCCTCGTGGCTACGGACAGATTCACGAAAGTCTACACCGTACATTTGGACGTTGGAAATAACAACGTGAGATTTGAGTGTCCATACATCAGAGATCCTTTGTGGTATGAGGGTGGCGGACACTACTGGCTGCATTTCAGTAAACCAAGAATCATCCTCATAGATGAAAACAGAATACTTTATAACGAGTTCACTCCAATACTCAACCTTAAGTTCACGAATGTACTCTTATTCACATTGACATCAGTTATAGTAGCTTTTATCATTTTAATACATCTAAATCTAAACTTGCAGAAAACAAAGTTGAAAAGGAAATCGGGACGCTGAGGGAATATACCCGCCGTTCTTACACGATTTCTGAGAACGCGCGCTAAAGCCTACGAAGAGGTAAAGACAGAAATGGGTCAAACGATTGAGTCTGTAATAAAGGATAAACTTTGTACTGGTTGCGGCACTTGCGTTAGTCTATGCCCGAATGAAGCATTGGAATTGACCTTAGATTATGAAAAAGGGATCTATGTCCCTGAATTAAATAAAGAAAGATGCATTGACTGCTCCGTTTGTTATGAAGTTTGTCCAGGGTCTGGAATTGATTTTGGGGGTTTAAGTAAGGAGATATTTGGAAAAAAGCCAAACAATGTGCTAATCGGAAGTTATCTGAACTGCTACACAGGATATGCTACAGATCGCAAAATAAGGTACAACTCAGCATCGGGTGGTCTTGTTACACAATTACTAATCTTTGCACTAGAAGCAGGAATAATTGATGGTGCTTTAGTTACAAGGATGAAAACAAGTGAGACGCTTAAACCAGAGCCTTTTATAGCGAGAACAAAAAATGAAATCATAGCAGCCTCCAAATCTAAATACTGCCCTGTTCCAGCAAATTTAGCGTTAAGCGAGATTTTAGAGGAAGAGGGAAGATTTGCAGTAGTGGGTTTACCATGTCACATTCAAGGAGTAAGGAAAGCTGAACGGATTAATAAGAAGCTTAGGGAAAGAATTGTTTTACACTTGGGATTATTCTGTAGTCATGCTTCCACTTTTTGGGCTACTGAACTTTTCTTACAAAGAATAGGTGTGGAAAAGAAGGAGATAGTTAGTTTGGATTATCGTGGAGAAGGATGGCCAGGATTTATGAAGATTCTTTTGAAAGATGGAACGACAAAAATGTTGCCGTTACCACTTTATTGGGATTTTCTAGGTCAGGATTTTTTGATCCCAAGAAGATGTCTTATGTGTAGCGACGGCCTAAATGAGTTAGCGGACCTTTCTTTTGGAGATGCTTGGTTACCTGATTTCTCAAACGATAATTTAGGAACTTCAATACTCATTGCAAGAAGTAGTGCAGGTAAGAGACTTCTAAAAAATGCCAAATCGGCAGGCAAAATAGAACTAAACGAGATACCTCCCGACAAGGTAATACAATCCCAACTAAACATGCTTTATTTCAAAAAGAAGAATGTAAACTCACGTATCAAATTGCTTAGACAAAAAATAAGATACGATAACACCCTAAAACCAAACACCTTAGATTATCTTTTCGCTTTATTTCTATGTCTAAACAACTACATATTTTCAAAACAAACTCTCAGGAAATGCGTTAGAAAAATCCCAATGAAAGTATTTCATGCATACCATTTCATACCCAACCTAGTTTATTCGAAGATGACGAATGATTTTGTGAAAAAGGCGATGCTGTGACAAAGATCGTTATAACAAACCATGGCTCCAGAATGAATAAAGGCAACGCTGCTCTACTAAACTCTAGAATTAAAACATTAAAAAATTATATTCCAGATGCTGAGTTCGTTGTATTTACTTATCATCCAGAAATAGATTATAAACCAGAGATGAAATACATGCAAGGGGTAAATATACGATTTTACGAAGTCCCTTGTAAAGTTTTACTATCACCACGAGGGATGCCAAAGACGATAGTTTCCACTTTAAAGTTACTTTTTTGTAGCACTAAATTCATTAAAAGATTAAATGTAAAGGGCATTCGGGAATATGAGGATGCAGATGTAATTATAAGCACAGGTGGTGATGTTTTAACAGAAGATTATGGTTCAATTTCATTTTTTAACTATGTAATTAATCTTTTGCTGGGAATCTTACTAAATAAACCAGTCGTGCTTTACGCAGAATCGATAGGACCATTTAAATTATGTTGGAACAGAATCGTAGCGAAGTTCTTGTTGAGTAGAGTCAAATTAATAACTTTGAGAGAAGAAATTTCCCAGAATTACTTAGAGGTGCTTGGTAAAAACAGAACCACAACCTACTTAACCGCTGACTCCGCTTTTTTATTAGAGCCTGCCCCGCCTCGTAGAATAAAAGAAATAATGTTAAAAGAGGAAATTAACAAAGATAACACGCCTGTTATAGGAATCTCTGTGAGCAAAATAATTTCTCGATATGGCTTTTTACATCTAAAGACCCCTAGAGATAGGTACCGTCAATACGTACTTTTGATGTCTAAAGTTGTTGATTACTTAATAGATAAGCTCGACGCCACAGTGGTTTTTATACCTCACGTAATAGAGCCTTGGGGTAATGATGATAGAACTGTTGCAAACGATATTATTAGTTTGGTGAAGCATGAGGATAAATGCATATCAATTAGAGAAGAATATACTGTAGAGGAGTTAAAAGGAATTATTGGAGAATGCGATATGTTTATGGGCGCAAGAATGCATGCGACAATAGCTTCCGCCTCGATGTTCGTTCCTACAATAGCTATAGCATACTCCCATAAGACGCATGGAGTAATAGGAAAAATGCTTGGACAGAAGGATTATATTCTAGACATCGGGAGCTTAGATTATAACGTATTGCTGTCAAAAATAAATGAAGTTTGGAGTAAAAGAGAGAAAGTAAAAACATATTTACAATCTAAAATGGGTAGTATAAAAGATCTTGCAGCACTTAACGCAAAGTTTGTTAAAGATTTAGTTCTCAAATCGTAAATGTGACGCACATATCCTTCAGCTATATGCCACAAAAACTGTACAAAGATTGCTTGCTACTGGAGGCACAACGCCCTTGCGCGTAGCGATATTATACGCTGGTTCTATTTCAAGAGTTAGCGGTACTTCCGAGAGAGTTCTCCAAATTGCAAATGGATTGGCAGATCAAGGTATTCGGGTAACGCTTTCAGGAGCTATAGGGCATCATGCGAAGGCACTAAATCTTACAAACTTGCGAGTGATTGCAATGCCAAATAGAATACTAAAACTCCCTAGCGTTTTCATGTGGGTTACTAAGCTTGTTGCAAGCGGCTTAACCCACAGATACGACGTAGTTCAAATAGAGTCGTTCCCCCTCGCTAGAACCTTGGCACTATTTCTTCTCCTGCGTCCTTTTAGTAGAAAATTTATAATTGTTTTTCACGACAAGTGGTTTAAAGATGATCCTCGGAGAAGCATCATTGGAAGACTACAGCTTTTCCTCCAAAGAATTCTGCTAACCCTTTTTGACACTTCAATAACGCCAGGACTAAGCGTAAAGAAGTGGTTCGAAGAACTACATGGAGAGCTTGTACACAAAAAAATGGTGGTAATACCGAATGGGGTATCCAACCTCGACATTAAAGAAAATATTGATTATTTACATTTGCGAGAAAAATATGGGTTGGATCCAAATGCGTTCGTCGCGCTATTTTTCGGCTCGATGACTTTTAAGCCAAATTACGAAGCTGCATTGCGTTTATACGAAGTATCAAATTACATTTCCAGCAAGTTCGAAAAAATTAGCGGAAGAAATCTGATTTTCATTATTGCAGGCGTAGGCTCCAAAACTCTTCCTAGAACACAATGTTTCATTCCGCTTGGTTTTGTAGAAAAACTCGATGAATTACTATCTTTACCAGACGCGATAGTACTTCCACACACACCTTCATACAGCGGCCCCCATGTAAAGACCATATATGCATTTCTAAGCAGAAAACCAGTTATTGCCACAGAAGACGCAGTTAAGGACATGCCAAATGTCACCCCGAAAAAGCATTTCCTACCATTCGATATTGACGAACCCTACACCTTACTGAAAGCCCTCACAGACCTTTACCTTAACAGAGAACTGAAAAAACATCTCGCCCTTAACGCCTATCTATACTCTAAAAAATTTTCATGGAAATATATTTCATC
>Ga0209121_10006115_pt1 | contig 10673 bp, 4 predicted proteins | sample Cruoilmetagenom3_FD_187292 | JGI IMG/M metagenome (GOLD analysis project Ga0209121, IMG submission 187292) | Oil polluted marine microbial communities from Coal Oil Point, Santa Barbara, California, USA - Sample 3 (SPAdes) (version 2) | ecosystem: Environmental > Aquatic > Marine > Oil seeps ...
AACCCTCAGCAAGCCGGAAATTTGGCCACACGAGAGCCGCAACTGCGGGCTGCAGAGGCGGCGCGTGAGAGAGCCGCAGCCAGTCTTGCAGTTGCCCAACTGTCCTTGGATCGGACCCGCGCAACAGCACCCTTTCGCGGATTGGTAAGGCAGGAAAACGCCTCCATCGGAACCGTCGTGCAGGCTGGCCAATCGCTTGGTTCGATAGTTTCGACCGCTGCCTTTGACGTGCGCTTGTCGCTTGCTCAGGACGAGATGGCCCTGCTGCCGGCTCTGATCCAGAGCCGCGGTGCCAATGTTCCAGCGAGCGTTTTTTACGAATTTGGCGGGGTCACTTATCGATGGAACGCGGTGGTTGACCGGGTCGATGCAATCCTTGATCCCAGCACCCGCAATGTGGAGGTGTTCTTGCGCGTGGCTGCGCCGCTAAGCGGCGGTATGCGGGCCGATGAAGAGGACCAAGAGCAAGGTCAGGACACCGGCCCCGCGCCACCATTGCTGCTGGGTGCATTTGTAACGGCCGAAATTGGCGGAATGAGCTTGGCAAGCTATGCAATTGTGCCGTCAGCGGCCCTGCGCCCTGGCAATGAAATTTGGATTGTGCGCGATGGGAAGCTGAAGATCGTTCCTGTGCGGGTGATCCAGCGGACCGATGAGAATGCCTATGTTGTCACGCCTGAAATTGCTGAAGGCGGGCAATTGGTGGTTAGCAATCTAACCACTCCGGTTGATGGGCTATCTGTGCGGACGGCGGGCCAGGACGCTCAATGACGGATAAGCCGACACCAATTGCGCCAGACGAGGGCCAGGCTCGACCGCTGGATCGCTTTGGCGAAGTATCGGACGAGCGCGCGCGCGACCGTTCGGGCGTTATCGGATTCATGGCGCGCAACGGAGTTGCAGCAAATCTTCTGATGCTGTTCATGCTGGTTGCCGGCTTCGTCTCCTACTCCAGAATAGTTCAGGAAGTGTTCGCCGAAAACAGTCTGGATACGATTGCCATCACGGTAAAATATCCGGGCGCTACGCCGGTTGAAGTCGAAGAATCGATTGTTCAGCGACTGGAGGAAGCGGTCGAGGCGATCGAAGGGATGAAGAAAGTCACCGCCACCGCTCGCGAAGGGTCGGGAACGGTCAATGTAGAGATGGATTTGGGGACCGATATCGCCCGCGCGCTGGACGATGTGAAGTCCGAAGTTGACCAAATCGACACCTTCCCAAACGACGCTGAAGAACCAGAGATCCGCGAGCTGACCTCGCGGCAGGTGGTGCTTAGAATTGCGCTGTTTGGCGAAGTACCAGAACGCACTCTCAAAGAAACTGCTTATGCGCTAGAGGATGCCATCTCAGCTCTGCCTGAGGTCAGTTATGTACAGACCAGTGGCGTGCGCGATTATCAGATTTATGCTGATGTGCCGCAAGATCGCTTGCGCGCTCTCAATCTATCGCTGACCGATGTGTCAGGGATTGTTACCGCAAGCAGTCTGGATAGCCCGGCAGGTTCGATCAATACCCTCAGCGAAGAAGTGCGGGTTCGGACTGTGGGACAGAACTATACCCAGCAAGATTTTGAAGACATTGTTTTGTTGTCCAGCGATTCTGGCGCAATTCTGCGGCTGGGCGATGTGGCCGAAATTGACGATAGTTTTGAAGATGCCGACCTGATTAGCCGCTTCAATGACAAGCCGGTGGCATTTGTTGACGTCTATCGAACCAGCGATGAGCGGGTTCTGGATGTGGCTAACGCGGTTAAGAATTTGATGACCGATGAGTATTCATTGCCATCCACGATTAGCTATGCGGTTTGGGAAGACACTTCGGTGTTGTTGGAAGATCGCCTCAGCCTGCTGATGAAAAACGCGGTTTTGGGCTTGATATTGGTGCTGATCGCATTGACCTTGTTCCTCGATATCAGGTTGGCTTTGTGGACCGCAGTGGGGATCGGCGCGACCTTTACAGGGGCCATATTCCTACTCGAATATGCAGGCTCCAGCATCAATATGTTCTCTTTGTTCGGGTTCATACTTGCCTTGGGATTGGTGGTGGATGATGCGGTTGTGGTTGGCGAAAATGTCTATGCAGAGCGCGAGCGCGGCCGCACCGGCATAGGCGCAGCGATTGCAGGTGCCGAACGGGTAAAAGTGCCGGTGATTTTCGCCGTTCTGACCACGATTGCTGCCTTTAGCCCATTGCTGGCCGTAGGCGGGACAATAGGTAAAATTTTGGCCGATGTACCTTTGGTTGTGCTGGCCGTTCTGATCTTGTCCTTGCTGGAATGTTTGCTGGTTTTGCCGCATCACTTGTCCCACTTGCCTGCTGCTGGAACGATCGCGCACAATTCTGTCACGCGCTTCTTTGAAAGAGTTCGCAAGGCAGTGGACAAACGGCTAAAAGCATTCATCGATGGCCCGCTGGACAAGGGGCTGCGATTTGCCGTTGGTGCACCGTCCATCATTCTTTCTGGTGCCGTTGCCTTGCTGATTGTGTTTGTCGCAATGTTACCAGCAGGAATTATCAAATTCTCGTTTTTCCCTGATATCGAAGCTGATCTGGTCACCGTATCATTGGAGATGCCTGCAGGATCAACAATCAACCGCACGGCGCAAGTAGCGGAGCACATCGAGAGGGCCGGAGACAGAGCAATTGCGCGCTTTGCAGACGAGGGTGAAGACCACGCTAGCTTTGTTGATGCGACATATATGACCGTTGGAATGCGTCAGACTTTTAATGGTCCTAATGGAACATCCCAGCAGCTGCGTCCCAATATCGCCGATCTTAAGATCGCCTTGGTTCCTTCCGGAGATAGGACGATTTCAGCCGCGCAAATCGAACAAGCATGGCGCGAGGAAATTGGTCAGGTGACCGAGGCCCGGACCCTGACGGTTAGTTCCTCACTGCTGTCTTTGGGCGCACCAGTGAACGTCCAAATCTCCCATCCTGATGAAGCAGTTTTGGACCAAATACGTTTGCGGATCATGGATGGCATTGGCGGGCTTGGTGGAGCGTTTGATATTGAAAGTGATCAAGACGCTGGTTTGCGAGAGATTGAACTACGCCTAAAGCCGTCTGCGCGGACATTGGGCGTGACATTGCGTGATGTAGCCGCGCAGGTGCGCGCTGCCTTCTTTGGCGCAGAAGCGGTGCGGGTTCAGCGCGGCCGTGAGGACGTGCGCGTATATGTCCGCTTACCCGAAAGTGAACGCAATTCGATTGCCGATATTGAACGCTTCCGCATTCGGGTGCCGGGCGGATTTACATCGGTTGGGGCTATTGCTGATGCATCCTTCACCCAGGCACCTTCGCTGATAAAGCGGGAAAATGGGTTGCGGGTGGTCACAATTTCCGCCGATTTGGATGATGATGTGATCACCGGCCAAGAAGCGACAAGTTTCCTTCAGGAAGAGATATTGCCCGACATTCAGAGGGACTATCCCAAGCTGCAATACAAATTCGGTGGTCAGCAGGAAGAACAGGAAGAAAGCTTTGGCGATATTGGTTCGGCGTTCTTGTTAGCTCTGGTCGTGATCTATGCCTTGCTGGCTATCCCGTTCAAATCCTACACCCAACCTCTGATCATCATGGCTGCCATTCCGTTTGGGATGATCGGCTCTTTGGTGGGCCATTTGATACTGGGCATTCCGCTTGGGGTATTGTCCGTGTTCGGCATCGTCGCGCTTTCCGGCGTGATCATAAATGGCTCGTTGATCATGATTGATTTTATGAATGAAAATCTGGCCAAGGGGATGGAATCGGCCGATGCGATTATAGATGCGGCCAAGTCGCGTTTCCGGCCGATCGTATTGACGGCGATCACGACCTTCCTTGGTGTTGCTCCGATTACGTTTGAGACAAGCCTGCAGGCCCAATTCCTCATACCGATGTCTGCCAGTCTGGGCTTTGGTGTGCTGATTGGCACGGCTTTGTTGATGCTGATTATTCCGGCCTTGGCGATGGTCTATCTGCGCGCCCGTGATCGCATTGCCGAGCTGGCATCGCGGCTTAGGTCGCCAGTGGATGAAGCTGAGCCCCAGACCTAAAGCCTGCAGCCGTGGCTCCATTTGATATGCGGTGAATAGCTATGCGCCGGTGATTATTGGGGTGTCGGTTGGGTGCCCATGCCTCTACAGTCTATCCTGACTGCGGCGACATGGCCTTGCGGCGATTGAAGAGTTTTGGAGCGTTCGATGAAAGACGAATTGTCAAACAGGCTTGCTGCGGCACCGGTGGTGCCTTTGATCGGTGAGAATGATCAGGCCCGCGCAGTGGCGACGGCCAATGCCTTGGCCGAAGGCGGGCTGAGTGTGATCGAAGTGGTCATGCGTAGCGACGATGCGCAAAAAGGCATGGAAGCGATCATTCAGCAGACCCAAGGCTTGCTGGTTGGCGCAGGGACGGTCCTAACGCTGGATCAGGCGAAATCGGTTCTGGATAGTGGCGCACAATTTATTGTGTGCCCCGGACTTGTCGATGAAATTGTGACCCATTGCCTTGAGCGCAATGTACCGATTTACCCGGGCACAATGACGGCGGGCGAGGTGCAGCGTGCCTATGCTTTGGGCCTGCGCGAAGTGAAGTTCTTCCCGGCTAGTCTGGCGGGCGGTGTGCCAATGCTGAAGGCGCTTAGTTCTGTCTTTCGCGAGATGCGGTTTATGCCCACCGGTGGTGTGTCGGCGGCCAATCTGGCTGAGTTTTTGGCTTTGCCCAGCGTTCTGGCGTGCGGTGGCAGCTGGCTGACCCCGAAAGATGCGGTGGAAGCGGGCGATTATGCAACAATCACCCGGCTGGCGAGCGAAGCGGTGGCTATCGCCAATTCCACGCGCTGATCGGCACGGTTTTCCGGCCTTAGGCTGGTCAGTGAAAATCGCGTGATTTGGGGATAATGCGTACATCGCGCGGGTGCCGGTGCAATCCGCTGGGTATCGGGTTTATGACATGGTCGGCCCCGCCCACCTGAGGTTCGAGCATATCATCGGACAGGGCGAGCAGGCGCGGTGAGGCATCGATCAATTGCCGTGCGACCACATGGATCACATCATTGTCGCTGTCGCTTTGCACATAGCCATGCACTTCGATCATCCGCGCAGCCATAATCACCTTGCGATAGCGTGCCATCACATCGGGCCAGACAACCAGATTGGCGACGCCTGTCTCATCCTCCAGTGTGATGAAGCAAACGCCTTTGGCGCTGCCGGGGCGCTGGCGGATAAGAACCACACCGGACAAGCGCACCGCCGCGCCCGACTTGCGCTTGGGCAAATCGGCAGCCGCGATGAAACCACTCGCCGCATAATCGGGTCGCAAAAAGGACAGCGGATGCGCTTTGAGTGACAACCGCATGGTCTGATAATCGGCCACCACATGTTCGCACACTGGCATGACGGGTAGGGTAATGGGCATTTCGGCACCTTCATCGCGCTCTTCCGAGAAGGTGAACAGCGGCAGATCGGGGGCCTGTTTTAGCGCGCTTGCATCCCACAGCGCCTGCCTGCGGTCGAGGCCGAGGGACCGAAACGCATCGGCAGCGGCCAACTTCTCTATTGTAGCGACCGAAATGTGTGAGCGGGTCCGAAGATCTTCAATATCTTGATAGGGCTCTGACCGGTGATGCAGCAGCCGTTCGATATCTTCCCTGTTCAGCCCGCTGACCTGCCGAAACCCTAACCGCATAGCCCAACGCATCTGTCCAGCATAAGGCGCTGCGCGAGGGTTGGCGGGTTCGAGCAGATTGTCCCAATCGCTGAAGTTTACATCAGGTGCGCGGATCTCCACATCGTGCTCTTTGGCGTCGCGCACGATTTGTGCCGGAGCATAAAAGCCCATTGGCTGGGAATTGAGCAGCGCTGCGCAAAAGGCATCGGGGTAATGGCATTTGATCCAGCTGGAGACATAGACCAGATGGGCAAAGCTGGCGGCATGGCTTTCAGGAAACCCATATTCGCCAAATCCCTCAATCTGGCTGAAACAGCGTGCGGAAAATTCGCGGTCGTAACCGCGGCTGACCATGCGCTCGACCATCCGGTCTTTATGCGCCGAAACCTGCCCACGTGAACGGAAGGTGGCCATCGCCTTGCGCAATTGGTTGGCCTCTCCCGGAGAGAATTCAGCCGCGACAATGGCGATCTTCATCGCCTGTTCCTGAAAGATGGGAACCCCCAAGGTTCGCGAGAGAATTTTGGACAATTCTTCAGGATCGTGGTCCGGGCCGGGAGAGGGATATTCGATCTTTTCCTTGCCCGAGCGGCGCTTGAGATAGGGATGCACCATGTCCCCCTGGATCGGGCCAGGACGAACAATCGCCACTTCAATGACCAGATCGTAATAACGGCGCGGTTTCAGGCGCGGCAGCATGTTCATTTGCGCCCGACTTTCGACCTGAAACACACCGACCGAATCCGCCCGGCACAACATGTCATACACTGCGGGATCTTCGCGCGGGACCGTGGCGAGCGTGAAGCGCTGGCCGTAATGCGCATCAATCAGATCGAATGCCTTGCGAATGCAGGTGAGCATGCCCAGCGCCAGCACATCAACCTTCATGATGCCCAGAGCCTCAATGTCATCCTTGTCCCATTCGATGAAGCTACGATCAGCCATCGCACCATTGCCGATCGGTACGGTTTCCACCAATGGCCTGCGGGTCAGGATAAATCCGCCGACATGTTGCGAGAGATGGCGCGGCATGCCGATCAATTGCTCGGTCAAGGCGATCACCCGGCGCAGGTAAGGATCGTTCAGGTCCAGTCCGGCCTCTTGCGTCTTGGCCTCGTCAACCGAGCTGTCCCAACTGCCCCATACAGTCCGGGCCAGGGCTGATGTAACATCTTCGGACAGGCCCATCGCCTTACCCACTTCGCGGATGGCGGAGCGCGGACGATAATGGATCACCGTGGCACATAAACCAGCGCGTTGGCGGCCATATTTGGCATAGATGTGCTGGATCACCTCTTCGCGGCGCTCATGCTCGAAATCGACATCGATATCGGGCGGTTCCTTGCGTTCTTCAGAGATAAAGCGCTCGAACAACAGCTCTACCTCGGACGGATCAACCGAGGTGATACCCAGGCAATAACACACCGCGCTGTTTGCGGCGGACCCGCGCCCTTGGCACAGGATTGGCGGATCGCAACTGCGTGCGTAATCGACGATATCCTTGATGGTCAGGAAATAGCGGGCGATGTCCAACTTCCCGATCAGTACCAGCTCGTGCTGGATCACGGCGCGCACTTTGGCGGGAATCCCATCGGGATAGCGCCTTGCTGCGCCCTCCCATGAAATCTGGGTGAGGTAATCCTGCGGTGTGCGCCCATCCGGCACAGTTTCCTCTGGATATTCATATTGCAGTTCGTCCAGCGAGAAATCGCAGCGGTCCGCTACCTCGCGCGTGGCGGTGATGGCATGCGGCCATTCGGCGAACAGGCGCTGCATCTGTGTTGGACTTTTCAGATGGCGTTCGGCATTAGCGTGGAGGTGAAATCCGGCCTTGGCGACGGTTGTCTTCTCGCGGATACACGTCATCACATCTTGCAAAGGACGGCGTTCAGCGGCGTGGTAATGCACATCATTGGTTGCCAAGATCGACAGGTTATAGGCCCGCGCCAGCGCGTCCAATTGATTGATCCGCGCGCGGTCATCACCGCGGTATAGATAGCTGGCGGCGACATGGCGCAAACTGGGCAATTGTTCGCACAACATGGGCAGTGTGACGGTAAAGGCGTCCAGATCATCGCTCGGCAGCGCGATCAATTGCACCCCCTGGCTATGTCGGGCCAGCATGGCAAGCGAGAGGTGGCATTCCCCCTTGTCCTGCCACGCGCCATCCAGCGTTTGCATTTTGCCTGCGGACAGCAGCGTGGACAGGCGGCCATAGGCGGCACGATCTTGCGGATAGGCGAGGAATTCAACTCCTTCTGCCACAGCAATCCGGCAACCAATCACTGGGCGCAGCTGCGCGGTGCTTGCCTCGCTATGCATGCGCACCACACCGGCCAAAGTGTTGTGATCGGCAATACCCAGCGCATGATGCCCTTGCGCCAGTGCCGTCAGGACCAAATCGGTTGCCTCTGATGCGCCGCGCAGGAAGGAAAAACAGCTGGTCACGCCCAGCTCTACAAAGGGGGTGGGCGGGTTAGCCGTGAATGTGTGACGGCAATGCTTCAGCGAACGCTTGGGCGGGGTTAAAGGGGCTTCAGGCATGCAGCTTCACGCAAACAGACCGTGCAGGAACCACCGTGGCGGAGCGCCGCGCCCATCATCCACCACGCCATTGCGATAAATCCAGAAGCGGCGTCCTGCATCATCTTCCACCCGGTAATAATCGCGGAGCCGTACATCAGAGCGTTCGCGCCACCATTCCGGCGCAATCCGTTCCGGCCCTTGGTGCTGGACAACGTCATGCAATTGCTGACGCCAGCGAAAGCGCCGGGGCGGGCCATCGGGCGTGGCATAGACCACACTTATCACTTCGGGCCATTCGAGCAGTTTGAGCGGGCGATTGAGGTCAGTAATATGTTCTGCGCCAAGATCAGCGATCCGTTCGGCACTTAACGTCAACGCATTGCCACTTTGGATGACTGCGCGTTCAGGGATGTGGCTGGGATGGGCTGCCAACACACCAACATTGTGACTGCCCAATCGAACCCGCAACCGATCGAGCAGATAGGGCAAGGGGGTGCCCTGCTGATCCTCGTCTTCTTCCAAGTCTTTCTGGATGGCCTGCATCGGTTCATGCCACAAAGCGGTCAGGGCGAAAGCATCGAAGCCGAAGCCGGCTTCCAGCTTCTCCATCCGCTCTGCAAAAAGCCGCACAATATGTTGCACAGACCGGGCTGGCGCTGCGGTTTCCACTTCCAGCCGCGCGATGTGCCCATCAACCCGGAAGGCCTGAAAACATGTCCGCCGCAAACCACACTGGCTGGCCTCCAGTTTGTGGCACAATTGGGTGGCCAGATCGCGCAGGATAGGCTGGAGGATAGCGGTATAGCGCACCGGCTCGCTCACACGCTTTACCGCGCGATAAAGCGGGCACGGAACCAGCGGTTCGACCACTTCCTCGCTTTGGCCATAGGCTTGCTGCAAGCGTTTGAGCGGATTGGCTATCTCGCGGCGATATTTGCGGAACCGGCGCGCCAGCGCCTGGGTGGGAATATCCGCCAGACTGCCGATTGTATTCAAACCCAAACGGCGCAGCAATAATGCTGTATCGCTTTCGATCCTGAGCGCTTCAATCGGGAGCGGAGCCAGCTCCGGGGCAAGGTCTTGCTGGGTGACCACCATGCTGGCTGAGGCACCAAAATGCGCCAGCGCCCAGGCACCACCAATGGTGGGGGCAATCGCAATTCGGCTGGTAAAGCCCTGCTGGGTCAGCGCGCGGTGCATATCGCGCAGCATGGCAGTCTCGCCCCCAAACAGATGGGCTGCCCCTGTACTGTCGAGCAACAAAGCATCGCGTCCATCCACCGCGGTCCATGGGCTCCACCGCTGTGCCCACAGGCCCAGTTGCACCAATCGCTGCGTATCCCCGGCAGGGTCAGAGAAATGGATGGCGAGTGTGGGGCAGATCGCGCGGGCATCGGTCAATCTTTGGCCCGGTTTTGCCCCGGCCTTGCGCGCCATGGTGCTGACCGCATCGATCATTATGCCATTGGACCCTTCGCTGGCAAGTGCAAAAGGCTGCGCTGCATCCCACTCTGAATGCGTGTTTTGCCAATGCTCCATTGCCATTTGCGGCAACCAAATGGCGACCATGCGCCGCGGCTCAGTTACTGGGTCGCTTGTTGGCGAAGCCTTTGCAGGCTTGTGAATGGGGGTAGATGGTATGGTCACAATGCATCAAAAGAGAATCATGGGAAGGAACTATGTTCCTAATATGTTCTATTTTTGACTGGGCTGCAATCCTCTGGGTTAGTCGCAGTTTGTCTGATTGGTCAGGCGAAGTGCAGCTTGCGGTATTTCCCGCGAAAATACAGCAATGGATCGCGCTGCGGAGCGTATCTGACTCGGACAACTTCACCCACCAGAATGATATGATCCCCGCCATCATGCTCGGCATGCTTGCGGCATTCAAAGCTGGCCAAAGAATTGCGAATGATCGGAACAGAATGCTCCGATGTTTCATATTCGGTTTGGGCAAACCGATCCTCTCCCTGAGTGGCAAACAGATTGGAGGTTTCCTGCTGACCGATATGCAGAACATTCACGGCGAAGTGCTCGGCGTGCTCCATCACCTTGGTGGTGGTAGCATTGCGCGCCAGACACACCAACAACAACGGCGGATCCAGACTGACCGAGGTGAAGCTGTTGGCGGTTAGGCCAATTGGCGTGCCATCAGGGCTGCTGGTGGTGACCGCCGTGACCCCGGTGGCAAATGTACCCAAAGCATCACGCAAGGTGCGCGGGTCAGAGCCAGCCACATATTCGGGCTGGGTACGCGGCATTCGGCTTTCAAGAAACGCGATCAGGGCCGCATTGAAATCATCGGCTGGATCAGCAGAATGCTCAAGCTGTGCCAATTCCATATGCGGCACGATGGCGGCAATCTGGGAAAGAATCGGATCGTCCCCAACCTCAATTCCCAAACTGTCGAGCCGAATCTGAGCGGCTGCCGCTGTCGCCCTGGGCCCGCAATCGGCACTAATACTCAATCCAGAGCCAGCATCGACTGACCGGCTCGAATT
>Ga0209121_10006116_pt1 | contig 10672 bp, 6 predicted proteins | sample Cruoilmetagenom3_FD_187292 | JGI IMG/M metagenome (GOLD analysis project Ga0209121, IMG submission 187292) | Oil polluted marine microbial communities from Coal Oil Point, Santa Barbara, California, USA - Sample 3 (SPAdes) (version 2) | ecosystem: Environmental > Aquatic > Marine > Oil seeps ...
CAATACCATAAAATCCTATCTATCCTTTCTTGGTGAAGAAGGGAAGTTAGGAATGTCTTTTTCTGAAGGAAGTGTCTTTTGGAAGAAGAAAGATCTTGATGTGGTGTAAATAAATAGAATGTCCCTTCTCAGCCCCCATGCACACCTGCTTAGAAGTGCACAAAAAGATGAGAAATTTGGGCATGCTGGTAGAGGGAATGCACAGGTATTGTGCGGTAAAATTTTTCTTGACGTAAAAGATGAGCCAAGAGAAATTGTTGGTTTGAGCCTGGATAAAATAATTCCGTCGACCTGAAAAACTACCCGGTAATAGAGCTGAAATAGAGCGAACCGAGCATTGCTTTCAGAGTAACTTTTAGGAAGAAAAACTATACACCTGAAATATCGGAGAAAACTATGGAGAAAATTTTGTCTATTTTAAAAGCAACACCATATATTACCATAAATGAACTGGTGGAAATTGTAGGAATTTCACAAAAAGGAGCAGAATGGCAGATGGCAAAACTCAAAAAAGAAGGTAGGGTAAAGCGCATCGGCCCCGACAAAGGCGGACACTGGGAAGTGATAAAATTAAAGGCGAAAACACAAACATCTTATAACTTTTTAAAAAAAGAAGGATTTTATATAACTTTCGTTGTATTATAATAAAGAAAATACCCTTTATCCGAAGATAAAGCATGCTGATATTCTTCTCCTGGGTATAGAAGAAAAATCATACAAAAAGAAATAAATGAGAGAGAATATTCAAAAGTAAAAGAAAAAGAATTTCTAAAAATTTATTATAATCTAATCTGAAAATATAAAATTTTTCTTAAACAAAAAAATGTTCAGCTTTTCTTGAAAGATAGTATTCACAAACAGTGAGGGACGAAATTAATTTTGTATTTGAACTAATAAAAAAAGTTAGAAATCAACAAACTAAAAAAGTATTAGAAATATTTTAGCATAATTTTTAAATAATATAAATGCATATATACTATTTTTCTCAATTTCGTTAGAGAATTTCTTATTGTTCAAATCAATATTACTTTTTGTTTTATAATTGAACCATTCTCTAATAAAATATTTTTAATAAAGATTTATATCAGATAGACTTAAAAAAATTATTAAAAGATGAATAATTTTGTATTAATAACGGATAATCGTACCCGTTGGTTTACATGAAGGAAAGGGAAGAATTGAAAATAAATAATAGAGTTTTTGACTCAGAGGGTCAAAAACTGCAGAAAAAATTAATAAAAATGAATATAAAAAGCCAAGAAGGTCACCGGAAGAGATTGCGAGAGAAGTTTATAAAATCCGGTGTTTCTGGATTTCATGATTATGAAATAGTTGAATTACTGTTAACCCTTGGAACTCCAAGGAAAGACTGCAAACAACAGGCTAAAGAAGCCATAGTAAAGTTTAAAACTTTTCGAGGCGTTCTCGAGGCTCCAGTGGAAGATCTTCAGGAAATTAAGGGGATTGGGCCTCATAATATTTTTGGCATAAAACTAGTTCAAGAAGTAGCCAGAAAATTTCTTAAAGAGAAGATTTTCGAAAAGGCTGTGTGTAAATCTTCAAAAGAAATTTTCGATTATCTTTATCACTCTATGCGCGATCATAAAAAGGAAGTCTTTAAAGTCATCTTTTTAGATGGCAAAAATCAGATTATAGAGATTGAAGATCTATTTGAAGGCACATTGAATACATCATCGATTTATCCTCGTGAGGTTATAAAAAGTGCCATCAAAAACAATGTCGTCAGTCTTATCTTTGCTCATAACCATCCTTCGGGAAATCCAGAGCCTTCTCAGAGCGATAAAGATGTAACAGAAGATTTAGTTTTTGCTGGCAATCTTATGCAAATCAAAGTCTTGGATCATATTATCATAGGAGATAACAAGTATTTTAGTTTTGCAGATGCAGGATTGATTGAGGAATATAATTTAAATTTCTTGAGTATTAAGAAGGGAGTCAATAGATGAATGAATTAAACAAAGAAGAAATTGAGTTTATCACAAAATGCTTAAAAGAAGGCAACTCTCTACCTGATAATTATAGATATATCATTCCTTTTAAGACAAAGAAGGAATATGAATTAACTTATGAAGGTAAAGAACGGGAGGAGGATATACTTGCTGATACAATGGCAGTTCCTCTGCAACCTGTAAAAACTTTCGGGAATAATGGAGATGGATGGACAAACAAACTGATATTCGGTGATAACCTTCAAGTTCTTAAAGCCCTAATGGATGATCCGGAGGTTTATGATAAAAATACCGGTAGAGGTAAAGTAAGATTGATTTATATCGATCCCCCATTCGCTACAAGACAGGAGTTCAGGGGGAGCCAGGATCAGAAGGCCTATCAGGACAAGATTGTAGGTGCTCAGTTTTTGGAATTTTTACGAAAAAGGCTTGTTTTTTTGAGAGAGCTTTTAGCTGATGATGGAAGTATTTATGTGCATTTGGATTGGAAAAAGGGTCATTATGTAAAGAATTTATTGGATGAAGTTTTTGGGGAACATAGGTTTGTCAATGAAATCGTTTGGTATTACGGAGAGAGACAACTTCCACAAGCAACAAAGTATAATGCAAAGCATGACGTGATATACTATTATTCAAAATCAGATGACTATGTCTTTAATATGCAATTCAAACCTTATTCAAAAGAATATATAGAACACTTCTTTAATAAAATAGATAAAGATGGAAGAAGATATCAATTAAGCGATGGAGGTAGAGAAAAGCCAAGATACAAAAGATATTTAGATAAATGCCTTGGGATTGCTATGGATACGGTTTGGGGTGATATTCCTCATATTGGTAGTCGAAAAAGTGTAGAAACTCAAATATTTCCTACACAAAAAATCGAACCACTTTTAGAAAGAATTATATTGACTTCTTCGAACCCCGGCGACTTTGTCCTCGATGCCTTTGCTGGCTCTGGTACAACTGGTGCAGTGGCAGAAAAACTTGGTAGAAGATGGATAATGATTGATTGTAGTAAACTTGCCATTTACACAATGCAAAAAAGATTACTCAATCTTCGGAAAGAGATTGGGAATAAAGGAAAACCCTTAAAGTCTAAACCTTTTACCCTCTATAATGCTGGCCTATATGATTATAAAATGGTCAAAGACTTGCTTTGGGATAAATATAGGGAATTTGTACTTAAACTCTTCCAATGTCGGGATGAACCCCATAGAATTGCTGGTGTAGAATTGGATGGCTATCTCGGTCGAGATCATGTGATGGTATTTAATTATAAAAAACATAAGGATGTAATTTTAGACAGAGGATTTATTGACGACCTTCATAAAATCTTTGGTGACAAGGTAGGCTATAAATTCTTTATCATTGTTCCTGCCGCAAGCGTTATATTCTTTGAGGATTATATTGAAAAAGGAAAGACAAAATATTTTGTCTTAAGGATTCCATATTCCATAATTGATGAACTCCACCGTAAAGGATTTACGCACATAAAGCAACCAATCAGAGAAGCAGATGTTAACGATACCATTGATGCCGTGGGATTTGATTTTATTCAGATTCCTGATGTAGAATGTGATTATTTTATTGAAAGCAAGAAAGGGCAAATGGAGATGGATAAAAGTAGTAAAGAAGTAGTAATCAAAATCAAAAAACTTAGAAGTAATATTCTATCAAAGAGACCTCTTAAATTTGAGAACAGAGAAACTCTTTCAATGGTAATGGTAGATTACGATTATAATGGGGAAGTATTTGACTTCGATGATGTCTTTTATGCCGAGGACATAAAAAAACAAAAATGGGAAGTCCGTTTTGATGCTGATAAGATAGATGGACAAATTATGATTATCTATATAGATATTTTTGGAAATGAGAAAAGGGAAGTTAAAAAATTTGTTGATTTCCAGAGGAGGGTAAAATGAATATAGAAGAGGTTTTAAAAAAGCCTAACGGAGCAAATTTCCATCTTGCGGATCTGCATACTCATACCCCTGCTGATATCAGTAAAAATTATGCCATGGCGGGTGAGCAAAAGCAGTTACATGATGAGAATTGGTGTAAGCAATATACCAGAAGAATAATTGAGGAGGCTTACAAAAAGAGAATTGAAGTTATGGGAATTACAGACCATAACTCTGCAGACTGGATTGATTATTTTAATGAAGAGATTAAGAATGTAAGTCCTCAAGAAGGGCAAAGTAGAATAGTTATTTTCCCTGGATTTGAAGTAAACACAAATACAGGAAGTGGAGTTCATATTCTCTGCCTATTCAATCCTGGCACATCTAAGGGGAAATTAGATGAATATCTATCAGCTCTATTTGATGCCAGTGATAAATTCGATTCGAATGGATTACCCCTACTAACTAAAAAAAGTTGCAGTGAAGTAGTTAATTTCATCCAGGATAAAGGTGGTATTTGTATTGGGGCACACGCACTATCTGATAATGGGATACTTAAAGAATATGGCAAACAACCAAGAGTGGAAGCTTTTACTAATCCTAAGCTATTGGTTATAGAAATCCCTGGCTTTCGTTCAGAATTAACAGGTTTTGCAAAAAAAGCAATTGAGGGGCGTGACCCAAATTATAAAAGGGAAAGACTAATTGCAACTATAAATTCTTCTGATTCTGACTCCTTAGATAAAATTGGATCTCAATCAACCTACATTAAAATGAGCTCTATTACAATAGAGGGTTTACGCGAGGCTTTCCTTGATTGGGAATCACGCATCCGTTTTAAAGAAGAACTCGAAAGAGAAAAATATGCGGTGATTATAGGAGCAGGATGGGAAGGTGGAGGTTGTTTTCTTAACAACCAGATGGTCCATTTTAATAAGAATTTGAACGCCATCATTGGTGGAAAAGGAACCGGTAAATCAACAATAATTGAAACTCTACGATATGTATTTGATCAAAAGCCCAAATCAACAAATGCTGAAAGGGCATATCAGGCTATTATAAAGGAGGTTTTCAAAAGTGGTTCAACCCTACAAGTCATAATATACTCTCCACAGTTTGATAGGCATTATCTTATTGAAAGGAGCTATCCTGGTCAACCGGTAGTAAAAAGTATTGACGAAGAAATGCTTAAGCAAAAAAATATCATCAAAGAGAAAGAAATTGTTAATTTGTCGGTTGAGAGTTTACTTATCCCTGAGATTTACGGACAAAAAGAGATTTATGATATTTCTGATGACCCAGCTTTTCAGTTAAAGTTGGTTGATAGATTTTTGGATGAGAGATTCACACAATTGAAGGCAGAAGAAAGTAATCTATTAAAACAGCTAAAGATTAACAAAAGAAATCTTATTGGTATACTGGAATCATTAGATAAAATTGAAGAAAATTATAAAGAATTGCTTGAGATAAGGGAAAAGAAACAGAGATATATAAAGTTGAACATTCATGAAAAGCTAAAAATCCAAAGGAATTATGAGAAGGAAAAGTCATTATTAGAAAGGGCTATTGAAAAAGTTGATGATTTAAGAAATAATTTTAGGGAGTTTTTTGATACTTTGGATGTGGATATTGCTTTTCTATCAGATAAGACTATTGAAGGTTTACCCAATAAGGATTTATTAAAGAAAGGAAGAGGAAAATTAGATTCGCTTTTCAGTTTTTTGGGAAGCAGGAGAACTGAAATAAAAGATACTATAACAGAGACTAATAATGAGCTTACTGAAATGAAGAGAGAATGGAAACCCTTGTATAACGAACAGCAACAGAAGTATCAAAAGATTATAGATAACCTGCGAAAAGAAGGTATTCCATTAGATCCGGAAGAATTTATGCAACTCGAACGAAGAGAAAACCTGCTTAAGTCTATAGTAAGTGATAAGGATAAATACATTAAAGCAAAGGATGAGATAGAAGCGAGCAGGAGAGAGTTGCTCGACCAATTAAATAAGGTTCGTCGGGAGCAATTTACAAAGCGAAAAGAAGTTGGAGAAATGATAAACGAGAAATTAAAAGGGATTTTAAAGATAGATGTTAAGTATGCAACTCTTCGTGAGAGGTTTATAAATAGGCTTTTGAATTATAGTTCTCGTGAAAATAGAATTATGAGAGAGCCGATTAAGAGAATGGTTGATGATGATAAGTTTAATGTAAGACTTTTTGTTGATACTTTAAGAAAAGGAGATCAGGCCCTTATTGGCGATTTAGGACTCACTTCAGGTACTGCCGCAAGTCTATATCGAGCAATCCCTATGGAGGATTATTATGATATCGAGACATTAGATTTTGACTCGGAAACCATAATTAGGTTGTATATAGGTCCTCCCAAAGTCCCGATTGCCGAACGAAGTGATGATCTATTTAAAGAAACTGAGCATCTCTCCAAAGGGCAGAAATGCACGGCGATACTTACCCTTGTGCTTTTAGAGTCAGATCGTCCTCTCATAATAGACCAGCCAGAAGATGACCTTGATAATCGTTTCGTAGTTGACGATGTGGTGAAAAAACTTCGGGCTGAAAAAGAAAAGAGGCAATTTGTAATTGCCACACATAATGCAAATATTACCATCTCTGCTGATTCCGAGTTGATTTTAGCCTTAGATGCAAATGACAAATATGGTTGGGAGCAGACATCAGGTTCTATAGATGACCAGAAAGTTAAAGAAGCTGTTGAAAGGATTATCGAGGGCGGTAAAGATGTTTTCCTTCTTAGGAAGGAAAAATACGGATTTTAGGAGGCAATAATGAATAAAATTGAATTATTAGAGATAGTCAAAAAAGGAGAAGACTCCTATACAGAATTTAAAGAAGAAAAAGTTCATTCTGATAATCTGGCAGCAGAGATAGTTGCTTTTGCTAATACAGAAGGAGGGAATTTGATAGTTGGTGTCTCTGATGAGGGAGAGATTATTGGTGTTACAAATTTAGATAAAGAGATGCAAAGGATAGACAATATATGCGCCAATAATTGCGAACCGACCGTTTATGCTACTATAGAAAAGTTAGTCATTGATGATAAAAAAATTCTGATTGTTAAAATACCAAAGGGTACTCAAAGGCCTTATAGAACTAACAGAGGCATTCATTACATCAGGACAGCCAGTGGAAAAAGGATAGCAAGTCCGGGAGAGCTCAGGCTGATACATCAGGCATCTGGGGCAATATATTACGACGAGCTGCCTGTTCCTAATACATCCATTGAAGACACAGACCTTGAATATTTTGAGGAATTCCTAAAAAAATCTCTTGGTGGTGGAATTGAGGACTTTGGAATAAAGACCGTTGATCTTTTGAAAAATATGAAGATATTGACATCTTATGAGAGTGATATGGTGACTACCACCGGAGGGCTACTCTTCTTTGGTAAACATCCAGAACATCATTTACCTTACTGTAAAGTGACGATTGTAAGATTCCCAGGTAATGATATTGGCGAGAAATTTGAGAAAAAGGATATAGAGGGAAAACTTATTAAACAGATTGAGGGAACGGAAAGAGTGTTAAAAGAATATTTAAAATCTGAGACAAGGATAGAGGGATTTGAAAAAGAAGAACCTTTATTTGAAATTCCTGTTGAATCATTAAGAGAAGCAGTAATTAATGCTGTTGCTCATAGAAATTACCAATTACCCTCACAGATTAGAATATTCATTTTTGATAATAGAATAGAGCTAAAAAGCCCGGGTAAACTACCTAATACAGTAACTGTGGAGAATATTAAATTGGGGTTCCCCCTTCATCGAAACCCTCTCATAGTTTCCTTCTTGGCCAAAGAGCATAAAATGACAGAAATTGGAACTGGTATTCCCCGAATGATTAGACTTCTAAAAGAACATACTGGTAGAGAACCTGATTTTGAAGAAAGGGATCAAGAATTTATTGTGAGGATCTGGAGGCCAACTTTATGATAGGAAACAAAAAGGTATTCAAAAATCAGGATCTTGTTCTCAAGGTTTCTCCGAATATTGACCCTGAAAGGTTTGATATAAATAAATATGAAGCTTTTCTGGATGCTCTCTGTGGGGAGAGGGAGTATCAAAAGGAAGCTATAAGGATTACTTTACGGTATCTTCTGGGAGGTCAATATAATAACCTTAAAGAATTAACAGAGGAGAATTATCACCAAAATCCAGTTTTGGAGGAAAGATATGGAGCATTGTCGGATTTTTATATACATCTACAGCTACCTGACAAACTTTCCTGCACAATAGATTTAGCCACTGCTACCGGTAAGAGCTATGTCCTTTATGGAATTGCTCGAATTATGCTTGCTGAGGGAGCAGTGGATCAGGCATTAGTTCTTTGTCCTTCCAATACGATAGAAACCGGTCTTACGATAAAATTCCGTTCATTATCAGCTGACGGGACATTAAAGGATTTACTACCAGATTCTGCAAAGATTCTAAATCCAAGAATAATTAATGCTACGCAAACCATAAGAAAAGGTGATATTTGCATAGAGAATATCCATGCCACTTATGAACGAACTAAATCCGCCATAGAAGATAGTCTTGTAGGCAAAGGTGAAAGAACGCTGGTGTTGAATGATGAGGTTCACCACATGGCTAATCCTCCTGCTCGAGATGTGGCTATAAAGAAGTGGAAAGAGTTTTTGTTGGATGACAAATATAGATTTAGATATATTGTTGGAGATTCAGGGACCTGCTATATTAAAAATGATTATTTTGCCGATGTGATTTATCGTTTCTCTTTGAGGGATTCGATAGAGAATAGATTTGTAAAAACAATCGAGTATGTTGCTGAAGACATTTCTCATTCAAAGGAAGAGAAGTTCCAGAAGATTTACGATAATCATATCCAGAATAAAATGATGAAATATCGATTGATCAAACCTCTTACTATTTTAGTTACTAAAGATATCAGTGCTTGTAAGAGGCTGAGAGAAGATTTAATTGAGTTTATTACGGAAAAGGAGAACATAAGCAAAGAGGCAGCAGAGAGTAAAGTTTTGATTGTAACTTCTGCCAATGAGCACAAAGATAATATACCAAAATTAAAAGGTGTGGATGATAAGGATAATCCCATCGAGTGGATTACATCGGTTAGCATGCTATCCGAAGGATGGGATGTACAGAATGTATGTCAGATTGTTCCCCATGAAGAAAGAGCTTTTAATTCTAAACTGCTTATTGCACAGGTGCTTGGAAGAGGTTTAAGAATACCACCAGAATATAAAGGGGAACAACCTGTTGTGACTGTATTCAATCACGACAGCTGGTCAAGTAGCATCAAGCACCTAGTTAATGAAGTTCTTGAGATAGAGAAAAGGATTCATAGTTATGTTATACCTAAGGATAAAGATTATAATTTTGAGATTTATAATATAGATTACAAAAAATCAGAGGAGATTATAGAAATTCCGAAAGTTACTGAGTATGATTTCAGTAAAGGATTTATTTCTCTGAGCACTCAAAGATCTAGGATAGAAGAAGAAACTACCTATGAGCGAGTGCTAACAAAAGCAAGGCGTATGAAAAGGACTCTAATAGAGTTCAAGATGTACACTGCTGAAGATGTTACTCAAACTGTTTATAACAGATATAAAAGTTGGGATATGGATGAAGGTACTAATTATGCACAGAATTATTCCTTTGATAAAATCTCAACAATAATAAAAAATTCCCTTAGAAAGATAGGCGAAAAAGGAGAGTTGGTTAGTCAGGAAAACAAACAGAAGATATTGCAAGCATTTGGAGTGGTGAGAAGGAAGAAGAGTAAAAGCCTGAGGTATAAAATCGAAGCTGAGAATCTTTTTTTGACTAATACGGCAGGCATTAAGAAAAATACTTTAGGGATTGGATCCTTAAGAAGAGATGGTAGTATTTTTTATGATAATTACTCTTTAAAAATTGGGGAAGATAATGATAAGAAGTTATTGAAAGAGATTATTGAGATGTTTGAAGACGGACAATTGCATAGTGCTTCGTTAATAAAAATCGGAAATATCTTCAATTTTAAGACACCTCTAAATATTGTTCTTGCTTCACATAAACCAGAAAGAGATTTCATTAAAAGATTGATTAGTGAAGAAAATACAAAGAAGATAGATATGTGGATAAAATCTCTTGATGTAGGATTTTATAGTATAGAATATTCTTGGAGAAAAGGAGAGCATCCTAAGCAAGGCAGTTTCAATCCTGACTTTTTTATAAAAATGGGAAGAGATATATTAATAGTAGAAATAAAGGCGGATATTGATATATCTAAAGAAAATAAAGCAAAACTCAAATATGCAAGGCAGCATTTTAATAGATTAAATAAACTACAGTCTGAATATAGATATTATTTCAAATTTCTTTCTCCATTAAGTTATGATCTTTTTTTTCAAGTGTTAAGAGAAGGGAAATATAAAACTTTTAAATCTAAGTTTGAAGCTGAAATAGAAGAGTTTGATTGAGTAGACTAATTTAATAGTAAATATATTCAATTTATCTAGAAAAGTTATTTATAACTTAATAATAGTAAAGAATTCTGATATACGATGAAAATAAAGATGAGAGCTTAGAAGATTTGGAGAATTTACACGCACCGGACATTTTAGCCAGTGTAGGAACAGGGTGCGATTCTCTGTTCCTATTTGCCTTTTTGAAACCCTTTATTTGCAAGGCTTTCAGACCCTCTTTTAGGAATGCCCTAAAAACGCACGTAGAGTGCCTTTAAACGGGTCTCAATTTTCGAAAAATCAGTAAATTCGACGTTTTTTTTAGCCTTTTTTGGCCT